>Ga0207420_1000034_pt1 | contig 315611 bp, 281 predicted proteins | sample ThiBio_inoc_biof_FD_183941 | JGI IMG/M metagenome (GOLD analysis project Ga0207420, IMG submission 183941) | Wastewater bioreactor microbial communities from Cape Town, South Africa - Thiocy_inoc_biof (SPAdes) | ecosystem: Engineered > Bioremediation > Thiocyanate > Unclassified | place: South... | reverse complement strand
CCCGCCAGCGGTGATTTCCCGCCATTCTATGGTTTTGTAGAACCCGCCAAGAGCATCGGGCGAATGAAGGCGTTTTACGGCCATTTCGGAATGGTTATACGCGCTTATACTTACATTAGCATGTATGGCAAGCATGGCTTGCGTGAAATAGCTGAAGGTGCAGTTTTAAATGCCAATTATCTGATGGCACTGGTAAATAAACACTACAAAGTTGCTTACCCGCGCATATGCATGCATGAATTTGTGGTTGAAGGACATTGGCCAAATGCGCCGGAGGTTATTGCTCTCGATGTATCCAAACGCTTGATGGATTACAATTTCCATCCACCAACCAACTACTTTCCACTCATTGTTCCAGAAGCGCTTATGATCGAACCAACCGAAACCGAAAACAAAGAGACACTTGAACTATTTGCGGATGCGCTTATCAAGATTTCTGATGAAGCGGTCAATAATCCACAACTTCTCAAGGATGCGCCTCATAATACCCCTATCGGCAGGTTGGATGAGGTTAAAGCAGCTAAAGACCTGGTTTTGTGTTGTTGGATACCAGAAAAAGAAAACTAACAAAAAACCTACATAATTAATAAAGGAGGTTATCAAAATTGATAACCTCCTTATTTTTCCTGAAAACCTATTGTAATAATAAAATGTTCAAGTATAGTTAATAATAATTGAAGGAGGTATTATGGGTCATTTGTGGAAGGAAGATGGCCAGGGATTTCTCGAATATGGGCTGGTCATAATCATTGTTGCCGTAATAATTATTGCGCTATTATTTATTTTCGGCAACCGAGTCGGGTTAATGTTTAGCAACATTGTTAATTTGATCTGAAATCATTTTTATTCATTTAAAAAAACCTCATAAATAATTTATGGGGTTTTTTTTATATCTGTTAGAATGAAAGGCTAAAAAGGATTGATATATTCATGAAAATGATTGAGCTATCCAATCTTGATAAACAAGATTTTTCCGACAAAAAGTTTTATCCTGGGACCGAGGGAAACCCTTTTGATTCCATACTGCGCATCTTTAATGGTCTCAATACAATACACTCAATATATTTCCTTTTTGGCATAACCTTATTTTCTTTTTTTTTCACGTTCTTGAATTTACGCAACTGGCTAATGCTTTTGCTTTTCGCTGCCTTTGATTGGCTGATCATAGCATTGTTACCGAAGTTTAAGATTACTTTTGGCCCAACACATTCACAGGTTTTTCTTCTCCTGTTAATGCGGACTCCTTTTATCTGGCTGCCATTTCCTTTCAACCTGGCATTTCAAATAATTGGTACTGCCCTGGTGTTGGCTGGTTTTGTCTATGAACCAACGCAAATCATCGTCAAGCAGCAAGATTTGGAGATTAACAAAAGCCAACTCAAAGCCCCGATAAACTTCGTACAAATAGGTGACATTCACCTTGAAAAATGTGGTGTACGCGAACGCAAGCTGCTTAGTATGCTTAAGTTACTATCGCCTAACTTCATTTTATTTACTGGTGACTTCCTTAATTTATCAAATAACTCGGATCCGCTAGTGATTGAAGAGGTAGCTAAATTCTTCAGTGAAATTAACGCGATAGCTCCCACTTACTTTGTTCCAGGCAGCCCTGCAGTAGATCTTAAAGAAAGTCTTGATGCAATCATATCGAAGACCAAAGCAATTCCCTTAATAAACCAAGATTTATTGCTCGTAGAAAATGATCTTACCATTCATATCATTGGGCTGGATTGCACGCACAAACCAGGCGTGGACATTAAAAATTTAGCAAAAGCGAATAAACTGAAAGGTGATGTTGCCATCTTAATGTATCATTCACCTGATTTAATCTATGAATTAATTCCTGAGGATCATATTGATATAATGCTCTCGGGGCATACTCATGGCGGCCAGGTACGCTTGCCAATGCTTGGTGCGATTTTTACCGGATCTTTGTATGGCCGTAAGCTTCAATCCGGTATTTACAAAATGGGAAAAACCCTTCTTTCGATTTCTCGGGGTATCGGCTTCGAGGGAATGGGTGCACCGCGTGTGCGTTTTTTATGCAAGCCTGAAATAAATTTCTGGACGATCAAACACTAGTATGATTCCTTCCGCAATCAACACCTAATTCCGAAAAACTCCGCAGATTAAAGATCAATATTTCGCAGTCTGATGCGATTGCGATTCAATCTCTGGCCCTAAAACCATTCAACTCGAATGGCATTGCCTCATAACCAAAAGACCAGAACCAATGTTACTACGACTCGTAACATAAAGATTTGGTGGTTTGATGCTATCGGAAAGCACCAAATCATTGATGGGCTGCGAACCAATTTGAGATATATAATTTAAGTAGGCTTTCCTTCCGAGGTCTATTCTGTTTTTTTCACAGGAGATTTCTGGTAAAGGCGAAGCATCCGGGAAACCATTCTATCCTAAGAAACATACCCATCGCGGATGCATCATCCATGAGCATGTCACTTCTCATAACATAAAGACGCGGTGATATGGTGCTTTGCGAAAGCACCATATCATTGAAGTTCTACGAACGCACCCTCCGCCTTGCCGGAATCATGCAATATTATTTCATCCTCAAATACTCGCAATGTCACAGCAGAGTAGTCAGAGAATTTACCAAAGCGATCCCCTTCCAAGGCCGTATTGATAAGGTTGGATTTGATTCAGACAACAAAGTAATATTGCGAAAATAGCGGTTTCTTATAAAATTATCGAACAATTGCATTAAAAGCCAGATGTAAAAAAACCCCTCGTTCTTGTACTGACCTACAATTATGATTTTAATTGAGCTGTAATTACAGAAATTGCCAAGCTAATTGCTTCTGGTAATTTTTCAGCATCTTTTCCGCCTGCTTGTGCAAGAGTAGGACGGCCACCGCCTCCACCCCCCAACATTTCAGATAATGTTTTGACGATGTTTCCAGCATTTAGCCCACGCGATACCAGGTCCTCTGTCACTGCGACAATTAAAACGGGTTTGTTGTTTTGAACACTGCCCAAAACAACCACGCCACTTTTATAACGCGAGCGAAACCGATCCGTCATCGAACGCAATGTGTCAGAGTCAGCTTCGGGGATTAGTTTGGCCAGAACAACAAAATCTGAAACCCTTTCAACATCTTCCAACTGGTTTAGGAAAGCCTGGCCGACCAACAATTGCCGAAATCGATTGCTTTCATTTTTTTCAGCTTCCAGTTCGTTCTGCAAGGAAGATATTCGTTCAAGCAAATGATCGTCTGAGCTGTTCAATTGATGCTCTATTGTTTTAACTAACTGAGATTGACGATGTAAATATTGATAGGCTTCACGGCCTGTAATGGCTTCAATTCGCCTGATTCCGGCTGCGGTGCTGCCTTCGCTAATAATGACAAATGATCCGATATCCCCTGTTTCATCAACATGTGTACCCCCGCATAACTCGTAGGAGATTACATTTTCATTGCCAATCGAAATTGTCCGCACGATTTCACCATATTTTTCGCCGAACAAAGCCATGGCACCTTCAGACATAGCTTCGGCAATCGGTTTTTCGACTATGCGCAATGGCAAATCCTCAAGGATAGCTTCGTTTACACCATTCTCGATTCTTTCCAATTCATCCGCACTTAAAGGGGAAGGATGGGTAAAGTCAAAACGCAACCGGTCAGGTGCCACCAATGAACCCGCCTGTCGCGCGTGATTTCCGAGTACTTTATGCAATTCCGCGTGCAAAAGATGAGTGGCTGTGTGATTACGCATGATATCTTTGCGACGGGTGCGATCCACAGAAGCAATTACTTCATCATTCACTGAAAAACTTCCGCGCTTGATATGACCATGATGAACGATAATTCCAGCAGCTGGTTTTCGCACCATCTCCACTTCTATTTCAAAATCGCCGCCATCATTGCAACGTATAACGCCAGTGTCGGATACCTGACCACCCGATTCAACGTAAAAACAAGTTTGTGGCAAAATAATTTCTACCGAATCACCTTCAAAAACACTTTCAACCCGTTCTCCGTCTTTTATTAAAGCCAAAATTCTTCCGCTTATCTGGGTATTTGAATATGGGTCGTATTTGACTCCAGAAGGGGGCAACAGTTTTTGAAGTTGAAGATCCTCAAAAATGGCACGATAAATTTCGACATCGCCGGCATCCATAACCCCAAAGATTTTTCCAGCGCCGGAATCAATACGATGACGGTCCATTGCTTTTTTAAATCCAGCTTCATCAACTTCAAAATTATTTTCTCGTGCAATATCGCGTGTAATTTCAAAAGGTAGGCCATGAGTTGCATACAGGTCAAAAGCCTCATCCCCGCTGATCAAATTGTCTCCACGTGCTTGCATCGAAGCGAAGAAATCATCTAAATATGTTAAGCCGGACTGCAAAGTCCTAGCAAACCGTACTTCTTCTCTGGTCAGATTCTCAAGGATCGTTTGCTGGTTTTTCAATAATTCCGGATACGCTTCACCATAATTATTAATAACAACTTGTGCGATTCTGGCCAGAAAGGGGTCATTAATTCCCAGCTTTCCTGCAAAGCGAGCTGCACGCCGAATAATCATTCTGCAAACATAATTACGGCCAGTATTTCCAGGCACTACCCCATCCGCAATCAAAAATGTGGCAGCTCGAGCGTGGTCTGCTATAACACGATAGGGTGTGAAGTTTTCAGAAACCCGTTTATCATCATCTTCTGTTAATAATTGCACTTCTCGTATTAATGGGAGTAACAAATCGGTTTTATAATTTGAATTTACATTCTGTAAAACTGAGACAATCCGTTCAAACCCCATGCCGGTATCAACATGAGTCTGAGGAAGGGGCTCAAGGACTTCATCGTTAATGCGATTATATTGAATAAAAACATTATTCCATAATTCCAAAAAGCGATTGCAATCTCCATTGACTCTGCAGACATGGTTGGCAACACCTTTTTTATCACAGAAATCGATTCCCCGATCAATATGGATTTCAGAACATGGGCCACAAGGTCCTGTTTCAGCCATCTCCCAGAAATTTTCTTTGCGGCCAAAGAATAGTATATGATCCTCGATTAAATTTGGCTGTTCTTTCCAGATTTGGTAGGCTTCCTCATCAGAAGGGATAATTCCCTTCTCGTCCTTAAAAACCGTCACCCATAGTTTTGATGGATCGAGATGCCAGAAATCAGTCAATAATTGCCAGGCCCAAGGTATCGCATCCTTTTTATAGTAATCGCCAAATGACCAATTACCGAGCATTTCAAAAAATGTGTGATGCCAATCATCCCGGCCAACATCGTCCAAATCATTGTGCTTACCAGCTACGCGCATGCATTTTTGAGAATTTACTGCGCGGGTATAAGGACGTTTTTCAATTCCAAGAAATACATCTTTGAATTGAACCATGCCTGCGTTTGTAAACAGCAAAGTTGCATCACCGCCCGGAACCAGAGATGACGATGGAACATATGTATGCCCTCGTTTTATGAAAAATTCAATAAATTCTTTTCGTATCTGATTTCCTGAAGGGACATTTTCCATTCATGCTCCTAATAAAATAATCATGGGCAAAGTTATTTTGTCCATGATTATAAGCTATCGCTATAGCACTAGCAATATTGCAGCTACTTTGATACAACCATTTTTATCATCTTTCCCTTTGAATCAATGGTGACCCGGGCTGTGTGAGTATATTTTTTGCGACCTAATTGGACCAAATTTTGTAAAGTAACTACATAGCGATCTTTAATCAGTCGAATATTCTCGCTTGCTGAAGGCACGCCTTTATATGTGCTATCGACGCCTACTTGCATTTTGTTCAACTTTACTGTTGCTTGTTCGATACCCGGCAGATACGGCTTAAGTTTTAATTTTACTTGAGAAATGATTTCTTCATCAATTACCAGCCCATTTCCATTTCCATGATCGACATCACATATTGTTTTTACCTTGGAAGGCTTCGCTAAAATTGGTAAGCGTCTGTTGACCAAATTATTGGGTTCATATGCAAAGAAAGGATCACCATAGAATATAAATTGGATCAATGTTTTTTGATCTTCACCATCCAGGTACCCCTGTCGAGTAGTCATTTGCTGCACAAGGCTAATTTTCGCTCGCATAAAAGCTTCCCCACTGGTGTTGCCTTCACGAACATTCTTCCAAAACAAATTTGCCAACAAATCAGCAGCAATTAATGGTGAAGAAATGGAACCATATGAAGTACAGGTAGATCCGATAAAAACCGGAACACCTAATGATAGATATTTCAACCCAATTGAATTGTTCTCGTATTTATTGAACATGTGGCCGCCATAGCAAGCTTCAGTAAACACAATCTTCGGAGCGCGTCCATTTGCGACCAGATCTTCAGGTGCTACTGCTAACGGGTAATCAATGCCGCTTGGGTCAAGGTAATCGCGTTGTCCATACCATTCACCATGGTCTTGAAGGCCATGCAAATTAAAATAAACCAAATCATTATTCATTAAATCACTTTGTTTAAGGAATTGGTTCTTCAAAGCAGGTGAAATGAATACTTTCTTGGTTTCAGCGATTGGCCGAAAAGTTGCGTAGGATGATAATTTCCATACTGATGCAGAATAACCGATTCCAGATAGGTTGGCAGGCCTCATCAAAGCAGAAAACGAGCTAAATATTCGTGCCCACACCATGCGAATTGATTTCGGTTGGGAATGATATTTGACCATCGAGCGCAATTGCTGAATTAAAATACCGGCATCAGCTCCGTTTTCACCCATAATTCTGCCAACAGGCCAATCCGGAACAAAATAATTAGAATCCAGATTGGAATACGGATTATCTGAGAGAACTTCGTTGTCGACATCATCTGTAGGGTTAGGCAGGCGGTGGAATGGAACCACCTCATCATTACCCACAATTAATAATGCTCCAATCTTCTCACCTCTTTTTAACAGCGAGTTATCTAACTCGAGAAGACTGCTTTTTATTTTCCAGGGATCAATAATATTTAAGGCTGCCGTGTTGAACTTAGTCTGCGATTGAGGATCGTCCGGGATAAATAAAACCGAATCCCATCCCGGTTTGCTCTGCACGAGCAGTTGGATATGCCGCAGCACCTGAAAAATTATCTGATAGGTCTGCTCACCATATTGTTTAATCAATCCTGTTTTGGTTGTTAGAATAACATAAACTGGGAACCGGCCATCTATTTTCGTATTGGCATCTTTTTTTAATTTATTGGCAAGCCTTGCGAACTCTTTGGAGACCTGTTTGCCGGTATCGGATTGAATAAACGATTTTCGTTTATTTCTGGATGAGTTTTCCTCAAATTCATCAAAGTTTATCGCATAATTTGTATTCGGATCCCCTTCCGGCAGCCTGTTCCAACCTAAATCAAAAGCAACTTCATTTGGCACCTGCAGATCCAGGACGATCTCTAATTTGTCCGGCCAAAGAGGCAGAAAAACATGCTGATCACCCCACCATCGTCTTGCTACTTGTCCAGATGCATCTTGAGCCACACATTCATGTAACAAATTGACTGCTCGTTCCTCATCACCCATTTCTAAAAGTTCTTCTGCCAAAACCATCTTGAATTGAATTGCTTCTGGCCAGGTACTATGATAAAGATCTGCCAGTTTCTGAACAGTATTTGTATCCTGGTTTAAGTAGACCGTTTTAAGATGATATACATTGATCAAAGCATTATCTTGCTTTAGAGAGAGAATTCTAAAAACCATTTGCGAGGCATCATCTACCTTGTTTTGAATAATGGCTTTTTGAACGGCATGCAGGGCCGGACTCCAGACTGGCAGCATATTTTTCTGAACCCCTTTGCCACCAAGAGCGAATTGAGAAGCCTGGCTGAGCAGTTTCTCGGATGCACTCACCGGAAGATGTCCTAAAAACTGATAGGCTTCCAGAAATTCCGGGTCCGATTTTAGCAAGTCATTCACCAATTCTATGGCCTTTTGCCAATTCTTTTCAGCAGCAAAGAATTTCGCGAGATAAAGTTTTATTCCAAGGTCACCGGGATATGCGCCAAGCCATTTTAACGCTGCCTGTCGTCCAAAAACATTTTTTTGGTGGCTGAGGGCAGACCCAAGAATTTGGATCAGTGTTCCACGCGAAATTGCCGTCTGCGAACTTCTAGGATCATCCAACATGTTGTTTTGCCTCCAATGGAGAATGTACAAAATTAAGAGCGATTACTCCGGCCAGTTGCCGCCGAATACTGGCATCTTTTGGTGATAAATTTGCAGCCATACGCAGCATTTTTTCTGCACCTTGATAATCTTTTACTTCTTTCATGATCTGTCCAGTCTTGTAATACGCACGCGCATCATTGCTATCCCGCAAGATTGCTTCCTGATAAGCATCCAGTGCGTTAGGATAATTTTGTTGGTCAAAATAAATATCTCCAACTTCCAGACAGGAAATCACATCTTCACTATTAATGGCTGCCGCTTTACTAAAGTATTCCAAAGCTTGATCTAAATGACCTTGTTTCTTTAATAGTCCTCCCAGGAGCAACAGAATTCCTGGTTGTTCCATTGAAATTCTTAACGATTTCTTCGCATTCTCTTCCGCAGCTTGAAAATCTTCCAAATCGTTATAAAGCAGCGCCAGGAGAGAAAATGCCTCCCAATCTTCCGAATCTTCCACAGTCATTTGAGACACTACTTTAAGCGCTTCTACCAGGTTGCCGATTTCCCTCAAATTCCAGGCTAGAGAAACTTTCAACTCATGGCTTTCAGGGTTGTTCACCAGAGCTTTTTCAGCCATTCGAACAGCATCTTGATATTTTTTTTGAGTTTCCAGAATGGAAATCATAAGTAAATACCCGGCTACGTTTTCAGGATTTTTTTGAATGACCTGATAAGCATTTTGCTTGGCCTTTTCATATTGCTGCATTTTTACAAAGATGTAACCTTCCTGCAAAACCGCCTGCATATTCTGAGAATCCATATTTTTAGAAATTTGAATCGATTTCAAAGCAAGATCAACTTTTCCTTCCATTAAAAATGCCTGGGATTGGTAATAGTGATATTCAAAAGTGGAGCTGAGGTCTTTTTTATAGGTTTCCAATGTTTTCAAAACTTCTTCAGATTTACCATTTTTAAGCAAAGTATCAAGGTATGGAATTATTACAGTTTTTATGGAATCTGATTCCTTGATAATTTTCTCCCACAGGTTCATAGCCTTGCCATTCTCCCCCATACTTTCGTACAAATTTGCTTCTGTGACTTGCCAATTCTCTTCATCACTCCAGGTTTGATTTGCCTTTTTGCAGTATTCAAGCGCTTCTGAAATGTTATTAAGCTTGTTGTGGCAATAAGACAATGTCATATTTATTAATGGATTTGATTGAAAGCCTGCATCTGAAAATAGGTTGATAACCTTATGAGGCGCAACCGTTAATTGGTGGCTTGCGAAGGTCAGCAAATTGTTAGCTACAGTTTCTGATGAACTCAGAAAATCCTCAACGTCTTCGATTTTTTCAAGAGTTAATAATCGCCTAATCAGCAAGTATTTCAAAGACGGGATGCCCTCTCCGTTAATCAACTCACGGTTGACGTCGTTTTCATCACCGCTACCACTCAGGTAAAGCAAGTCGTTATAGTTTTTAATGAATTCAGTTGAGCCTTTCTGAGAAGCTTTTTTCTGTAATTGCAAGATAAATTGGTCATCACTGGCTTGCTTTTCCAACAAAACTGAACGATGGGATTTGACGCCTAACTGAGAGAATAATCCGGATAAATTATGACTTGCATTTACCAACAATAAAGTGAATAAGGATGGTTCAACATCACAATTTGTAAATTGCTGCCAATCGTTTATTAATCCGGATGCTATCTGGAATTCATATAAGTCAATTGCGCATAAAATCGCAAGGCGAAAGGTCAGGTTTTTCCAGGTTTGGGAAAGCAAAACGCTTATATTTTCACTTCCAAATGAAAATTTCATATTGGCTAGATTTTCAGATAGCTCCAAAAATGCTGTCCGTGCTTCTGAAAATTCATCTTTACTAATCAAATTCATTATGGCTAAACATTCAGACAATGGATTCTTAAATTGTGTGCCGAAATCCTTCTTCACTCCATTCGATCTCTGAAATCGATTGATTAGAAAATCAAACGCTTGTTTGATCGGCCATAAAACCTCATCCTCTTGATTTAGGTTTTCCATGTCGATGGTTGACAGATAACTGTATGCAGTTTCATAATCGTTCAATTGCAAAGAAATATCAGCGGCAAACAATTTGTAGGCCGAAACTGACGGTTGCAATCGAATAACCTGGTTTATACTTGCCAGACTTTTCTCAAATTGATTTGCTTTGATAGCACAGCCAGCCAGCCTGGTCAAAGTGAATTCATTTTTCTCCATTGCTTCAATCCAAGCCAACGGAACAAAAAATTCATTGTTCTTTTTAATTAATAAGTACTCTGCCAATTTCTTTTTCGCTTGCAAGGATTGATCATATGCATCTAAAGCAGAGGAATATTGTTTCAATCCCATTAACACTTCCGCTTGCATCGAAAAAGTTGCAGCAAATGTGTAATTCTGAGAAATTAATTTTTGAATATGTTCCAATCCTTCTTGCCATTTGTTATTTATGACACAGAGGTAAATTAATTCCAACTGATTTTCAAGTGATAATGGAGAAAGCGTTAATATTCCTTTTTTGTAAGCCTGATACGCATTTTCAAAGTTTTCCAGTCGCAAGAAAATCATTGTCAATTTTCGTAAAATGGAATAATCTGAAATGACCTGATTTAATAATGATGCCAGAGTCGAGTTGGCTGCTTGCAAATTGCCAACGATGACATATTCATTTGCTAATTGAATTGCCAGCTCGGGATTGTCGTTACTAAGCAAGTTGGCGTATTCCAGTGCTTTAATCACTTCATTTTCATTAGATAATTTCTTCATAAAGCTTGCGTACCAGATCAAGTTGCGCACATCTGTCGCACAAAGATTGTAAGCTTCCATGGCCATCTGTGATGCCTCATTATTTAATTTTGCTGTGAGATACGCCTCAGCCAAAGCTTGTTTAATACCTACATGGTTAGGATTGTAAGAAACTGAGTCTTTTAACATGACCAATCCCATTTCAATTTCTCCAAGGGCATTTTTTACCAACCCAAGGCCAGCAGAAATGCGCCAGGTCCATTCAGAGAGGTCGTTATCTCTTTTTTGGCTGTTATCTACCAAATCTAAATATATTGAATGAGCGGCCTCAAATTCGTTTAGGAGGAAAAGAACTTCTGCCAGGAGAATATGGGCATAGGTCTTTTTTTCATCACTTTGTTTTATAAAAGCTTGAAGTGTTTTTTGCGCAGCTAATAAATGTTCCATTGAAGGCTTGTTTTGTTCTGTAAGTGAAAACTGATTCTCACTATCATTTAAAATTGTTTTCACATACAAGAGAAGCCATTCCGGTTTCGCTCCTGTTTCAGCTGAAATAGCAATTTCAAAGCTTGCCAGCGCTTGTTCACGATTATCATTCTCTAAACATCTTTGCGCGTCCATAAAAGCCAGTTCTGGGTTATTGGCCCACTTCCCTTTAGCCTTCAAAAGGTATCTTTGACTTTCATCCAAGTGCCCAAGTTCCTTTAGCGTATGAATTAAATTAATGTAATAATTTTCATCTTCTGAGTTGAGAGCGATTGCTTTTCGTAAGTAAGGTAAGGCTTCAGCGAACAAATTTTGGTGTAAGCATACTCTCGCTAAAGCATAATGAATCTCATCGGATTCAGGGACAGCCAAGACTGCCGACCTTAATGTTGTGATGGCCTCATTAAAATTCTCTGCCACCTCAAATATTTCAGCCAGTGTCAACCAGGCTTCGGCGCTAGTGGCATCTCCTTGTAAGGCTTTCTTCAAAGAAATTTTAGCTGTTTCGTATTCACCCTCAAGGAATTGAATTTTTCCATTTATGGAATAAACTAAAGCGTCTTCCATTCCGTGACTGGCTAATTTCTCACATAATTTCTTGGCTTCCTCAATTTTGCCGGCATTACAAGCTGCGTTCGCATAATCGAACCAATCGCTTTGTTCAACTTTTCCATTGGCTTCAGCTGTTTCCCATTCTAAATATAGGGTTTCCCAATCTTTCTTTTGAATTAGTAGCTTTCGAAGATTCTTTTGAATTTGCGCATTGGCAGGCTCAATCGCAGCATTTATTTTATATTTCTCATATTGCAATTCAGAGTTGGCGAATTGGTCAATATTGTCAGTGATAATTGCTGAAATGATTGGATTGTTTTTTGAGATCATGTCGAGAAATGAAAGATAAGCCTCAATCTGATCGGCCAGCTCAAGATGTTTTAACGAGTCGATGATTGTGCGATGGTCAATCTTCTGTAACAATTCAATCTCATCAACGGCTGGCCAATTTGCCTGGCGTTCATGCAACCATACGTAAAAGTCTCTGGTAGCCAGTTCCTTGGCGCGGTTTTCTTCCCCTTTTTCTTTTAAGGCAATAGCTGAATTTAACTTTTGAATAATTGAGTTATCTAATGATGTATTACTTCCTTCCAAATCAACATATGAATTCGTTCCACCTGGTTTAAAGTGCACATTTTGGCTTGTATCACTGCTTGGATCAATGTAGCCATATTCACCGAATGCTTCATCCGAGCGAATAAAGAGTAAATCTATGAAATTTTGAAGTTTATTGGTGGTTTCTTTGGCTGCCTTAAAATGCGCATTAGCTTGATGGCTAGATTTTTCAAGTACATTCTTATATCCAGAAAGGATATGTTCTTGAATCTTTTCTTCAATAACTTTGAAAGATGAAATAGGATTGTTGTCAGTTTCAAACTGATATTGATCAGGTTTGCGAAGGACATTTGAAATTTCCGGAACCATAAACCCTAATTGTCCCGGGAATGATTGATACCAACTAATCTGTTTTGCCATTGGACTATTTTCAACCAGATTCTTGATAATATTTGCTTTTTTCTTCTTATCAAACAATTGCACTGAAATAATATGGTTTACCAGCGAAATGGCAAGATTCTCATCTTTATCATCAGCAATCGCAATTAAGAAATCTTGGGAATAATCCAACAAGCTGTAGAGAATCGCCAGCGGAGTTCTCCAACATTGATAGAAAAAAGAGCGCGATTCAAAACGCTGGATTCCTAATTCGGTCAAAATGCCATGCCAATTTTGTGTTTTTAAGCCGCGTTCATAGAGCGCCAGGCCTAATAAAGTTGCTTGCTTCAGATCCTGCACTCTTCCCTTGCCGTTGCGAATTGTCTCAAAGAGTGTGACTGCACTCTTTAAGTAAAGTTTCTCAGAAATTGGTCTTGACCGTATATCTAAAGAAAGCCCGGAGTGAATCAATGCAATCGACCCCAGATTCCAATCTTCGATATTTTGGCCCAGTGATTCAACAATCTTTTTCACTGTTCCCAAATCAATAAAGGCTTCCCAGACAATTTTGTCCAGGCGAAGTGATTCGAATAATTTCTTTTGATCAGTCTGTGAGATTGTTGCGTCAAAATATTGGAAAAATGGTGTTGATTTCATTCAGACTCCTATCAAGATTTATGCGAATTGCATTAGTAAATAAATCGAACCACTCATAACCAGTGCGCCCATTATCACCAGAAATACACCTACGCCTGCAGAAGTTTGTACTAATTGGTTAAGAGATTCAATCAAAACGGAGGCATTACCAACCAAACCTGCCATTTCTTCAGCAATCCCCTTTTGAACAATTTTCTTGGTCTCATTGGCGATTTTGTTGATCCCTACACCGAAAACACGTGAGACCAAAATGTACATACCGATTAGAAATGTCAGCGCGCCAACCCCTAAAAGGAGAAGCCCTAATTTATAAAATAATTCTGCAGACATCATCAAAAATACCTCCTGAATTGATAGTTCAAGAGGTATGATGCAAGATCAGTGCCAGGCTTTAGTTTTTCTTCCTGATGATCGTGTAGGGTATGTCGTTCAAATCAATTACCCCGCTGTCATTCGATATCATAGAAAATTCGAGTACATGACTTAATTCACGGACATTGCCAGGCCAATCATAAGCAATGATTGCCTCAAGTGCCCGCGGAGTGATGTCTTCAACGTTTAAACCCCTTTGGGAGTTAATCAATTTAATCAGGAAACCGACCAGTTCAGGAATGTCTTCTTTTCTATCACGTAAGGCAGGAATTTCCAGATCAATAACTTTTAATCGGTAATAAAGATCTTCTCGAAACTCATTTTTGGCAATCATTTCCAACAAATTGCGATTTGAGGCTGCAATCAACTGTACATCAACGTGAATTTCTTGAGTTCCACCCAGGCGTCTAAATGATTGAGTTTCAATAGCACGCAAGAGCTTGGCCTGAATATCCATGGCCATTGATGAAATTTCATCTAGAAAGAGGACGCCCCCATCGGCAGTTTCCATTAATCCCAGTTTTCTTTTATCAGCACTCGTAAAGGAATTGGCTTCATGGCCAAACAATTCAGATTCGAGCATGGTGCTTTGTATTGCTCCGCAATTTATGGCCACAAACATCTTATCCTTGCGCGGACCGCTATGGTAAATATATTGTGCAAGTATGTCTTTGCCAACTCCGGTTTCACCCGATATCAAAACACTGGCTGAAGCCATAGCTGCGCGTTGGGCTAGGTTATATACCTGCTGCAGTTCTTTATTATTGCTGGGGACAAATTTGAAATTTTTCCTTTGAATATCCTGGAAAAGAAAAAGCTGTCGCCGCATTCGAACCAGTTCAACAGCTCTTTTAATCGTTAACTCCAAGCGTTCCAATTTTATTGGTTTTGTAATGTAATCAAGTGCGCCATTTTTCATCGCATCCACTGCAATTTCAATATCAGGAACACCGGTAATTAATATAATGGGCGGATTATTGGGGAAATAAGCGCTTTCATATAAAAGTGTGGGACCAAACCCATCAGGCAATTGCACATCCAGCAACACCAGATCAGCGTTACCTTTTTTTAATTCTTCACGCGCATCCCCAAGTGTTCCCACACCAATTACATCGTAGTCCAACGAGGTAAGAAATGACTCTAAAGTAGAGCGCGCATTTACTTCATCATCTACAACCAGTACTGTAATGCCCATTTATATTTCTCCCTGTTTTACAGGTAAGTATACAGCAAAAATTGTGCCGCCACCCGGGTATGATTCCACGGAAATATTGCCACGGTGTGCCGTTATTATCCGTTTACTAATGGCCAAACCTAATCCAGTTCCGGTTTTTTTGGTGGTGATAAAGGGTTCAAAAATACGCCCAGCGACTTCCTCAGGTATTCCCGGGCCGTTATCTGTAATCTTAATTTCAATTTGTGGGTGATTTGAAATTGTTTGGATTTCCTGAATGATTATTCCCAGTGTGCCATTGGGCAACTGGGACATTGCCTCTACTGCGTTACTGATCAAATTTGTAAAAACTTGTTCCAATAAGCGTGGATCAGCTGAGATTTCAGGCAGTTTTTCGGGTTTCTGAACAAAATCAACAACACCAACGCGCATCATTCTCGGTTTCCAGCGATCAACAACCCGTTGCACTAACACACCTGCATCAATCGTCTCAAACTTAGGATCAAAAGGTTTGGAATAAGACAAAATTCCTTCCATTTGATGTGTCAAACGTTCGCAATCCAAGTTCATTCGATCTACTAGGTCTTTATTTTTGGGATCATCTGCGAAGGTTCTTGAAAGCATTTGCAATCCCATGGATATATTATTAATCGGGTTTCGGACTTCATGTGCAAATACAGCCAAAAATTCGCCAAGAATCGCTCTTTGTTCGAGCTGCTGTGCTCGTACTCTGAATTCTTCATTTTCACTCACATCTCGCAAATAAATCAATAATGCATACAATTCGTCTCTGTGAATGACGGGAATGATTTTTAATTCAACGGGAATGGAATCCCCATCTCTTCTGTGGATCTGCACAATGCCCAAGCGCTGAAGATACAACTCCTGCCGGCTGGATTCCAATAACGGCATTAAATTGTCTGGCCCAATTAAGATATTTTCTATCGGGTGGCCTATAATTTCGCGCATCTGATAGCCAAGCATTAACTCAGCGCTTGGATTAAGAAACCAAATGCTACGATCTGTGTTCAGCACGACAATACCATCTTGAATTTGGTTGATTATTTCAGATTGGACGGTGAGCTTCCATTCATCTTTACTAATTTTGGTGCGTAGATTTGAAACCAAGACAAAGTATTGAAAAAGCGATGATAAGGTAGCGCTAAAGACATCCATAATTGCTACAATAAATTTCGATGGCTGTGTTTTTTCATGCCCAACCACCAGTAAACCTGAGGCGGTTTTACCAGGTCCCATAGTGGAAGTGGCTACATAAGTAAGATTCAAAATCCTGGCCGTTTTATGAATTTCAGTGTACATTCGTTGACCAGGAACCCAGATCGTTGTGCTTTGATCCAATCTTAGTTCATGGGTTGAAATATCCAGAGGAAACTGATGGGCAGGGTTTGCGGATACAGACAATCCCAGTTCCGGATATTCACTTTTTGCCTGGTATATATAAACATGACCGGTTTCAAAAAATTCAGAAATTTCATCAACAGCTTTTTGGAACGCTTCTTCAAGTGTTTCAGATTCAATTAAACGTAAGAGACTTTGGGTTACCTTAAATAGATTTTCCTGCCAACTATACTGTTGTTCCAAATATTGCTGCTCAGGAATGATTAAATAAACATAAAGATGCTCAAGTTCATCAAGTACAAACACACGAATGAATACTGTCCGGCGGTTCTTATTGCGAGTAATCAGCTCAGCTGGCACAGCTTCTTTGCGGGAAAACTGTTGCGCATTCTCTAATTCAATAATATCTTTAAAAGATACCGCCGCGATTTCCACTGGCGAAAAGGCTGTGAATTTATTAAACTCACTGTTGCAATTTAGAATAGTACCTGAAGAATTGTCGACAAGTACAGCTGGGTCTTCAAGTATATTTAACAAATTACGATAAACCACGGTATTTTCCTCCTGTGGTTTACCGACAAGTAAATTTTTTATCCAATTTGAATTACTTGATGTCATTTTCTCCTATAGGGATTGTCGTAAGTGTGCCGGCAAAATCCCTTCGATCGCGCGATACTTCGCCACTGTCCTTCTGGCAACCCGAATACCTCTTTCATCCAAACGCTTCTGAATTTCGGTATCACTCAACGGTTTAGTCTCAGTTGAAATTATCTCACGCAATATCGTTCTGGCAGAAAGACTGCGATCAAAAAATGCAGCCATGGGCACAATTTTCCGATTAGGTAATTGTACTGACTTTCCAGAAACAGCGCGAGAAATTGTTGATTCGTGCACACCTAACTCTTCTGCCAGACTCGCCCTCGTAATGGGTTCCAGAAATTCCTCACCCTTTGTTAAATATGCGCGTTGTGTAACTACCAGAAGAGTCATCAATCGCTGCATGGTGTGATTTCGCTGTTGTAAGCACTTCACAAACAAGGACGCCCGATCCATGTCTCCTCGCATTGCGTCTTTAGATTCCCCTTCACTCTCTTTGATCGCTTTTTTATACAATGAACTAACTTGCAGAATTCCCCCAAAGGGCATGATGATCTCCACGACCATTTGAGATTTTGGATCATCATTCATGAAACCAATAATTACATCGGGTTGTTGATAGACGCTTGTCTCCTGACTGCTCGGATTACGAACACTACCCCAATGAGAACGGCCAGGAAATGGGTTCAGGTTTTCACTGATAAATTCAGCAATTCTTTCTACTCGTTGTACACCTATGCCAAGGATCTTGGCAATCTCAGCATATTGCCGGCGACTTAAGTAATCAAGGTGTCCTTCCACAATCTCATCAGCATATTCCGGCACAAGACCTGCCTCAGATAAAACTTCTAATTGGATCTTCATGGCTTGATTCGGCCCGGTTGATCCAACTCCGATCGGTTCTGCTAATTGAATAACTCGCTGAACGTCTTCGACCTCACTAACCGGAATATGAAAATAGCGGGCAATTTCCATCAGGGAAACTGCCAGAAAACCATCATCATCCAAATTGGTTAATAAGTGGACGGCGATCAATTGCTGGTCTTTGGTCAACTCTGTAGCGATCTGGCGAAGTACGTAGGTTGTCAGATCTTCTGTAACTGGTGAAATTGGTTCATCCGGATAATCCTGATCGGTGTAATCCCGTTTCGGAAAAAAGTCATCCATTGGAGAAATATAGACAACCGGTTCCGTTGGGTCATTTGTGTTAGGACGCGAACACAATGGACAAATTCCATCTGGAGGCAAAACTCGATGGCAATGAGGACATCTTCGTTCCTCCACAATTTCAAGCGCCGGGTTAGAAGCTAATTCTGAATCAATTTGTTGTTTCAATTCAAATGTGTTTAAACTCAGAAGAGTCATAGTTTGAGCAAGATGAGCAGTTGTATGGCTTTGCTTTAGAACCTGGCGTTGGTATATCATAATAACCTCTCTTGAAAAATTATAGCTTGACAGACTTAATGTTGCAAGTTATATGCCACCGTAATTTTGTAAGGTAAAATCTTAAGTATGACAGATGAATCTAAAAGAATCACAATTGTTGGAGCTGGTTTGGCTGGCAGTGAGGCGGCCTGGCAATTGGCTGAACGAGGATTCCCTGTTCGACTATACGAAATGAGACCCACAGTTCAAACTGGAGCGCATGAAAGTGATAAATTCGCTGAATTGGTATGCTCAAACTCGCTTGGATCAAACTTATTCAATCGTGCATCCGGTTTGCTTAAAACAGAACTCCGTACACTTGGTTCTTTGTTAATTTCTCTTGCTGATGAAACCGCCCTCCCAGCCGGCGGTGCACTGGCTGTCGACCGAGCTTCTTTCTCGGAAAAAGTAACCAAGATCATTTCAAACCATCCGAAAATTGAAGTAATTCGCCAGGAAGTACTTGAAATTCCCGAGGGTCCTACCATCATCTCTTCAGGACCATTAACCTCTGCCAAATTAAGCCAGCAACTCAGTAAGTTTTTTGGCCACAAAAATTTATTTTTCTTTGACGCAATAGCACCGATCATTTACTCAGACAGTATTGATCTTAACATTGCCTTTAGGGCTTCACGTTATGATCATGAGAATAACGAAAATGGAGATTACATCAATTGCCCATTCTCTCGCAGTGAATATGATGTATTTGTAAACAGCCTTAGAAATGCTGAACGGATTCAATTAAAATCCTTTGAAGAAGAAATTAACAGAGGAGTATCAGCCGGTTCGGCAACTTTTTTTGAAGGATGTCTCCCGATCGAAGTTTTGGCCAGTCGAGGCCAGGAAGCATTAGCTTTTGGGCCATTAAGACCGGTTGGTTTGCGTGACCCACGCTCATCCAAAAGACCGCATGCCGTTTTGCAATTACGTCAAGATAATCTGGCTGGTGACCTCTATAATATGGTTGGCTTTCAGACCAACCTGACTTTTTCAGAACAAAAAAGGATCTTCCGACAAATTCCTGGATTGGCAAATGCAGAATTTGCTCGATTTGGCCAGATGCATCGCAATACTTTCATCGCTTCACCATTGGTGCTCAAGCCCTCATTAAATACAATAAAAAGAAACGACCTCTTTTTTGCTGGCCAAATTACTGGTGTTGAAGGGTATGCTGGTAATATTGCAACCGGTCTGATCGCTGCGAGGAACATGGCCAGGATACTTACATCCAAAGAACCGCTCGTCTTTCCTGTTTTTACAATGATTGGTTCCTTATTAAACTACATCACCCAGGCTTCAATGAAAGACTTCCAACCAATGAAAGCAAATTTTGGTCTGTTTCCCAAACTAGAAGACAAAATAAAAAATAAGAACGAACGTTATCAGAAATTTAGTGAAAGAGCATTATCAAACCTGATCAACTACTGTCAGATGATGGGGGAACCTTTTCTATGAATAAAAAGCTCATCGTTGTGCTGGTGATAATTGTCCTGATCTCAGTACAATCTCTGATCATCATCAAACCTACAACACCCGAAGAGCCACTTTCTTTTAGTGGAGAAAGTGCCCTAAAATTCGCAGAGAGTCAATTGGCGTTTGGAAACCGCACCCCAGGAAGTCACGCTCATCAACTTACAATAGAATTCATTCAAAACAAGCTAAATGAATTTGGTTGGCAGACGAATTTGCAGGAAGAAGATCTTGGATTTTACACAATCAAGAACATCATTGCCAGTCGCAATTTAACATCTAAACCTTGGATTATCCTGGCTGCCCACTACGATACACGCTTTTTTGCGGATCAGGACCCCAATCCTCAAAATCGTTTGCTCCCTGTTCCGGGAGCAAACGACGGTGCATCAGGAGTTGCTGTTTTATTGGAACTAGCCCGCGTGCTGCCCCCCTCTCTTGAAAGAAACGTTTGGTTAGTTTTCTTTGATGCAGAAGATCAAGGAAGAATTAATAATTGGGATTGGATTTTGGGATCCACAAGCTTTGTTAATCAATTGGAAGGGAATCCTGATAAAGTGGTCATTATCGACATGATTGGTGATGCGGACCTAAATCTGTATTATGAAGGTAAATCGGATCCAACAATTCGAGCTGAAATCTGGGAAGTAGCAGCAAAATTGGGATACAAGGAAATATTTATCCCACTTGAGAAATATACAATGCTCGACGATCATATTCCGTTCTTAAATGCTGGCATACCTGCGGTCGATATAATCGATTTTGACTATCCTTATTGGCACACACGCAGCGATGTCCTGGAAAACATTTCAATAAAAAGCTTGCAGGCAGTTGGAGATACAATCTTTAATTGGCTTCTAATCCCGTAAACTATTGGAAATAAATGCTTAATTCGACTAAACTTAGTCTGGATATGCAACCATATAAATTGTTTTTAGGGCTAAAAGCTAGTTGGATCGATCAGGTCAGAGAGCAATTGACCAGTCAATCCGCTTTGACAGAAGATCTAACTGCTCAATTCACGCAGTTTTTTGAAAACCTGGGAATTAGTTTGCAAACAGGCGATATAACAGGCTTGGATAATTTATTGCAAAATTGGTCTGAATCCTTAACCGAATCTGACCTGGCAGGTAATGAGCATGCAATTGCAAAGATTGTGAAAGATCTTTGTTCCATCACCCAGACAATAATTTTGGATAATCTCGCAGCCGAAGACGCAGTTACCCTTTTGAAAGTGATTTTCCCTATCATCGCAAGTTTGCACGAGATGACGGTGAAATATGAGATTGGATCGCAAACGGCTTTTTACCGTAAAAAGCTACTCCAAATTCAAGAAGATCTTGACAAAAACGAAAAAAGCAAGACTGGTTTTATCACAATCGCTGCACACGAATTAAAAACACCCCTTACCATTATCGAAGGCTATACTTCTATGTTGACCACAAATTTTAAAAATAAAAAGTTCAATCAAGATGACACTGAGATATTGGAAGGCATTCAAAATGGTACTCTCCGCCTTAAGAATTTAATCGATGACATGATTGATGTCTCATTGATTGAGAATGGCATGCTTGAGTTAAATACTCAAAAAATCTGGCTTAATCGAGTAGTCGAAGCAATCATTTTTGAAATGGAAAAAAACGTTACTGAAAGGAATATGACCATTGAAAATGTTCCTTTTCCCGGTTTTAATGATCCTTTAAATGGTGATCCACAGCGACTTTTGCAAGTTTTCCGTAATGTAATTTCAAATGCCATTAAATATACACCTGATGGAGGTAACATCAGAATTCACGGACGCCGCTTACCTGGTTTTTTAGAGACAACTGTCAAAGATAATGGGATTGGTATCGATTTAGAAGACCAGAATAAGATTTTCAACAAATTTTCCCAAATTAGCAGTTCCAAGTACCATTCCAGTGGCAAGATAAAGTTCAAAGGCGGCGGTCCAGGATTAGGTTTATATATTTCCAAAGGCATAATTGAAAAACATGGGGGAACCATGTGGGTCGATTCGAGTGGATATGATGAGTTAAATTTACCCGGCACTTGTGTTCATATATTACTGCCGGTATCAGAATAGAACGCTTTCAAAAAGGGAAGAATGAATACTTATAATTTCTTTATACCAGCAAATCGCATTTCAAATTTCAAGCCATATTTTTTCGCATCCCTGGCTAAAAAGTTTAATCGATTGCAAGCGGAAGGCATGGATATCATTCGAATTGATATGGGTTCGCCAGACTTACCCCCGCCGGATTTTATTATTGAGCAATTATGCCAACAAGCTCATTTGCCTAATGTTCACGGTTATTCTGCTAATGGCGGTACACCTGTTATCCGCCAGGCAATCGCATCCTATTACAAAAAACGCTTTGATATCAATCTTGATCCAGGAAATGAAGTACTGGCATTAATTGGATCAAAAGAAGGTCTATTCAATCTTTCTCAAATCATTCTAAATCCAGGCGATTTGGTGCTGATTTCTGATCCCGGCTACCCGGTTTATTCAGCCAGCACATTGATTGCCGGCGGCGAAATTTATAAAATGCCGCTTACATACGAAAATAACTTCCTTCCGGATTTCTCTCAAATCCCAGCGGAAACCGCCAGGCAAGCCAAGCTTATGTGGTTGAACTACCCTAATAACCCCACAGGAGCTGTTGCTTCATTGGAATTCTTTAAATCTGCCGTCGACTTTGCCAGAGAATACGAAATAATCATTGCTCACGATGCTCCCTATGTGGATATTTGCTTCAATAATTATGTTGCGCCCAGCATTCTACAAGTTCCTGGAGCCAGAGAATTAACCGTTGAATTCAACTCTCTTTCAAAAACGTACAACATGGCCGGCTGGCGGGTTGGCATGGCTGTCGGTAATGCAGAAATAATCAAATATCTCTCCACATACAAAAGCCAGGTTGATTCCTCCCACTTTATCCCAATCCTGGATGCGGCTGCAACAGCATTGACAAGCGATCAAAGCTGGTTGGCAGATCGCAATAAAATATATGAAACAAGGCGGGATATCGTAATCGAAGGGTTACGGCGGGTTGGTTTTTCTGTTGAGACTCCGCCAGCAGCGATCTATGTTTGGGCAAAACTTCCACAAGGGATTAACGACAGTATGACCTTTTGTGATCAACTGCTTGAAAACACAGGTGTCAGCACCACACCGGGATTAGTGTATGGTGAATTTGGTGAAGGATACATCCGAATTTCATTGGGAACTGCCACCGACCGCATCAGCGAAGCAATGGATCGCATTGTCAAATGGATGAATTAATAAAGGTACCCATATATGAATAAAGAAACAACACCGACAAAAATGTTAACAGAAAAGGCAATTTTGGTGGGTGTCGATATTTATAATGAGAAATCCTGGCTTTCCTTTGAAGATTCACTGGACGAATTGGCATTGCTCGCCTCCACAGCTGGCTTGGTGATAGTCGGCGAGTTGACACAAAGCCTATCACGGCCTTATGGGGATACCTATATTGGCTCAGGAAAAGTGGATGAATTGAAAGCTCTCGTACAGGAAACTGACAGTAATGTGGTCGTTTTCGATAATGAGCTCTCTCCCCGTCATCAACGTGAATTAGAAAAACTGCTAGGAGAAGACGTTCATATAATTGACCGCACCGCCCTTATTCTGGACATTTTCGCCCAACATGCAAGCACTCGCGAAGGTATTTTACAAGTTGAGCTGGCTCAATATGAGTATCGGTTACCACGCCTGACTCGTGCCTGGACGCACCTTGCAAGACAGGCAGGCGGTGGCGGCGGCAGGACTGGAAGTGTCGGTGGAGTTGGTTTGCGCGGGCCAGGTGAGACCCAACTTGAAGTTGACCGACGAGAGATTCACAAAAAAATCGCTATTCTAAAAATAGAAATTGAGAAAATCCGCGCCCACCGCAGCCGATACCGAGCCCAAAGGAAACGCAGCCGAATTCCAACAGTCGCATTGGTCGGCTACACGAACGCTGGCAAGTCTACTTTGCTCAACCTTCTATCCGATGCAGGAGTAATGGTTGCTGATAAACTATTCGCAACATTGGATCCAACCACCCGCCGTGTTAAATTACCCGAAGGCCATATCTGTCTCTTCACGGATACAGTCGGATTTATCCAAAAATTGCCCACACAACTCGTGGCAGCATTCAGAGCAACCCTTGAAGAAATTGCGGAAGCAGAATTACTTTTACATATTGTGGATATTTCTCACCCGTCCGCTCTCGCCCAGTGGCAATCTGTAAATGATACATTGGCTGAATTGGATGCTCAGCATATCCCAACAATCACCGTACTGAATAAAATTGATAAATTATCCAATCCCGAGATAACAAAATTCATTCCAGGGTCGGTTTCTATATCCGCTCTTCAGAACATTGGGATCGAAAATTTGCTTGCAGCGATCGAAAAAGAACTATTTTTTAGTTTTATTCCGGTACTTGTCAGGCTTCCTTACCAAGAAGGGAAACTTATTTCTTTAATGTATGAACAAGGCAAGGTGGAAAGTTCTGACCATCAGAAAAGTGGTGTCGTTGTCAATGGGAGTGTTCCAGTCAGACTCTTGCCTCTTTATGAACCTTACTTTATCCAACCAGGAGAAATTGAAGAACTGTCTGGTGAAGAAGAAACAGATGAAAATGAAAGATAAATTCTCGAAATTTCTGGATCAAACTTCCAATTTCCTTTCTCAGAAAAAAGGTTTATTACCCATGATTGGGTTGATCCTTATTATTATAAATTTCGTAATAGTGCTTAGTTCTCAAGGCTGGCTTGCAAACACCAATTTTTTTCTTCATATTGGCGCCAGTATAGCCATTCTTGGATTCTTAATCGCCTGGGCACTGTGATAAGAAAAACCTCCGATCTCTCGGAGGTTTTTTAAACCTAGCTTTTCTTTTCTTTTTCGACTTGAATGACTTCTCTGCCTTGATATTGCCCACAACTTGGACAAACGGTATGGGGAAGCCTCATCTCGCCACAATTACTGCATTGAACAAGATTGGCTGTCGTCAGACTGTCATGAGAACGGCGACGATCCCTGCGGCCTTTGGAAATTTTACGTTTTGGAAGTGGGCCCATTTCAATTTCTCCTATCGGAATAATTCCAGTAATTTTTTTTTAATAAGACGACACATTATACCCTCTGCTATAAAGTACGTCAAGATATTTATTTTCAATTTGATCCCTTCCGCGTTTATCGTCCTGAGTGTTATAAATGTGAATAAAGAGGACAAGACAGGTGGCTTGCCTACTCATATCCCTTCAAACGGAGTATAATCCGACCGTTAAATAACACATGCTTGGATTGAATAGGATTGGAGGATTGTATCTAATGAAGCAACGTTATATTAATTTGATCCTTATCCTGGTGCTATTAGCAGCAGTGATTTGGATTGATCTTCCATCAACGACCAAATTACCACTTGTAAACAAACCTATCGCGACAGTATTGGGTTTGGATTTGCGAGGTGGTATGCAGGTAATTTTAAAAGCTGAAATCCCTGAAGGTACGGTAGTTGCCCCTGATGCGCTTCAAGTCGCCAAACAAATCCTGGAGAATCGTTCCAGCGGGCTCGGTGTCAATGAGGTCCAATTCCAGGTTGCAGGATCTGACAGAATTGTTGGCGAATTTCCTGGGTTGACCAATACTGAAGACGTGATCGCTGCAATCAAACAGGTTGGCGTTTTAGAATTTGTTGATTTGGGAAATAATGATTGGAACTTTTCTCAAGGACAGGAAATCAAAACAGATTTCACATTACCCAATAAAACTGAATCCGTTCCTGTTCCACCAGCAGATGGCAGCCAACCGGCTGAACCTCCCGTTTTTCATACGATCATGACCGGCAACGACCTTGTTTCTGCTGTTGTTGATATGCCCGTCCCTGGTACCTATCAAATTAATTTTGAGTTGACTCCCAATGGCTCAAAAATTTTTGGAGATTATACCAAAAATAATATCGGGAAAATCCTTGCCATTGTTCTTGATAATAAAATAATTTCCGCCCCGCGCATCAACTCTGCCATAACGGAGGGCAGTGGTACCATTCAAGGTCAATTTACCTATGACGAGGCAAATGCGTTGGCAGTGCAATTACGTTATGGCTCCCTTCCAATTCCTCTAAGCGTAGAGCAAATCCGCATCATTGGACCGACACTTGGCTCTGATTCATTAAGCAAAAGTCTCTTAGCTGGTTTGATTGGTCTAATTCTTGTAGCTGCTTTTATGATCATCTTCTATAGATTGCCAGGGGTTACCGCTGTTTTTGCGATTTTTATATATGCCGCAATTACATTTGCACTTTTCAGGCTAATTCCTGTGACACTCACTTTACCTGGTATCGCAGGTCTGATTCTATCAACCGGCAGCGCTCTGGATGCCAACATCCTTATATTTGAGCGCTTGAAAGAGGAATTGCGCAATGGAAGAACGCTATTCCAGGCAATTGACCTTGGTTGGAAACGTGCCTGGCCTTCCATTCGTGATTCAAACATTGCGACTCTCATTACCAGTCTTATTCTCTTCTGGTTTGGTTCCTCTTTCGGCGCAAGTTTCGTAAAAGGTTTTGCAATTACGCTTGCGCTCGGAGTACTCGTCAGTTTATTCTCGGCAATCGTGGTGACGCGAACATTCCTCGCCATTGCGCTTGACCTCATTAAACATCCTGAAAACCACCTGAAGTGGTTTGGTATATAGGAGGTAGGCTAACATGAATATTTTAGGCAAACGATATATCTTTTTCTCAATTTCACTCATTTTCATCCTGATTGGGATGGCTATCATCATCTTCGATGGAATGCCATTGGCTGTAGATTTCAAAGGCGGCTCGCTTCTTGAGGTAGAATTTCCGAATACAACATTGCCAAGTACGGAACAGGTAAAAGATATTTACGACAAATATCAATTCAATGAAGTTTCCGTTCAAACCGCACTGGACGCCAATGATGAACGCACAATTCTGGTCATTCGCTCACCATTTATGGATGAAACAACGAAAAATGCAATTACAGAAGAATTACAGCAGAGCGTCGCTGCATCCAGCCTGGTTATCAATCGCTTTGACAGCGTCGGGCCAATCATTGCTCAACAGGTAGCCCAGCGTGCTGCCATCGCTGTTGGCATTGCAGCCCTGGCTGTTGTGATCTACATCACATTTGCTTTTCGTGGCATTCCACATGCATTCCGTTATGGTATCTGCGGAATCACCGCTATGCTGCATGATGTTTTGGTCGTTATCAGTCTCGCGGCAATTGGAGGTAAGCTTTTTGGTTGGCAAGTTGACTCCATGTTTTTGACTGCACTTTTAACCGTCATTGGGTTCTCAGTCCAGGACAAAATTGTGGTGTTCGACCGAATTCGTGAAAATAGTGTAATTTTCCGGAAACTTGAATTCGAAAAACTGGTCAACCACTCAATCGTCCAAACTTTGCAACGATCAATCAATACACAACTAATGACAGTTGAGTTCATGCTTTTGGCACTTGCATTATTCGGTGGTGTCACATTGCGAGAATTCGCGGTTTTACTGCTGGTGGGGCTCTTCAGTGGTACTTATTCTTCGATCTTCGTGGCAGCCCCTATCCTGGTCGTCTGGGAAAACAAGGAATGGCGAAATTGGTTTAAGAAGACCAGCAAATCAGCAGCTTAGTCTCAGACAAAATAATGTAAGAAGTAATACATATCATCAATAACTTCTTATGAATGACCATTGGAAAAAAGCAAGGATTTTGCGATAATTATGCAGAATCCTTGTTTTTTAACTCAACCATACCGGTTTGTTTAGGAGATGATAGATGAGAAAAGAGGTTGTATTAATCACTGGTGCGAACGGCGAAATAGGCCATGGCTTAATTTCATATTTTTTTGACAACGAGAATACCAACGTCCTTGCATTGGATGTCATGCCCCCTGATAAAGAATTAGAAAAGATGTGTGATCGTTTTATCCAAGGCGATATTCTTGATAACATGCTTTTAGGGCGTTTGGTAGCTGAATATGAAATTCGCGCCATTTATCATTTGGCCTCGATACTCTCTACCAAGGCCGAATACAACCCCGAAACAGCCCATAAAGTAAACGTAGAAGGAACACTCAATCTATTGCGTCTGGCCGTTGAACAAGCTGGATGGCAAGGAAAACCGGTTAAATTTCTCTACCCAAGTTCAATCGCCGCTTATGGATTGCCAGATCTCGAGATTAAGAATAAATCGGGGAAAATCAATGAGGATGAATGGTGTCACCCCACTACCATGTATGGATGCAATAAACTTTATTGTGAACATCTTGGTCGTTACTACACGAAATTCTATCGCCGGTTGGCTGTGGATTCTACCCAAAGTGGTATAGATTTCAGAGCACTCCGTTTTCCGGGGTTAATTTCTGCCAGCACCACTCCTACAGGAGGTACCAGTGATTACGGTCCTGAAATGCTTCACCACGCTGCCATGGGCATACCATACCATTGTTTTGTAAGGGCGGATACCAAATTACCATTTATGGTCATGCCTGATGCAATCAAATCTTTGCTCCTCTTGGAGCAAGCTCCACGCGAGAATCTGAAACAACTTGTATATAATGTGACCAGCTTCAACCCAAGTGCCGGCAAATTCAGAGATATTGTATTGGAGGCATTTCCAAAAGCAGAAATTGATTTTGTCCCAGATCTTTCCAGGCAAGGGATTGTGGATTCATGGCCAGCTGACATTGATGATGCTGCGGCCAGAAAAGATTGGGGTTGGGAACCCGATTATGACCAACAGCGAGCATTTACTGAATATCTCATCCCAGCGGTAAAGGCAAAATATTCCTGATGTTCATATTCCAGTCTATCGGGCTGTCGCTAGAACTTTTTATAAAATTCTAATGAAAGGGATTTATGATTAATAACATAAATCCATAATTTGGAGGACTTCAATGACACAGAACCACAAATTTAAAGCAGAAACCAGACAACTGCTTGATATACTGATTCATTCACTTTATACCGAAAAAGACATTTTTCTGCGCGAACTTATTTCAAACGCATCCGATGCACTTTCACGATTAAATTATGAAATATTAACCAACAATGAATACTATCAGCCAGATTTGCCAGTTAAAATTTCTATTCGTTCGGATAGTGAAAACAATACGCTCACCATAAGTGATACAGGCATTGGTATGAACCAATCCGAGATGGTTGAGAATCTTGGTACCATTGCGCATTCTGGTGCAAGAGCATTCCTTGAAGCTGCCAGTGAGGCAAAAGATGCTGATCTTTCTTCCATCATAGGTCAATTTGGGGTTGGTTTTTATTCAGCCTTCATGGTAGCAGAAAAAATCGAAGTAATTTCAAGATCTTTTCGTCCGGATGATGGACCCGCTAAATGGGTATCTGATGGCGGAGATAAATACCAGATATTGGCAGCAGATAAGGAAAACCGCGGAACAGATGTAATTTTGCACTTAAACGATGACTCAAAGGAATTTCTAGAGGAGTACAGATTAAGACAAATAATCAAACGTCATTCAGATTACATCCCCTTCCCGATTTATCTGAACGATGGAGAAGAACAAGTGAATCGCCAGACCGCCTTATGGCGACAGCAACCGCACCAGGTGAAAGCAGAAGAATACAACGAGTTTTATAAACAATTTACATACGATTTCAATGACCCGCTCTCTTATATGCATCTATCAATTGATGCCCCTATCCAACTCTTTGCTCTACTTTTTATCCCCTCAACTGCCGAACCTCATATCTTTTCTGATCGTAAAGACTATGGTCTGAAGTTGTATGCCCGCAAAGTGCTTATTCAAGAGTTTACACGCGAACTTCTCCCGGAATTTCTACGCTTTGTCCAAGGGATCGTCGATTCCGAAGATATTCCTCTAAATGTCTCTCGAGAGTCGTTCCAATCCAGCAAAATAATTGCTCAGTTGAGAAATGTGGTCACATCGAAAGTTATTGACCACCTAAACACAATGAGCAATAAAGAACCGGAAAAATATGAGAAATTCTGGAAAGAATTTGGCATATTTATAAAAGAGGGAATGGCTACCAGCCCAGAGCATATTAGCCAGTTAACCAATTTGATTCGTTTCCAGACTTTGAATAAAGGCATAAAACTGGTTTCATTCAAAGAGTACACTTCTGAACTTGAGCAAGATCAGAAAAAAATTTATTACATTATTGGCGAAGATTTACTATCCCTGCGCAACTCACCTCATTTAGAAGCTTTCAAGGAAAGAGAGCTTGATGTGATCCTTTTTGCTGATCCGGTTGATCCTTTTATGATGATCAACTTAAAAAAATTTGAGAATTACGACATGATCAATGTCACTTCTTCTGATTTGGAATTGCCAGAAATAAGCAAGGAAAAAAGTGAAACGAAATCAGAACAACCTGCAGCAGAGAATATCAATGAGACCCTGGCTTTTTTCAAGACAATTCTTGAAAGCAGGGTCAAGGAAGTACGAACAACAGAACAATTGGTTAATTCTCCAGCCCGCCTGGTAGATACAAAAGGAAGCCCCAGCCCGGAAATTCAAAAAGCATATCGCTACCTGCAAAAAGACATGGATACACCGGAAAAAATCCTGGAAATCAACCCCCACCACCCTATAATTATTCAACTCTCTCAAATTAGTGGTGTTTCTCAACTTCGCGACTTAATTGTCGAACAAATATACGAAAATGCGCTTATTGCTGAGGGCATCCAACCTGAGATGTATAAAATGGTCAATCGCATTAACGATTTATTGCTGGCCGCTTTGCAAAAGGCAAGTTAACAGAACGAAACTCAACTAAACAAGTTATTATAAAGATACCCTGAATTCGGACAGTATGGCATGTTTAAATTCCAGCAAAAAGGGTTATCATAGAAAGATGTTTGATATAATCAAAGAATATTTAATTTCGTGTGTTCGCGTGAAAAAGGCAATGATACAAGGTGTTAAGTTTAGAATCAAATAAAAAATATTTATGAAATCCTCCTCGAAGAGAACACCTCAGGAGGAATTTTGTTGTTGTTTTGAATAATTTTAGGTTTCAATTACTTATTCCAAAAGATGCGGAACCTTCAAATAAAATAATGAATTTATTAGGAGATGAGAGAATGGATAGATCGAAGTTAGATGGTTTGATGCGACCAAAATCAATTGCGATAGTTGGTGCATCCACTGATCCCACGAAAATCGGTTACACGGTTGTTAAAAATATCATCGAGGGTGGATATGAAGGGAAGATTTATCCTATCAATCCTAAAGCAACTGAATTGCTTGGTTTGAAAGTCTACCCAACTTTAATGGATGTTCCCGACGATATTGATGCAGCTGTTATCACAGTTCCAGCCAAACTTGTTATCTCGGTTGTTGAGGATGCCGGTAAAAAAGGCGTTAAAGGCCTGATTATTATTACTTCAGGCTTTGCAGAATCCGGTAACAGGAAATTGGAACAAGAAGTCGTTGCAAAAGCACAAGAATATGGAGTGCGCATTCTTGGACCAAATATTGTCGGTACACTTTCGAATGCTGAAAAGTTAAATGCTTCATTTGCCCCAACATTACCTTTACCGGGTAAAGGTGCATTAATTTCACAAAGTGGTGCTCTCTTAATTTCATTGGATATGGCCACATTTACCCGTAAAGTAGGTTTCGAAAAGTTAATTTCAATCGGCAACATGTCAGATATTGATTTTGCTGACCTGGTTGAATGGCTGGATGAAGATGAATCTGTCAGTTCCATCTCGTTGTATATTGAAGGTTTTAAGGATGGTCGCAAATTCATGGATGTTGCTAAAAAAGCCAAGAAACCTGTCATAGCACTGAAAGCTGGTGTTTCAGCCCATGGTGCAGTAGCAGCTGCTTCCCATACAGGATCCCTGGCAGGCGCAGCCAAGGTGTATGGAGCCGCATTCCAACAAGCAGGCGTAGTGCAAGCAACTGACTTGAATAATCTCTTTGATCTTTCTTTGACCCTTTCTCTTCAACCACCCATGTATGGTGATAATCTGGTCATCATTACAAACGGAGGAGGTGTCGGTGTTTTAGCCACCGATGCGGCGGAGCGTTTTGGTCTCCCGCTGAAGTTCGTTCCGAAAGATGTTCAGGAAGAACTTAAGAAACATATGCCTGAATTTGGTTCAGCGAAGAACCCTGTTGATTTAACCGGTATGGCTGGATACGATTGGTACTATGATACGGTTAAATTTGTAATCGCGCATGCCTGGACCGAAGGCCTCGTAATTTTATATTGTGAAACTGCCATGACGGACCCAATGGAAATTGCAAAAGGCATCATCGTTGCACTGGATGAAGCAAATGTACATGGTAAACCAGTTACTATTTCCTTTGTAGGCGGCGAGAAATCAGAAAAAGCAATGCAGTGGCTGGTGGAACAAAATATACCATCATTCAGCGCACCTGATCTGGCCGTGCATGCTATTTCTGCCTTGCGTGAATATGCGCGCATGAAAGAAATCGTTTCCGAATCCGACCATCAAACCATTCCAGTGGACAAGGAACAAGCATTACGTATTATCAAGCTCGCCCGTGAAGATGGTCGCGATTCTTTGACTGAAGTTGAAGCCAAGCAGGTCTTCGCAGCTTACGGTCTACCAACCACAACCACCTTGTTAGCAAAGTCAGAGGACGAAGCAGTCAAATTGGCCAAAGAAATTGGTTTTCCGATCGTTATGAAGATAGTTTCTCCAGATATTTTGCACAAATCAGATGCGGGTGGTGTCAAAGTCAACATTAAAGATGTGACCTCATGCCGCGAAGCATTTAAAACTATCATGGCAAACGCCAAAGAGTATAAAGCAGATGCCAATATTCATGGGATCGCCATTCAAGAGATGGCACCCTGGGGTACAGAAGTTATTCTTGGTTCAGTCAATGATGCCACTTTTGGACCGACGATGATGTTTGGTCTTGGGGGCATATTTGTAGAAATATTGAAAGACGTCACCTTCCGTGTAGCTCCGGTTTCGAAAAATTCCGCCTTACGCATGATTGGTGAGATCCGCGGTGCACCCATTTTGGCTGGCGTACGTGGGGAAGAACCACGCGATCGTGAGATGCTGGCTGAGACCATCAGCCGCTACGCCCAGATGATCGTCGATTTACAAGATGATGTCAGTGAATCGGATGCCAACCCGGTATTGGTGTACGCCGAAGGAAAAGGCCTCAAAGTGGTCGATGCCCGAATTATCCTTAAGAAAAAATAAACAAATTAGTTAGAAATAAAGAGGCTGGTTCCTTTCGGAACCAGCCTCTTTATTTTTATTGACGAAGTTTTTTCCAGGCTCCCACCCAGGGCTCACCGATGCGATTCTTGGCGGTTATTTGAACATTCTGGAATTTCTGAGCAATTTTGGTTGAAAGCAAAGCCACGCCGGCCCAATCTTCCTTGAGAACAAATTCTTTCATTTGGCGTGCAAATTGTTCAGTCCATTCCCAATCCAACCGGAATCGATCCGCTTTAAGCCAATAGCCACGTTTTTCCCAGGCGACCACCGAAACATCAATCGTCTCATAAATATCATTTAAAGAAATTGCAATATATGCTGCCAAATCCTTGCTTAATTGATTTGGCTCTGTTTGCGTCATTAACTCTCTGATCGCCTTTACTATTCCTTTAGCTTTTTGAGTTCTTTCTTTACCACTACTTTCCGGATTAATTACTCGAGACAATCTATCCTCCAGCCAAAGTTGTTTATTATCATAAGTAATTTATTATATCTAATTATTGACGCTCGAAAAGGTTGCGCTTATAATCGGGATGTCAAGGGGAAGTGCTGGAATTGGCAGACAGGCATGACTTAGGATCATGTGCCGCAAGGCGTGAGGGTTCAAGTCCCTCTTTCCCCACCACCATATATAGCGGTAAGTCCAACTTACACCCCCAAATATGGGGGTGTATTTTATTTTTTGCAAATAAAATATCATTTTTCTGCTGCAATCTGCTGCAATCTGCTGCAATCTTTAAATAAATAAGTCAAAGGAGATACATTCCTTAAAACATATTTCTTTATGTTTGCATTCAGCGGTGTTTAGACTTGCACGTTATCAACACCTATTGTTCGGCCCAACCACGATTTTTGTATAGTAAATAATCCAAATCCTTTAATGTAGTTAATCTTAGAATTATTGAAGATTTGCAAGAAAATTCACGAACCTCCTTGGTTTGTGCCAAACAAGATCAGTAGAGTTTTTTCTTCTTTAAAAGGCATTAAGTTGTCAATTCACCGCTGATAATTATTCAAGGTGATTTCAAAAAGTAATTATAAGCACTATCTAATACTTCCAATGTTACGAAATTTTCCGATTGAAAAACAGTTTTAAACAATGAGGAACTGTTAAGTGATTCAATCCATGCCCGTTCTTCATAATTTGAGACACTGTAAATTATGTAATCCGGAGCTAAATCATATTTCTTGAATATATCCAAGAGACATTCAATTTCGCGACACTGATATATTTCATAATTAATTTTACTATCTCTGGTTGTCCAATTACCATATTCAGAATCAGGAATCCATTCTGCACCCAAAATTGGTAACAATATTGTTCTTTGTCCAAAATATACTAATTTTTCATCCATGTTATTTGCTATAAAAGTGGATGTCTTTGCGGTATTTAAACGTATCCACTCATACGTTTCTAGTTCCCCCGCGATAAATGCAGGTCTATTTACATACCTGGAAGATAGCACGAATAATAAGGATACATGCATGACAAAAAATAATAGAAATCTCCAATTGATATTCACTTTATCTTCAATGCTTTCTTTTTCCAAATATTGTGAGAATCTAGAATCCAGGAATGTTATGAAAAACCGTTCATAAAAAACTCCAAGACTAGCAGCCAAAACAAATATCGTGCCAGTCGGATGACCGCGTAAAGTAAGTAGCACAGCCAAAAGGAGCAATATTAAAATGCGAGGACCCTTTATCATGTTATAGACCAATGCCAATATAAAGGGAATCACAATAAATGACCATGTATTAGAAAAACCATCAATATGCTTGTGATAAATATAATAAAAAGTAGTTTTTAAATAACCAAATAAATCATTTTCTCTTCCGAGGGCGCTAAGAGAGCTTTTTGAGTCTGTTAACCCTGCCAGAAAGGGAGCGATACCATGCTTGGAAATTATCAAAAATAGCCAAGGCGCAATAACCACAAGGGCAATGACTCCAGTTAATAACAAGCCTAAAATTGCTTTTTTGGTAAGACCATTTGAATAAAAGAACAAAATTAAAAAAGAAACTGAACAGAACAAACCAATCGCAGGATGTGAAAGTATCGTTAAACCAACAAAAAGCCCACCTAAGATCGATTGACGATAAACAGAAGATCTTTCAATGGGTTTTATCACCACAATCCATGAAGCTAAAAGAAATATGTCTCCGAGTCCAGTGGTTATGCCATCGGCATACAGAGTTCTAAAGAATATCTGTGGCATAAGCAGGAGGACTAAAGCTGCCCATAGTGCCGCCTGTTTTGAGCTTTTCCATCGCAACATAAAGAAATACATTAAGATCGCTTGTATCAGAAGCAAAATCCCTGGGACATAAAGAGAAGCTTTAATTACTCCACCAAATAGATATCCCATAACAGCAAGGAGATAGAACGCCAGTGGTGGGTAAACAAATGGAATCCCTTTTAAACCAAAACCTTGCACATAGGCAGGGATACGAAAATGATTTTCAGCCAATTGTTGAGCGGATTCTAAATAATACCCACCAGGATCAGTGGGAACGTCATGATTTATTAAATAAACAAGGTATAAAACCAGCCAGGCTAACAACAATATTGTCAAAGAAACAAATGTGGTCCTGAGATTTACATCAAACAATGATGTCATCTGTTGATTTTCTTTCTTCTTAACATATATTGCCATCAATAAGATCCTCTGAGATAGAATTTGGTTGAAACTTTGTCGTTATTATTCCAAAAATTTTAGACAGTTTAAAATATTTTTCGTAAGCCCTCGACTATTATTTTGCAAAATTCAGATACAAGCTAATCTCTTTGTCGTCTCATCTCATTAAAGAGAGTCGTTTTCAATTTGTTAAGCTATCTGATCTGGAAGAGCTGTTGGACATAAAAATATTGTAGCCTTCAACTGTTTTCATGTAAACTTATTTCAAAGCGGAATCTTCTCCGCCCAGCATAAACTTGTTCGGTGGCCATCCATCGCAATCAATTAACTAAACATAAATAAAGATAGTACACAAAACGCAATTTTTACCCTAATTTCGACTTTTCGCGGTACAATTTGCACGTATTTAATATACGGGAAAGCAAGGAAAAGCACCAATCCCGCCCAGGATCATGTCACAAGAGGCGTGAGGGTTCAAGTCCCTCTTTCCCCACAACAAAATATATTTATAAAGGATAAAACATTGAAGATCGAAACCACACCCCAGGAAGACCATCAAGTAAAAGTCATCGCTGAATTTGAAGCAGATGTTTTTGACTCATTTAAGAAACGTGCTGCTCGTAGAATCGCCAAGAAAGTGAAAATTGCAGGATTTCGCCCTGGGAAAGCACCTTATGAAATTATTCTTCGCCATGTTGGAGAGGGCACCATTAATGAAGAGGCTATTGAGATTTTAATTGATGAACAGTACGCAAAAGTACTGGAAGAAGCCGCGGTCGAACCTGCGGGTCCGGGATCGTTAGAAGAGGTCATCAGTATTGACCCACCAAAATTCTCCTTTATTGTCCCATTGAAACCAGAAGTTGAAATTGGCGATTATGCCAGTATCCGTGTAGATTATGCGCCTGAACCGGTTAGTGAAGAAGAAATTTACGAATTTATCAAGCGCATGCAAAAAAATTATGCCACCGCTGAACCGGTCGAACGCCCGATTGAAAAAGGCGACCTGGTCTATTACAAACTATCAGCCGTTGAAGACAGTGAAAGTGAGGGGGCAGCCCCTATCATTGATGACCGTCCTTTCCAGACAATCGTTGGAGACAATCTGAATAGCAAGGAATATCCCTATGAAGGTTTTGATGAAAACTTATTAGGAATGTCAGAGGGTCAGGAAAAAACAATTGAACATTCCTTCCCAGAAGATTTCGACGACGCGGATTTCCAAGGGAAAAACATTATCTTTACAGTCAACATTCAATCCATTAAATCACTTGTTCTCCCTGAGTTGAATGATGAATTTGCAATTTCTTTGGGGCATTTTGATAGTTATGATGATTTGTTAAATGGAGTCAAAGAACAGCTTGAATTTACCAAGAAACAGGAATATGAAGACAAATATTATACAGATGTGTTGGCAAAAATCGCGGAACAGGCTAATGTTAAGTATCCACCCTTTATGGTTCAGGATGAAATCAATCACATTTTAGAATCGGTTGAAAATGATCTTAAACAACAGAAGCTGGATTTTGAAACTTACTTAAAGCTCTTGCAGACAGATCGTAAGCAATACATCGAGAATAATGTTCGCCCGGCAGCAGAAAGCCGCTTACGAAATTCACTTATCGTCGAAAAATTTGCCCAATTAGAAAAAATCGAAATTGGTAAAGACGATATGGATAGCATTATGCATGAAACTTCACATATGCTCCAGGCGAACAATGACATGAAAGGCAAAAAAGCTCGCTATTCCAAAGAACAGATTAACTCTGCTACCTTTAATGCCATGAATCGCTTATATAGCGAGAAAACAATGGAGCGCTTGAAAAAAATAGCATCCGGGGAAATGGAAAAAGAAGAACAAGAGAAACTGAAAACCGAATTGGCTCCTGAAAAAACTGAACCTGCCGATCTATCTGAGCCCAAACAGGAACAGCCTGCAAAGGTAGAGAAAGCGGCTGCTAAACCAAAGAAACCACGTACACCGAAAAAGGTGGTTGAAGAATCTAAACCGGAAGAAATTGAAACAAACGAACCGGCTGAGAAAAAGAAAAAAAGGAAAACAAAAAATGACACAGAACAAACATGATTTTTCATCTGTGATCCCCATGGTCATTGAATCCAATGGCCGTGGCGAGAGAGCTTATGATATATTCTCACTCTTATTAAAAAATCGTATAATTTTGCTGGGAACTCCGATTAACGATCAGGTTGCCAACGTAATTGTGGCTCAATTGCTATTCTTAAGCCGCGAAGATCCCGAAGCAGGCATCCAGATTTACATTAATTCTCCTGGCGGCCAAATTTACGCTGGCCTGGCCATTTATGACACAATGAAAATGATCCCCAATAAGATCTCTACGGTTGCAGTTGGAATGACGGCCTCCTTTGGAACCGTCCTGTTAGCCGCCGGCGAAAAGGGACAACGTTATTCACTTCCCCATGCAACGATTCACATGCATCAACCTCTGGGTGGTGCTCAGGGTCAGGCTTCAGATATCGAAATTCAAGCCAAAGAAATTCTGCGCTTAAAAGCCCGCTTGAATGAAATAATGGCTGAAAGCACCGGCCAGACTATCGAAGTGATCGAGCACGACACCGAACGTGATTATTATCTGGATGCCCAACAAGCTGTGGCTTATGGTCTGGTTGATCGCGTCCTTGAATCACCGATCAAGAAATAAGGTTTACTGAAATGAAGGATGGAAGCCGGATAGTGAACGCTATCCGGTTTCATTATTAACAATGGCAAAACAAAAAATTAACACGCTCATTTTTGATATGGATGGGGTCCTGTGGAAAGAAAATACCCCGCTGGTTGATTTAGCCACCCTTTTCATGCGCCTTGATGAGCAAAAGATTAAATATGGCTTTGCGACCAATAACAGCACAAGCACACCTGAAGATTATAGAAAAAAATTAGCAAATTTTGGGATCCGGGTTTCAAAAAATCAAATTGTTACCTCGGGATTAAATCTTGCTGAACACTTGAAAAGCATTTACCCTAAAGGCGGAGCGCTTTTTATCGTCGGCGAATCCGGCCTGGTGGAAATTTTTGCAGAACATGGTTTTTATCACCAACAAAGTTCTGTACTAGCCGTCGTTGGCGGGATGAAACGCAGCCTTGATTTTCAATACCTGACCCAGGCAACCCTTTTGTTAAATAAAGGCGTTGATTTTTATTTCACAAATATGGATGCTTCATTTCCAACACCAGCCGGTAATATTCCCGGGGCAGGAGCGTTGCTCGCCTTCCTGGAAACTGCCAGCCAACGCAAAGCAGTCGTAACCGGTAAGCCTGATCCATCTTTGTTTAATCTGACCATGGAACACCTCAAATCAGATAAATCTTCCACATTGGTTATCGGTGATCGTCTTGAAACCGATATCCTGGGGGGTAAAAATGCCGGTTGCCCGACCGCCCTGGTGCTGACCGGAATTTCCAATCGTGAGGATATCGGCAGGTTGAATATTATCCCCAGGTTGGTAGCCGATGACATTGTTGATTTACTTGATAATTTGGCAGTGAAAGAATGGTATTTAGATGAGTAATCTCAATAACGCCGAACTTTTTTATGATTTGTCTTACAGCAAACTGGAAGCTGTTCTGGCTACATGGAATCAGCCATCTTTTCGTGCTCACCAGATTTGGCAGGGCGTCTATCAGAAATTGTGGCACACACCCGAGCAGTTTACGATGCTGCCGAAAACGCTTCGCGAAAAACTCTTCAGCTTTTTTTCATTTTCTTCATTAACCGCTAATAGAGTCGTCACATCACCGGATCAGGAAACTATAAAAACTCTATTCATCCTGCCGGATGATTATGCTATTGAAGCTGTTTTAATGAAATATGAACAGCGCAGAACTTTATGTATTTCCACCCAAGCCGGCTGCGCCATGGGATGTGTTTTTTGCGCCACCGGACAAATGGGGTTTAAGCGACACCTCAGCGCTGGTGAGATCGTCGAGCAAGTACTTTATTATGCCCGCATGCTGAAGCTGGAAGATGAAAAAGTCACCAATATCGTATTAATGGGTATGGGAGAACCATTTCATAACTATGATGCCACGCTTAAGGCAATTGATCTGCTCAACGATGCCAATGGATTTGGACTGGGAGCGCGCCGTTTTACGATCTCTACTGTTGGACTGGTCCCAATGATACGCAAATTCGCAGATGAAGAGCGGCAAATAAATCTGGCGATCAGCCTGCATGCCACCACAAACGAAGAACGTACGTCCCTGTTGCCAATCAACAAGAAATATTCAATCGAACAAGTTTTAGAAGCCTGCCGCTATTACGTTACCAAAACAAATCGTAGAATCACATTTGAATGGGCATTAATTGCAGGTAAGAATGATAGCGAAGCCACTGCGAAACATCTTGCGCATCTTTTGCATGGCATGCTCTGCCATGTAAACGTTATTCCGCTCAATCCAACCAGCCAATCGATCTATCAACCCAGCAGTAAAGAGCAGACCAGATTATTTCAACAAACCCTGGAAAAAGCCGGCATTCCCTGTACTATTCGCTTGCGGCGTGGAATCGAAATTCAGGCAGGCTGCGGGCAACTCGCCACGCGTTACTAAACGGCAAAATGGATATGATATAATCCCGAACCATGGCAGATATCCTCAACAAATGGTTAAAAGGTCTCGAAAAAACACGTAAGGTCACATTTGGTCGTCTTGCGACGATGTTTGGTGCAACCGAGATTACTGTTGACACTTGGGATGAACTTGAGGCCTTGTTTATTCAAGCTGACCTGGGCATTGAAACTACTCAGCAGGTCATCACCAATTTAATAAAAGAAGGCGACCGCAGTGGTGTCACCAGATCCAGTGAGTTGCGTGAATTGGTCAAACAGGAATTGCTTTCTCGTCTCGACGAACCGGTTTTCCCTGATTTTTCACATTTGAAACCGGCTGTTGTACTGGTTGTGGGTGTGAATGGTTCCGGGAAAACGACTACACTGGCAAAATTGGGAAAAATGCAAAAGGATACCGGTAAAAAAGTACTTTTCGCTGCAGCAGATACCTACCGGGCGGCTGCTGTTGAGCAATTGCAAGTTTGGGGAGATCGCCTTGATATCCCAGTCATTAAAGGCCAAGCCGGAGCCGACCCGGGGGCAGTTGCATATGATGCCATTCAGGCCGGTCTGGCGCGTCAAATGGATGTCGTTTATGTGGATACTGCAGGCCGCTTACATACCCGCTTTAACTTAATGGAAGAGCTCAAAAAGGTTGATCGGGTAATTTCAAAAACATATTCGGGAGCTCCGCATGCAACCTGGTTGGTTTTGGATGCAACCACCGGTCAAAACGCATTATTGCAGGCACGTGCTTTCAAAGAGGCGGTTAATATTGACGGCGTGATTATTACAAAGTTGGATAGCTCTGCACGCGGTGGCATGATGTTTGCAATTCAGCGTGAATTGAAAGTTCCAATTCTTTATGTGGGTTTAGGCGAAAAACCGGAAGACTTACAACAATTTGACCGCCAAAATTTCATCGAAGGCCTAATTCAATAAATATGGAGATTTAAATGCAAGATATGATTGATCAGTTGGTGCAATATCAGGCCAAAATAAAAGATCTTCTGGTGCATCTTTGACTTGCCGGAAAAGGAAGCAACACTCGCTAAATTAGAGAAAGAATCTGAAAACCCGGCTCTTTGGGAGGATCATGATCGAGCCCAGAAGATTCTAAAACAAATTGTTGATCTGAGAGAAGAAATCCACGGTTGGCAGGATTTCACGGAGCGTGTAAATTCTGCTCTGGAACTGGTTGAAATTGCAGACGAAAGCATGCGGCCGGAGCTGGAAAATGAATTGACTGCCATTGAAAAAGAGATGGATCAACGCGAGTTGCAAACGCTTCTTTCCGGAAAATATGATCATGGGAATGCCATTTTGACAATTCATGCCGGAGCCGGAGGTACGGATTCACAAGATTGGGCAGAGATGCTTGAGCGCATGTATTTGCGTTGGGCAGATAAAAATGGTTTTTCAGCAGATATTCTGGATCGATCAGCAGGTGAAGAAGCCGGCGTGAAATCTGTTACAATTGCCATCAATGGCCGCTACGCCTATGGTTACTTAAAATCTGAGAAGGGTGTACATCGTCTTGTCCGTCTTTCACCATTCGATTCTGCCCATCGGCGGCATACCTCATTCGCACAAGTTGAAGTGCTGCCTGAAATTGACGATGATGATGAAATTTCTATTTCACCTGACGATGTGCGTGTTGACGTCTTTAAATCATCCGGCGCTGGTGGCCAAAATGTTCAGAAGAACTCCACCGCTGTCCGACTGTTACACATTCCCACCGGCATCATTGTCACCTGCCAAAATGAGCGCTCGCAGCTCCAAAACCGTGAATCTGCTTTTCGGGTGCTGCGGGCAAAACTACTTGAAATTCATCGCGAAGAACAGGAAAAAGAGTTGGCGGGTCTGCGCGGTGTTTATCAAAAGGCAGAATGGGGCAGCCAGATCCGCTCGTATGTCTTACACCCCTATCAACTCGTCAAGGATCATCGGACGGATTTTGAAGTTGGCAATGTCAACGCTGTCTTGGATGGTGAATTAGATGATTTTATCCAGGACTACTTGAGGAACCTTGCATAAAATAAGCGTGTAAATTGATTTTTTGTAGTTATTTTACAATCTGAGCGAGGCTTCGAATTAAGGATTGTGAAAAATAAAGCCGAAAATTCTATGCGTGACCGGTTAAGCAGTTTTTTTTTAAAACAACCTGATTAATCCGAACGAATATCGAATCTCGATTTGCCTAATCCAATGTCTTTGCCAATTCAATTAAGCTCTTATCAATTTCTTTAACGGTATTGACCACAGTTTCCAAGGCTGTCCAACCAACTTTTGAACCAAACCATCCAGTTAAAACACCTGTTTTGCCTTCTGCCATCGCGTCAACGGCCCCGGCACCCAGGCGGCTTGCCAAAATGCGATCATATGCGGAAGGTACCCCACCACGTTGAATGTGGCCAAGTATGGCTATGCGCAAATCAAACCCCAAGCGATCATGATGGATCTTAAAATATGCAGATAGTCTCTCAGCATTGTACGCCGCGCCTTCAGCAACAATGACGATAGCATGTTGTTTGCCCTTCTCATAGGAGCGATTCAATGATTCGGCAATCTCTTCCGGCGATATCTCCACCTCCGGAATAATAACTGCTTCCGCGCCTCCAGCTAATGCCGTCATGAGCGCCAAGTAACCACAATTTCGGCCCATTACTTCCAACAAAAAAGCACGTTGGTGTGATGAAGCCGTCACTTTTAATCGATCGACAGCCTCCAATGCGATATTAAGAGCTGTATCAACACCAATCGTAATATCAGATCCATATAAATCATTATCAATGGTTGATGCAATCCCCACAACCGGAAAGTTCAATTTACTCAGCATAAATGATCCGGTTTGCGAGCCATTGCCACCGATCACAAACAATCCATCAATTCCGTTTGAATTCAAGGCGCGAATTGCTTTTCGTTGCCCATCAATGGTTGTAAACTCAGTCGAACGTGTGCTGCCAAGCACTGTGCCGCCTTTTTGCATAATACCGCCCACATCGCGTGGCCCCATAGTCACAAAATTACCAGCTATTAAACCCGCATAGCCATTTCGGACCCCATACATCTCCCAGCCATTTGCAAGCCCGCAGCGCACTACAGCACGTATTGCAGCATTCATTCCTGGCGCATCTCCACCACTGGTCAAAACGGCAAATCTTTTCATTGATAACTCCATAATTTGTTCATTTAGTCGTAAAAATCTTTAACCTGAAAAAGTCGCGTTTATTCAGGTTCTACCCCGCTTTCGCATTAATTTTCATATGAATTTTTAAGATTTTACCATATTCAGCAATCTGTTAATTAGTTTGGTCAGGGCACAATAATAATAAAATTATCGTGACACAGTTAATCAAAATTTATGAAAATCTACAGTATGAAACTGACCTGGTTTCGCTTATCATAGTAGATGCCTAAATGGAAAATTAAATTATTCAGTTGAATTTAATAGAAAGTGAAAACATGGAAGATTATCGGATTCATGAACATCCCATTCTTTCTATCCCCACACGGAAGAAGATCCATTTTTGCTGGAAAAACCAACAATTCGAAGCTCTGGAAAACGAGACCATATCGGCTGCATTAATTGCGATTGGCGTCAAGGTTTTCGGACATCACCATAAAGATGGCTCACCGCAAGGAATATTTTGTGCGAACGGGCAATGTTCCCAATGTATGGTGATTGCAAATGGTAAACCGCTTAAATCATGCATGGAAAAAATAAAAGAAGGGATGGATATTCATCCTGCCGACGGCTTAATTGAACTTCCCAAAATTACGTCCATCGCGGCCCTAAACCCAATCCGGGAAATTGATATCCCAGTTCTGATCATTGGCGGCGGACCGGCCGGGCTTTCTGCGGCGATCGAATTGGGAAAACTTGGTGTTGAAGTAATCTTGGTCGATGATAAAGACCGATTGGGCGGAAAACTGGTTTTTCAAACTCATAGATTTTTCGGCTCCACGGAGGCAGTCTATGCCGGCACCCGTGGAATCGACATTGCCACACGGCTGGAGAAAGACGTTCTTCAATACGCTTCTGTGAAAATTTGGCATAACAGCCCGGCTCTGGCAGTCTTTTCTGATAAAAAAATAGGTATCAGCATTGATGGCAGTGAATATGTGTTGGTTACACCCCAGGTACTCTTAGTCGCTGCCGGTGCGCGCGAAAAATTCCTAAACTTTAAGGGTAATACCCTGCCGGGCGTGTACGGTGCCGGTGCTTTTCAAACGCTTGTTAATCGTGATCTTGTCAAACCAGCTCAAAAATTATTTATTGTTGGTGGTGGCAATGTCGGCTTAATTGCCGGGTATCATGCACTCCAGGCAGATATCGGTGTGGTCGGGTTGGTAGAAGCGCTGCCTGAATGTGGCGGATATAAAGTACATAAAGATAAGTTGGTGCGGGTCGGAGTTCCAATTTATACCTCGCATACCATATTAAGTGCAAATGGCGATGGTCAGGTCGAATCTATCACCATTGCACAGGTCGATAAAAACTTTAAACCTGTAGTAGGGACAGAAAAATCTTTCGCCTGCGATAGTGTTCTGATCGCCGTTGGGCTCGACCCGGTCAATGAGTTTTACAGTAAAGGTATCCAGTATGGCATACCAACCTTTATTGCCGGTGATGCCGAAGAGATTGCTGAAGCCAGTGCGGCAATTTTTACTGGCAAAATACGCGGTCGTGAAATCGCAATTTCGCTCGGACATGACACTCTGGACATTCCACCAGCCTGGATTCGCACATCAGAAGTTTTGAAATCCAAACCCGGACACATTTCGCATGAAGGTGAACCAGAATACCATGAAGGCGTCATGCCGATTATCCATTGCAATCAGGAGATCCCATGTAACCCGTGTTCCTCACTTTGTCCACATGGGTTAATTTTCATTGACTCAAAAGATATCCGCCACATACCCACCTTCCTGGGTGATGGTTATTGTTGTGAAGCATGTCAACAATGCATTATCGGTTGCCCAGGTTTGGCTATTACGCTTGTGGATTATCGCAAAGATGCGCTTAACCCAACCATTTCCATACCTTACGAGTTCAGCCGTGAGCCTATCAAAGCCAAAGATACCATCACAGCCATGGACACAGAGGGAAAATCCTTTGGTGAATTTGAAATTTTGTCCATCATCTCCCATCCGAGTAATGATCATACCTCTGTCGTAGAGATCTCAGCCCCGCGCGAGATTGCTGCAAAAATTGCCGGACTGCGCGTTCAGGAAAAAATAATCTCTGAGCCTTTGGATGGTTATATACCTCACATTGAAGATGACACCATTGTTTGCCGCTGCGAAAGAGTCATGGCTGGAGAAATTCGAGAGCTTATCCGCGCTGGTTACCGCGATTTTAATGAAATCAAAACCGTCACTCGCGCCAGCATGGGCTCTTGCGGAGGCAAAACTTGTACAGCCATCATCAAACGAATTTTCCGTGAAGAAAGAATTTCGGATGCAGATGTCACCGATCAAACCAAACGCCCGCTCTTCATGGAAATTCCCTTGGGGCTGTTTGCCGGTATTCAAAACGAGGAAGAATAAGTATGACCTTCAGCCGCCAAACATATGATGTCATCATTATTGGAGCAGGCTCAATCGGAGCACCCACCGCTTTTTCCATGTCCAAAGCCGGGTTTAAAACGCTGGTAATTGACAAATTTCATAGCGTCGGCCAGGGGTCAAGCAAACGGGCCATTGGCGGTGTGCGAGCAACACATTCCGACCCGGCCAAGATCAACTTATGCTTGCGTTCGTTGGAAATTTTTTCAACCTGGAAAGAAACCTATGGAACTGACATCGATTGGTGCAAAGGTGGTTATTCTTTTATCGCCTACCGGCAGGAAGAAGAACGCGCACTAAAAAATCTGCTTTTGGTTCAGAAAAAATTGGGATTAAATATTGAATGGTTGGATCCGCACCAGTTGTTGAATGTGATCCCCGACCTTAATCCCTCCAATTTGCTTGGTGGAACTTTCTCCCCTGACGATGGTTCGGCCTCACCACTTTTGGCCACGCATGCCTTCTACACCGAAGCCTGTGCTCTGGGTGCAGAATTCCATTTTGGTGAAACAGTTCAGCGAATTGAGACTCACAAAGGCAAAATCGCCTCAGTTCACACCGATAAGGGCGACTATAGCTGTGCAGTCGTCATTAATGCAGCCGGTCCCTGGGCAAAACAAATCGGGGAATTGGTTAGTGTAGATATACCGGTAGAACCAGATTCGCATGAAGCAGCCATTACGGAATCTGTAGCCCATTTTCTCAACCCGATGATCGTGGATATCCGGCCAAGTCCTGGTTCATCAAACTTTTATTTTTACCAAAACCGCAGCGGACAAATCATCTTCTGCATTACCCCAAGTCCCAACATTTGGGGGTTTTCCGTAGAAGAAACCAGCGAGTTTTTGCCAATGGTAGCACGCCGCATGATTGAGATTATGCCACGGCTACAAAATATCCGTGTTCGGCGTACCTGGCGTGGTCTGTACCCAATGACACCGGATGGAAATCCGATCGTCGGGTGGTCACCAACCGTATCCGGATTCCTTTTGGCAGCCGGTACTTGTGGTCAAGGCTTTATGCTTGGACCCGGTTTGGGGGAATTGCTCACACGCGCAGTGCTGGATACAACCACCGCAACGGATGTAAAAACGCTGCAGTCACTCTCCCCGGAACGCGAATTTTCCAATTTGGAAATGCTGCGTTAATCGATGTAGAGTTTCGGGCTGGGCAAGTTTGTCAAAAAGCGATCCACGTTGGCATTATCTTCAGACAAACCTGAACCAAAGAATGCACAAATGCCCAACACATTTACTTCGCCAGAATTACCCCCCCGAATGAAAATTAAAGAACTTAAAAAGTATTGTGTTTTTTGGATAGCAAACACGATAACCCGAATCTCGGCTAGGAAAATGGTTCCAAATGAGATTGGATGTCCCGCCAAGGCTTGACTTATTGCCCCAATCCGAGCTTCGAAGGAGCGCTCTGATGGGGTACAGGAATCGAGAAAGTATTGTAGGTTGGGCAAGTCTGTTAAGAAGCAATCTACGTTGGCACTATCTTCAGACAACCCTGAATCACAGAAAGCACAAATGCCCAACACATTTACCCCGCCAGAATTACCCCCCCGAATGAAAATTAAAGAACTTAAAAAGTATTGTGTTTTTTGGATAGCAAACACGATAACCCGAATCTCGGCTAGGAAAATGGTTCCAAATGAGATTGGATGTCCCGCCAAGGCTTGACTTATTGTCCCAATCCGAGCTTCGAAGGAGCGCTCTGATGGGGTACAGGAATCGAAAAAGTTTTGTAGGTTGGGCAAGCCTGGCAAAAAGAGATCTACGTTGGCACTATCTTCAGACATCCCTGAACCACAGAATGCACAAATGCCCAACACGCTTGCGCCAATGGGAATCTACCACAAATGAAAACAAAATCGCTAAACAAGCATTGTTGTTTTTGGATATCAAACGATAAAACCCGAATCTCGGCTAGGAAAATGGTTCCAAATGAGATTGGATGTCCCGCCAAGGCTTGACTTATTGTCCCAATCCGAGCTTCGAACGCACTATCTGATGGGGTACAGGAATCGAAAAAGTTTTGTAGGTTGGGCAAGCCTGGCAAAAAGAGATCTACGTTGGCATTATCTTCAGACAACCCTGAATCACAGAAAGCACAAATGCCCAACACGCTTGCGCCAATGGAAATCTACCACAAATGAAAACAAAATCGCTAAACAAGCATTGATGTTTTTGGATATCAAACGATAAAACCCGAATCTCGGCTAGGAAAATGGTTCCAAATGAGATTGGATGTCCCGCCAAGGCTTGACTCATTGTCCCAATCCGAGCTTCGAACGCACTATCTGATGGGGTACAGGAATCGAAAAAGTTTTGTAGGTTGGGCAAGCCTGGCAAAAAGAGATCTACGTTGGCATTATCTTCAGACATCCCTGAACCACAGAATGCACAAATGCCCAACACGCTTGCGCCAATGGAAATCTACCACAAATGAAAACAAAATCGCTAAACAAGCATTGATGTTTTTGGATATCAAACGATAAAACCCGAATCTCGGCTAGGAAAATGGTTCCAAATGAGATTGGATGTTCCGCCAAGGCTTGACGTATTGTCCCAATCCGAGCTTCGAACGCACTATCTGATTGAAAACAAAAATGAGATTCGCACCTACCAACCTTTTGAAACCCTTTTATTCTTCAAACGCACTGCTACAAATTCAAGAATTAACAAGCCTACCAACCAACAACTAACAAACTAACCAATCAACAAATCACCAAATCAACAAATCACCAAATCACCAAACCAACGTTTTCTCCATTTCCAATTTCTACACGATTGGACTACAATTGGACGGTGACAAAATCAGCTATGATGGATACATATGATTAAAGCTTTTATTTTTGATTTTGATGGATTGATCCTGGATACAGAAGAAGCCTGCTATGAAGCCTGGCAGGAGATTTATGCTGACTACGGCACCAGCTTGCCACTCGAAACGTGGCTGCTCTGTATTGGCACCACAAATGACGCCTGTGACCCGCTCGGGACACTTGCCAAATTATCCGGTCGGGACATCAACTACAACGCGGTCCAGACTGCCCACTCGAAAAGTTTCAGAGCGAAATCAAGGTTATTGCCGTTAAAACCCGGAGTCCTTGACTATCTTAAATGGGCACGTGCCAATGGCTTGCAAACTGCAGTTGCCTCCTCATCCGCTCGCGATTGGGTCGTTCCACTTTTAGAGGAAAACGGTATCCTGCCATATTTTGATGTAATACAAACCAAGAACGATGTCAAAACGGTCAAGCCCAATCCCGAATTGTTCATAGCGACCAAATCGATGCTCAAGCTAGAAGATTTTGAAGCTGTAATCTTCGAAGATTCATATAATGGTATTATTGCCGGAAATCTTGCCAACCTTTACACGGTCGCAATACCCAATTCATTAACCAAAAATATGGACTTATCCGCAGCAAGCCATACCATTAGCAGTTTAGACCTCATCACACCGCCAAACCTGCTGAAAATGCTCGAAAAAGGCGTATAGACGGATTCCATAGCTCTTCCAGTTCCTCGCCAGCAATTGAAAGAATGAATTAATGAAAATTGAAACCTTAATGGAACTCCTCCCGGATAATTACAACGTCATGGATCGTGACCTTGTCCTGAAAGCATACCGGTTCGCAGAGGCAGCTCACGAAGGTCAGACGCGTATCTCCGGAGAACCTTATATCACACACTCTGTTGCGGTAGCAGCCATTCTGGCTGAATTGAAAGTTCCACCGGCAGTTGTGGTGGCAGGCTTGCTGCACGATACAGTTGAAGATACAGCGGTAACACTGGCTGATTTGAAAAAAGAATTTGGTGAAGAGATCACCCGGCTTGTCGATGGAGTGACCAAACTGACCAATCTGCCTCGTGTATCACGTGTCGAAGAAGTTCGCACGGCTGGCCAGATGGATGTAACAGAAATTTTGGAAGAAGAGGATGAGTCTCCAATCGATCAACCGCGTGATAGAAAACGCGATCTTGCCAATGAGACATTGCGAAAAGTTTTTTTGGCCATGGGTGATGACATCCGCGTGGTGCTCATAAAGCTGGCAGATCGTTTGCACAACATGCGTACGCTCGGGTATATGCCTGAATCGAAGCGCAAAAGAATCGCGCAGGAAACTCTCGATATTTTCGCACCATTGGCCAACCGTCTGGGTATCTGGCAAATCAAATGGGAACTGGAAGACCTGGGATTCCGCTATGTAAACCCGGATAAATACAAGGAAATAGCCAATAATCTGGCGTTGCGGCGCAAGGACCGTGAAATCGAAATTAAACAGATTGAAGAAAAATTGGTAAAGATCTTAAATGAAGCCGGCATCAAAGCTGATATAAGCGGCCGCTCCAAACACATTTATTCAATTTATCGAAAAATGCAGGAAAAAGGCAAACCTTTCGATATGCTGATGGATCTGCGCGGTGTACGATTAATGGTGGCCGATATACCAAGCTGCTATGCGGCATTAGGTGTCATTCACACCCATTGGCGCCCAATTCCTCATGAATTCGATGATTATATTGCCGCACCGAAAGATAATTTCTATCAAAGTCTGCACACCGCTATTATCTACGATGACGGTAAACCTCTGGAAGTGCAAATCCGTACCCTGGAAATGCATCAAAGCGCGGAATATGGTATTGCTGCTCATTGGCGTTATAAAGAACACGGCCCACGCGACCAAACGTATGAACAACGTATCAACTGGTTCCGGCGCTTGATGGAATGGCGCCAGGAAGTCGAAGACGCGGGCGAGTTCGTGGATAGCATGAAAAGTGATGTCTTCCAGGACCGCGTCTATGTTTTCACCCCGCGTGGCGACATTATCGATCTGCCTGCCGGAGCAACTCCGATTGATTTTGCCTACCATGTCCATACCGAAATTGGTCACCGTTGCCGCGGCGCAAAAATTAACGGCAAACTGGTTTCCCTTGATTACGCCCTGAAAACCGGCGACCAGGTAGAGATATTAACCTCCAAGGTCGGCGGTCCCAGCCGAGACTGGCTCAATTCAAACTTGGGATTGGTCAAAACCCAGCGTGGCCGTTCGAAGATTCGTAATTGGTTTAAAAAACAAGATCGCGAGCAAAACGCTGCACAGGGAAAGATCATGTTCGAGCGTGAGATTAAACGTCTCGGATTGAAGAACGTCGAAGTTGACCATCTGGCCAAGCTATATGAGTTCCGCAATGTCGATGATTTCCATGTAGCCATCGGCTGTGGTGATCTCTCAATCGGCCGGATTGTCAACAACTTGATCGCCAGCGAAGAATCAACTGAAGATCCATTATTATTCACCAAGCCGCCCAAAGAAAAACCTCTCAGCGGCGATTCAGTCACCGTGCTGGGCTTGAAAGGTCTATTGACTGTCCTGGCCAGATGCTGTAAACCTGCTCCGGGGGATGAAATTGTCGGCTATATCACGCGCGGCCGGGGTGCCACAATTCATCGCGCTGATTGTCCCAATATCTTGCGCATGACCGACCGTGAACGAATCGTAAAAGTCTCCTGGGGTGAACTGGAAAAGACCTATCCGGTTGCGATTGAAGTCAAGGCCTACGATCGCCAGGGATTAATGGGCGATATCTCCAGTGTTCTTAGCAATGAGGGTGGAAATCTAGTTGACATTCAACTTAAAGTAACCCATAATCTTGCAACCATCAAATTGATGGTTGAAGTAAGTGATATATCGCAGCTTAGCCGCTTGTTAACCCGCATCGAAAACCTGCCCAATGTAATGGAAGCTTACCGACTGCGTTCTACCTAGGAGTATCCTGAAAAATGGAAAACCAAACGCTGCTCTCGGTTACGGAAGCCAAACAACGTATTCTTTCCCAATTCGAACCTAAAAACCCGATCCGGATTGAACTGCGAGATGCTCTTGGCTGCGTACTGGCAACTGATATCAATGCCCCCATGGATTCTCCGCCCTTCGACAATTCCAGCATGGACGGGTTTGCGGTAAAAGCACAGGATTGTGGGCACGCCGACCCCAATCATCCAGTCCATCTGGCAGTAGTTGCTGATATTCCCGCCGGTCAAAAACCACAGGTGAAAATTGAGCGCGGTCAAGCAGCCCGGATCATGACCGGCGCTCAATTACCTGCCGGAGCGGATGCAGTAATCCCGGTCGAATTGACCAGCGTTTCCGATCGTTACAACCGGACCGAACTGCCCGAAAGCGTCGAGATTTATCAAACGGCACAGCCCGGACAGAATGTACGTCCGGCCGGGCAAGATATCCGCCAAGGACAGGTTGTCTTGAAGTCAGGCCATCTCCTCAAGCCGCATGACCTCGGTTTTCTGGCAGGTATGGGTATCACCCATATTTATAGCTTCCCCAAACCCACAATTGCCTTATTTTCCTCCGGAGATGAACTGGTTTCACCCGGTCAGACGTTAGGTGATGGGCAAGTCTACGACATCAATTCCCTCTCAATCAGCTTGCTCCTACAGAGTTTTGGTGCCAATGTACTTGAATTAGGCGTTGCTGCTGATACCTATTCTGCCGTTCAAGCACTTCTACAAAAAGCAGTCGAACTGCATGCCGATATGATTGTCAGCACCGCCGGTGTCAGCCTGGGTGTTTACGATTTTGTCAAACAGGTTGTTACAGAAAATGGCAGCCTCAATTTCTGGAAAGTGAATATGCGTCCCGGTAAACCGCTTACATTCGGTTCTTTTGGGAATCAAAATATTCCTTTTATCGGCTTGCCAGGCAACCCGGTCTCGGCTTACGTCAGCAGCCGCATCTTCATTCGCCCCATCATTTACAAATTACTCGGCAGGGCTTTTACGGAGACTTTGGGCGAAGCAGTTCTGGGTGAAGAAGTCCATTCAGATGGACGGGAAAGTTATTTACGAGTAGAGCTGGTTGAAAAAGATGGACTTCCCTACGCGAAACTGGCCCAGCATCAGGGTTCCGGAAACATGTATTCACTAGTTTGCGCAAATGCTTTACTGATTATTCCAGCTGGGGTAAAATCGCTGGCAAAAGGAAGTCGAGCAAAAATAATCTCGATTTAAACACTACCAATATGACAAAAAAATTGCTGATTATCATCTCAATCCTAGGTTTTTTAGACGCAACCTACTTATTAATTATCAAACTAACCGCAAATCAAGCGCTGTGTGTTCCCGGGCTGGGCGATTGTTGGACTGTCAACACCAGCAGCTACAGTGAATGGAATGGAATTCCCCTTTCAGCACTTGGCGCGTTGGCTTACATTGCTATTTTGCTGATCACCATCTTTCGCACAAAAATCGATTTATTAAGAAACTTCGGGCACATTCTTACCCTTGGAATTGCTTTAAGCGGATTTATTTTTTCCATTTACTTGACATACTTACAATTTGCTGTTATTAAAGCCATTTGCCCATTCTGTTTAGTTTCGGCAGTGACGATGACAACTGTTTTTGTACTTTCAATCATACGATATTTGGAAATTCAAAGACAACATGAGCAGTAAAGAATCGAAAAAATACTAGGAGGAAAAATATATGCCCAAAATTCGATGTCATTACGAGGACTGTGGATTTTTAGATGAAGGCTTCTGTTCTGCTGCATTGATTGAGCTGGACCCCGATAAGGGTTGTCTCACCTACGTACCAACCGCAGACTCAATCCCTGAAGAACCCTGGGACAATGATGAGGATGAAGAAGTGGAAGAATGGGGGGAATTGGGTAGCCTGGAAGAAGAGGAAGAGGACGACTGGCTGGAAGAGGACGAAGAGTACTAAAACCGGCGAGGTTCGAATTTTCTGATCGAAATATGAAAAAGTGGTTGTGCAGACAGCCACTTTTTTTTATTCGCGTTGAGTAAGAAATGACCAAGCAATGGCCTGCCATTATTCGCTTTAATCACGAATGGCGCGAGTTTGCGAATGAAACGAAAGGAATCTGTTTTTTTGTTTATGTAATCCTACGAATGGCAATTTCGATTTGATCCATTAATACTTTTTCCAGATTTTCCTTGCCATTAAATGACTCAAGCACAAGTCTGCCTATTTTGCAATTATTTGTTCCGAATACAGATTTGGCATTGCACGCCATATCCAGAACATGTTGATTTTTATCATTGTGGCCGCTGGCTTTCCTAATAACAACCAGACTTGTCCACTCGCCAACATCCACCCGCTTTTTTCCAGGGCAATAAATTGAGTTTCCTATTAAGACCGCAAAGAAATCGCCAATTAATGTTTTTTGGTTGGACACAGATTCTTCAATTTCGATCAGTGCAATTGCTTTATTGCTCTTCTTTTCAATAATAGCAATATCCAATTGACTGATTTCACTTTTTTTGGTCAGATTTTCATCATAGGAAACCACAATTTTTCCAACAAACTCAGCCGCCGGACCGTGGTCATAATACACCCAATATCCTTGATCTTTTAATTGGCCCGACAAGCATCCGGCAGCAGCTGAAGTCAATTGACCATGTGCATTCATTCTTTATATCTCCCCAAACTTAGTATCCACCCATCACAATAGTGACTCTGCATAACACAGGCTCTTTGCAAGCCCCCGCTCTTATTCTTTGGACCTGTGGCAATCTCGTTAAAGTTGAATGCTTTTAACATATGAAAGTACTTCTCAAGGAGTTTTTTTTTAAAAAAGGGTGGCTAGTTACAAAGAATAAATATATTTGTGTACAAAACTCCATAGTAATAATATGGCGGCCTTGCGACCGCCACACCCGTAGGCTGGGGGTAGAGGACTCGAACCTCTACTGGCTGATCCAGAGTCAGCTGTCCTACCATTAGACGAACCCCCAATAACGGTCAAAGTTTATCATATGCAGTTGCAGTTGTACAGTGAAAAGAGCTGCCTGGCGGCTTGTTGATTTGGTTTTTGGTTGATTGGTTTTCGGCGGATTTGATCACTTCATTCTGCAACCCAACCCCACGAATTCATAAATTCACAAAAAACTAGTTTACTAATCAACAAATCACCGATCATTACTCTCTTCCAACAACGCTATCGCAATTTTCAAGCGCTCAATTACTTTCTCACGCCCAATAATAGCCAAACTTTCAAATAATGGCGGGCTGACCATCAATCCTGTCACAGCTACACGCAAAATACCGAAGACCTGACCGGGTTTTAAACCGGTTTTCTCCACCAGCGTGCGTAATGGCGGTTCGACAGTATCCAGTTCAAGATTTGGAACGGCTTCCAGCACCGCCAGAATCTTGCGGGCAATCTCCAGTGTACCGGCGGCATCCAACTTTTTTGCGATCAGTTCATCAAGGATCGGGGAGACCTTTTCTTCGAAGAAGAACCCAGCCAGCGGAATGGCATCATCGAGAGTCACCAGGCGCTCCTGAATGATAGGTGTTATTTTCCGCAGCACGTCTATGTCGACCTTATAGCCGGCCTTTTCGAAAAATGGCTTCAAGCGCTGCGCCAAATCATCAACAGTCAGATTGCGGATGTGCAGGCCGTTGAAATGATCCAGCTTGGTGAAATTAATCGCTGCAGGTGATGGATTCAGTTTCTGAATACTAAATTTCTCAACCAAATCTGGTAAAGTAAAAAATTCAGTATGATCATCATAACTCCAACCCATCAAAGCAATCCAGTTATTAACTGCTTCGGGTAAATAGCCCAATTCCAGCAGATCTTTGATGAAGATCGATCTGCCATCCTGTATCAGGTCTGCTGCCTCGCGTTTGCTCATTTTTCCCTTGCCGGAGGGCTTTAGAAACACGCTCAGATGAATCCATTTGGGTTCTACCCAACCGAAAGCACGGTGAATGAGAGCATGTAAGGGGAAGGTCGGCAGCCATTCCGCGCCACGAAATACATGGGTAATCTCCATCAGATGATCATCCACCACGGCCGCCAGATGGTAGAGAGCGAAACCATCTGATTTAATCAGAATGATGTCATCCAGAGTGCGATTGTCAATTACCATTTCACCACGCAATTCATCCACAACCCTGGTGACCCCATCTAGCGGGGTTTTAAACCGGATCACAAAGGTTTCACCAGCTGCAATGCGCTGATCTGCTTCGGTCAGGCTCAGGTTCCGGCATGTGCCGCTGTAGTGAGTATTTTCTTTGTTGGCAATTTGTTTTTCGCGTTCCGCTTTAATTGTCTCTGGAGTGCAGAAACAATAAAAAGCATGACCTGTTTCCACCAACCTGCGGGCATGCTGCAGGTAAATTTCTTTACGTTCCGTTTGGCGATATGGACCATATTGCCCACCGACCTGAGGGCCTTCATCCCATTGCAAACCCAGCCAGCGCAAACCGGCATAAAGCTCTTCTTCTGCCCCTTCAACCGTTCGTTTTTTGTCCGTATCTTCAATCCGTAAAATGAATTGCCCACCGGTTTGGCGTGCAAGTAGATAATCATACAGCGCAGTGCGAGCGCTGCCAAAGTGCATGTGGCCGGTTGGTGATGGGGCAAAGCGAGTGCGGGCAGTTTTTTCCATGTTAAATCTCTCCATTTATATATTTTGATGTCTATGCGCAGAAACGCTCTCAACAAACCCAATTCCTAAGAGCAGCGATGCCAGAGAACTGCCACCGTAACTGATGAACGGCAGGGTCAGCCCGGTGACCGGGATCACATTCAGGTTTACGCCGATATTAACGGCAATCTGGAAAAAGATGAGTGTGCCGAACCCGTAGGCAATCAGGGAACCAAACAGGTCGGAAGCCATTAGACCGATCCGAAAGCAGCGTATAACCACGAAGAACAAAAGGGCAATTACAATGACAGTGCCAATAAAGCCAAATTCGTTGGCCATGGCTGAAAAAATAAAGTCGGTATGGCGTACCTTCAAAAAGCGCAGCTGCACCTGCGTGCCGTGACCGTAACCCATTCCAAACAAACCCCCAGATCCGATCGAAATCTTGGCTTGCTCGACATTGTAATTATCACCATAACTGGCGTTCGGGTCGGGAAATATAAAATTAAGCACTCGCAGTTGTTGGTAATCTGCCAAGCGCGGGAAGGCAATTAATATCACTAAGACAACTACCACTGCAAAAATAAGAAGGTATTTGAGTGGCAAACCGGAGTAAAAGAGCAGCGCGAACCAGATAAAAAAGATGACAATCGACATACTCAAATTCGGCTGCAAAAATATCCAGATAACCACACCGGCAGTTAGAAAAAAACCTTTAAGAATCCACTGCAGATTCTTAGGGTCAAACTGGGTTTTACTGAAGTAATCCGCCAGGATAATGATCATGATGGTTTTAACCAATTCGGATGGCTGGATCAGGATCACACCAGTATCAAACCAGCGTGCTGAGCCATAAACAGCCGTGCCAATAACGTAAATGGCAATCAGAACCAGGACCGATAATGCATACAAAATGCGAGTAACGGAAGAAAAATAACGATAATCAATTAACGATACCAGCAAAAGAACGATCATTCCAGCTATAACAAAAATGACCTGGCGTGACACGGATCCGGCAATATCGGCATTACCGGCAACAGCCGATTGAATCATGGCAATCCCAAAAATACACAGGATTAATACACTGCCAAACAGCAGGTAATCAAATTGTTGCCAGAACTCACGCTTAATCATTATCGCCGCCAGTCAAAACCACTCTCGCTTGGCGATTTACCAGCCCCATTGTTAAATGGGCCGCGTTGATTGCCTTACCAAAGCACCTTTTCTGCAAGGTGATTGTCTCCGCCATTCCACTCATACCAGGGATTTCCTCATCTTCGGTTGCCATGTTTCTGAAACAACCTGATTGGCATCGACATAAGCCATTTCAGGCTTTGGTTTTCTCTTGCGTTTAGGAAGAGTGGCAGTGAAATCAGCTATACGCAGTTGAGCAGGGGATAAATTAAGCGCACAAACAACCGCATCCAGCGTACCTTCTGACCCGGCATGCAAAATTCCGCGACAGTGCCCCCAAACGATGATGCTTCCACCGGCAACAATTTCCCCGCCCGGATCGACATCACCAAGAATGATCACATGTCCGCGCGATTCCACCTTAATGCCTGCGGCAACCTTTTCTTCAACCAGGAGCAAGTTACCCGCGGCCATTCGATCATCATGCTTACTTTCAATCGCATCTGGTTTCTGTAAATTAATTTTGGTTGCCATCCCCAACATGCGGGCTGATTCAATTGTGATTGGTGATTCAGACAGCACCGCCCACAGACTGGTATCCAGGTCACAAAGTACGTCTCGAAATTTACCCAATTCCGCAGCATTTAAATTGTGATTACCGGCATCCAATGCCACCCGTGCACCCATGAAAAAGTTGGCATTCTGGCGCATATGCTGCAGCAATTGCAGTCGAATGTCGGTCCAATCCCCCGCACCAAGCATAATTAAAAGGCCTTCACGAATTCCTTTAATTTGAAATGCTGAATTTTCAATATTTTTCATTGTGTTTCTTTCGCGTTAATAATTGGAAATTGCGCCTACGGATTGGTCTCAATCCCCAGATCAACGTTCTTCAATTCAAAATAAGCGGTCAACACATCCCGTACAATTGGGCCGGCGACAACCGATCCCTCATCTCCATTATAAACAAAGGCTAACACAACAATCTCGGGGTCATCATAGGGAGCGTAACCAACATACCAGGCATGTGCCGGCCAAATACCGGGGTAACAAATGTCTTTTTTCTTTGCAATATCATCACAATATTCTGCGGTTCCTGTTTTTCCGGCACTTTCATAGGGAGCATTCCTGAAAATTTTTGTAGCAGTGCCATTCACAACCACCTCACGCATGCCTTCTTTTGCTTTTTGAATTACCCAGGGTTGAACTGAAATCATCTCATCAGTTTGTAAGAAATTTTCATCATACAAATGAATAACTTTATCCTTGGTAATATCACGCACCTGCACGGGAGTAAATGGTTTGATTACATTTCCTTCAGAATCCAATATTTCTTTGATCAAAGTTGGTTTCATATAAATGCCATCGTTAGCCAGTGTAGCGAATGAAACCAGCACCTGAATCGCAGTGGCCAAAACGTAGCCTTGCCCAATGGTTGCAATGTAGGTATCACCGGTCGACCAGGTTTCACCAATAAAGATACGTTTCCAGGTTGGGTCAGGAATCAAGCCATCCGCTTCACCAGGCAATTCTATTCCGGTAAGGGCACCATAACCCAGCGCCTTGGAATACTCACCGATACGCCAAATACCCAACCCCTGAGGCACTTCGCCTGCGTACCCGCCTCCTACTTTATAAAAATAAACATCACAGGATTCTGCAACACCGCGGATGAAATCAACATCGCCATGCCCAGCCCCAGTCGATTTATAAAGATAGCATACATAATCCCTGGGAGTTCCGGGATCATTGGGGGTAAACTTTTCCAAAATGGTTATCCTGCCCGGGTCGAAAATCACTTGTTCGGGGGTGACAACATTTTCATTTAATATCCCGATGGCTGTTCCCATTTTAAATACCGATCCTGGTGGGTGCTCAGCGGAAATGGCATGATTAAAAAGCGGCTTGCGCGGGTCAATTTGCAGTTGATTGAAATAATCAGCTGGGATAACACGCGCCAAACGGTTGTTTTCAAATGTGGGGTGTGAAACCAACGAAAGGATTTCACCCGTCTTGGGGTTCATGGCGATTACTACACCAACGCTATAACGCTCTTCACCTCTAATTAAATTTTCAGCAGCCATAGTATTTATCAGGGCTGTTTTCGCTGCGGATTGCAAGCGCGTATCAATGGTCAGTTTGATACTATTTCCTGGAATCGGATCTACCGGTACCTCAACATCGCGGATTGTTTTACCGGCACCATCCACTTCGACTACCCTTTCGCCATTAATGCCGATCAACTGATCATCCAGCGTGGCTTCAATACCAGCATAACCAACCTTATCACGGTCTGCCACAAAACCCTGTGCTTCGTACGAATCCACAACACTGGCCGGAATTGGGCCAAGAAAGCCAACCACTTCTGCGGTCAATTCGCCGGTTGGGTAATCACGCACCGGCACAATTTCAATATCAACCCCGGGCCATGTGTTCGCTTTTTCGCGAATGATCATGGCGATATCTGCCGGGATATTACATTTAATCTTCACCGGGTTGAATGGGGCATTTGTATCCCCAATGTAGACAATTTGCTTTATGCCAAAATCTGTGTAACACGGCGTAAAATTGCGGACAGTTTCATCATTAATTTCGCCGGCGTCAACTGGAACTCCAATCAAGGCGGATAGCTCCCGGTAAATCTGTTGCACGTCACCATTCGGAAATTCAAGATCCAACCCTGGCAGATTAGCCGGCGTGATTACGACGTTATAAGAGGCAGTATTTCGCGCCAGGACGTAACCATTGCGGTCATACAAAATTCCGCGTTGAGTGGCAATACTGATTGTTTTAATGCGGTTTTCCTCTGCTTGGGCAGCATACACTTCACCATCAACCAATTGCATACTAAAAAGTTTGTAAACGTAAAATAAAAGAACTGAAACCATCACAGCGAAAACAAAAACGATTCGCCAGCGCTCAACTTTCTTTTTTTCTGTGCCAAGTTGGTTCACATTTCCTCCAGGCTTGGGTATACCAGCCGCCTGATTTCCGAAACCACAAAATAAACCGGTAAGGTAGCAATGATATTAATCATCAGGCTGGGTAAAATTATATTTTGAAAGCTATATTGAAATTCAATCTGAAATCCCAAAAATTGGTAATAGACAGATTGAATCTCGAGGTGAAAGAACATAAATACCATACTAACAAAAAACATGGAGACTAATGGTATTTGTGGCAATCTTTCTCTTAAGATGAGACAAAAATAAACTGCCACAGTATAAATGATCACGGTAATCCAAAAAGGTTCGGCTGAAATAAAACCGATGATAATTCCTGCCAAAAAGGAAAATAAAATCTTGTCAACTTTTGGTATCTCGTTTTGCAAGCCAAGAGCAACAATCACAAGCAATAATAAATCAGCTTTTCCAGCCTGGATCTTAAATTGGCTAAAAATGGCCATTTGCAGCATTGTAGCTGCAAAAATAAAGAGGGCAACAAGAATTCTTTTCACTTTAAGGCGCTTGAACTGGTATCAATGGTTTGATATCCACCGGTTTGAAATTCTTAATGATCAGCACAGCCTGCAATTGAGCGAAGTCTACCACCGGTTGTACCGATGCAGATTGGAAAAGATCATTTTCCAGTTTCCGAACAGAAATTACCTGCCCAATTAACAAATCCTTGGGGTAATTCCCACCCAGACCGGAAGTCAGAACAATTTCGCCTGTCTCAAGAACAGCAGATTGCGGAACCATTTCAAGACTAATTTCTCCGGTAATCGAACCTTGCGTTTGGGCATCAATTTTTTGAGATTGTAATTTTACATTGACGATTGAACCAGGGTCGGTAATCAATTGGACGCGGGCAGCACCAGCAATAACTGCATCAACGCGCCCCACCAGCCCCGATTGGGTAACCACCGGCATACCTTTACGAATACCATTATCTGAACCTTTATCAATAATTAAATAATGCAGAAACGGGCTTGGATCGCGACCGATCACAATTGCAGCGATTGGCTGCATTTGGGGGTTGTCACTTGCAAAACCAAGCAATGCTCCTAAGCTTTTGGATTGATTTAATTCCTGTTGTAAGGTAATAATCTGTGATTGTAAACGATCCACTTCGTTTTGAAGTTCGATGTTGGAAGCGCGCAATTCCGCTTCACCTTGCGGGGAATTTACGATCTGATAAATAGCGATATAGCGATTAGAAAGCCAGGCTTGTGCGTTGACCACCGGTCGTGAAATAGTTGTCAAAATTGGACCAAGATAACCGCCGAGAGCTAATAGAATTAAAGCGACAACAATAAGCAGGATGGTGATCGTTTTCCACGATTTTGATAATGAAATTTTCATAATTATTTTTTAGTCATCAAAACCAATTGATGGCGTAAATTAATCGAGTTCAACCATTAAGTTTTCATAACGATCGAGATCTTCAAGCACGATTCCAGCTCCACGGGCAACACAGGTTAAGGGATCTTCCGCTATCCAAACTCTTAAGTTTAATTCTTCTGTTAATCGTTCTTTCAAGCCTTGAATCAACGCGCCGCCACCAGCAAGGCAAATACCATTTTCTATTAAATCTGCCACAATCTCAGGTGGAACTTCATCAAGCGCATCTTTAATTGTATCAACGATCACCTGGACCGAAGTATTGACTGCTTCCCGTATTTCTACTGAAGAAATTTCCAGTTCCTCCGGCAGTCCTGTCACCAGATTTCTGCCCCGCACGCGCATTGTTTTTTCTGTCGGGAGCGGATAGGCTGAACCGATGGTTATTTTGACTTGCTCGGCCATACGCTCACCGATCAATAAGTTGTATTTATTGCGAATATAGGTAATGATGTCCTGGTCTAGCTCATCACCCGCCACTCGCAAAGAGCGGGAGACAACCAATCCACCCATTGAAATAACAGCTACTTCAGTGGTACCACCACCAATATCAATGATCATGCTGCCAACTACATCAGTAACCGGTAATCCGGCCCCTAGAGCAGCAGCCATGGGCTCCTCAATCAAATAAGTTTCGCGAGCGCCTGATTCCATTGAAGCGTCAAATACCGCCTTTTTCTCTACTTCGGTCGCACCTGAAGGGATGCCAATGACAACTCTTGGGCGTGGAAGTGGAACGAGCGTTTGTTGATGAGCCTTGCTTAGAAAATATTCAATTAATGCTTTAGTAATTTCATATTCTGAAATTACACCATCCCTCAATGGTCGAATTGCAATATGAGTTACCGGAGTCCGGCCAACCATCTCTTTCGCCTGCAAGCCGATTTTTTCGGGAATGCGTGTCTTCTTGTCTACCACAACCCAGGAAGGTTCATTGATGACAATACCCTTACCGCGCACATTTACCAGCGTGTTAGCTGTACCTAGATCAATACCTATGTCAAGCGAAAAAAGACCGAATAACCAGCTTAAAGGTCTAAAAGCCAAATTGTAAACTCCTGATATGGGATTATCTAGCCTAACTTTAAATTATACCATAAGCATAATTGGTAAATTAAAGAGTACCAAACCGGCTTCCCAGTAAAAACCCACCATAAGCAAATAAAAGCATTTTAAGCGTTTTCCCAATCGCGCAAAAAATCATAAATCGCGCAACTGGCATTTTTAAGCCGCCTGCCATAACTCCAGCCACATCGAAAAGTGGGTTAGGAACAAAGGCCATCACCAGAATCGTTATTTCGCCATACTTACGCATCCAATTTTCCAAACGTTTATAAAACGCTGCTTTTTGCATGACCCGTTGGCCGCTTAAACCAGCCAGGTATCCCGATAATTCGCCGACTGTGGCACCTAAACCGGCAGAAACCGCCACCCCAATCGGATTAAAGACTGCCCCCATAGCGGTGGTGATCAACACACCTGGAACTGGCAGGACCAAGGAAGCATTGGCAAGCATCGACGCTAAAAAAATACCCGGATATCCAAACCCTTCCAGATCCTTAACGTGGTCCCGATTGATAAATAAGACCACCGAAAGCACTATGACAAATGCAAGTGCAAGAATTCGCAGGATGGATTTATTTTTTTGTTCAGGAGTTGGTGATGGATTGGGCATGGTTTCCCTGGTTTAATAAAACTTCAATTCGCGAAATAACCATATCCAACGCAACCTTATTCAACCCGCCCTCAGGAATAATAATATCTGCATAGCGTTTGGAGGGCTCAACAAATTCCAAATGCATAGGCCGTACGGTGCGATGATACTGACTGATGACGCTCTCCATTGTACGGCCACGTTCAGCAATATCTCGCTGCAGACGGCGAATGAAACGAATATCATCATCTGTATCTACAAAGAGCTTCACGTCAAACAATTTGCGCAATTCAGGCTCCGCAAAAATAAGAATTCCTTCGACGACCACAATTGGCTGTGGCTCAATTGTGATCGTATTTGCTGTGCGTACATGTTTGGTGAAATCATAAATTGGCAGTTCAATCGATTTCCATTGTTTGAGCATTCGAATGTGACTAATCAGCAGCTCTGTTTCAAGTGAATCGGGATGATCATAATTAATTTCCCACCGTTGTGCTTCTGACAGCCCGGTCGAATCGCGGTAATAGGCATCATGAGGTAAATAAGCCAATCGGTTTACGCCAACACTTTTTAAAATGGCATTTGATACCGTTGTTTTTCCTGATCCTGAACCTCCGGCGATTGCGATTACAAGAGGAGTTGAAGTTTGAGCCATGTTGAGATTATAATCTAATTTGTAACATGAAAATAGTCAAGACATCACGTGTTACAGTCGGGACAAGCGGGTTGGGAATGATAGATGTAATAAGAACCCCATTCTTTTGGGCAGTCATCAGCCTTTTTGGAATACTGGGAGCCAGCGCTGCAATTAATACCAAATATGGAAAACGTTTCCGCTGGTTTGGTTCTACTTTCGCTATTCTCTTTATAGCCGGTAAATTTATGATGGTTTTACCAATTGTGCCTCAGCCACGGTTTGCATACAGTCTCTGGATGACTATCCTCGCCATTGTTTTTGGTTTATCCGGACTGGTTTTCATTGGGTTTGGTTATAGAAGCCAACCGCTCATTCTTCCCCAGAAAAGTGTCAAGTTGGTGACATCCGGGGTTAATGGTATTGTCCGGCATCCATTTTATCTGGGTGATCTGCTTTTCACTGCCTCATTTTCACTTTTCTTTCATTCAATTATTGGTCTGGCATTCCTGCCGATCTGGTGGGCAGCCTATATTTTGCACATTATTCACGTAGAAGAGCGATTAGAAATTGAATTGGGGCCATATTACCTCGAATATAAACGCCACACGCGCGGCCGTGTTATACCAATTCCACCTTTTGAACTGAACCCACCCATCGCCCAATTCCCCTTCAAAAACCTGGCATTTAAAGGCGGGGGCATCAAAGGTGTGGCATATTTGGGTGTAATTAGGGCCCTTGAAGAATATAATTTGCTTCCCCAAATAGAACGCGTCGTTGGTTCTTCTGCTGGTGCAATCACCGCAACCATTATCAGTTTCAATCTGGAATATCAAAAAACAAATATGATTATGGACACACTCGATTACCAATTGGTACCTCAATTGCAAAGTGAAATTGAAAACAAAGAGTCAAGCTGGCTGCCAAAGTTTATTGGCAAAGAAGTCTCCAAACTTACGGGTGATGTGGAAGGCCTGCAACGATTAATAAATAAATATGGCTGGTACTCAAGTGAATATTTTTATGAATGGATGAAAATTATCATCGCGGGGCAATGTGAGGGGAATTCTAAGGCCACGTTTGAGGATTTCAGAAATCATGGTTTTAAAGATCTGTACATCATTGGCACCAACGTCTCAAAAATCAATGTTGAAGTGTTTTCTTATGACACAACACCAAATGTGTCTGTAGTTGATGCAGTCAGAATTTCAATGTCAATTCCACTTTATTTTGAGACTCTTCAATTTAATGGTGAAAAATTTGGACACGGTGATTTTCACGTCGATGGCGGAGTCCTTTTCAATTATCCACTCCAATTATTCGATGAGCCTTCATTTTCGGAAGGAAATATCTGGTTCAATGGTGGCATAAATTGGGAAACATTAGGATTCTACCTTTACGCCAAAAGAGATAATTTTGATAGCTCACCAAAAATTCATAGTTTTAAAGATTACATTTCCAAGATTTATGAATGCTATGACAAGAGTTATCAGATTTCACAGATAGACAATAACTTGATTGACCAACAGCGCACTGTGAAAATCAATACCGAAAATGTTCATGCAACCGATTTCCACCTCAAACCCAGAGACAAGCAATATCAAGCTTTATTAAACGAAGGTTACGAAGCTACAATGAAATTTTTGAAAGAATACCAGCATCCTTCTATCCGTACGAACTGGTAAACCCCAGTTAATAAAGAAAGAGCCACCGAAGGGACTCGAACCCTTGACCTGACGTTTACGAAACGCCTGCTCTACCAACTGAGCCACGGTGGCAATTCCAAATTTATCTGAAATTGTCGCGCCAATCTTACCATGTTTCGCATTGATTTGACAGGGCAGGTTGAGTGCAACATCTCTTTTTCGTAACAAATATCATTTATTATTAATACATGCAGTGCAACACCGTTTCCTGACCCAATTTACCAAATATCACCAGCGCTTACGGGCAAAAAACTGACATGAATTGATATTCTTTGGTAACATAAGTTCTGCAAGAAATACCAGCTTTCGAAATCAGGAATTATGATCAATATTGCTATGCTTTCTTACCATACCTGCCCACTGGCTACTTTAGGCGGTAAAGATACCGGTGGAATGAATGTCTATGTTCACCAATTAACCCGCCATCTCGGGCAACGAAACGTGCATGTTGATGTTTATACTCGCTCGCAAGATGAACATGTGCCGCACGTTCTTCACGACCTTGGTTACGGTAACCGCGTGGTTCACATCCCGGCTGGCCCCGAAGTACCTCTCCCCAAAAAAGAGCTTACCCGCTATATCCCGAAGTTTGTGGATGGAATAATTCAATTTTGTAGTGATAAAGGCATTCATTATGATCTGATTCACAGTCACTATTGGATGTCGGGCATCGCTGCAATTGAGCTTAAAAGAATCTGGGATATTCCTTTTATCCATATGTTTCATACCTTGGGATTGATGAAGAATCGCATCGCACAATCACCTGCAGAAATTGAAGGTGAATACCGCATCGAGGGCGAGCGGAAGGTAATCAGCCAGGCAGACCGTTTGATCGCAGCCACCCTGGCAGAAAAATCCCAATTGGAATTTCTATATGATGCACCTGGTTCGAAAATTGCCGTTATTCCTCCCGGGGTGGATATCTCCCGATTCTATCCAATTCCAAAGGATGAAGCCAAAGAGGTAATAGACGTTCCTCAATCAAGCCGAATGATTTTATATGTCGGGCGGATTGAGCCTTTAAAAGGAATTGATTCTCTTATCAAAGCAATTGCCCTTATCCAAAAGGATGGTGACTTGGATTGTTGTCCGCATTCTCTGGCAATCATTGGCGGGGAACCTAACGCATCACCTGAGGAGATGAATGCAGAAATGGCACGGCTGCAAGAAATGGTCGAAGGTCTCCAGATCAACAATCTGGTACTGTTTCTTGGTAAGCAGGATCAAAAATTACTTCCTTACTACTATTCCGCATCTGAGGTAGTGGTTATGCCTTCCCATTATGAATCATTCGGAATGGTCGCTCTGGAAGCGATGGCTTGCGGGACTCCAGTGATCGCTTCACAAGTGGGTGGACTTGGTTTCCTGGTCAGAGACGGTGAAACTGGCTATGTTGTTCCTGCGAACGATATTAATAAATTAGCAGAGTATCTGGTGAAATTAATTAAAGACACAGCATTGCAAGATAAACTCGGATCCCAAAGTGCTGTCTATGCTCGTAATTATGCCTGGAGCATCATCAGCGAGAAAATTATCGAAGTTTATCACCAGGAACTGGCAACTAAAAAAATAATAACCATCCAGGACTAATCAATATCTTCCTGGTTATTCTCGCCTTTTTTCATACGGGACGCTTTTCGAATAATATCACGGCCATATTTTACTTTTAGTGTATCAATCACGGTAAGTAATTTCCGTTCTCTAGCTTCGTCCGTTTCCCATAATGATAATTGAAACGTTTCGTCACTTAATTGGCTGACACCGACCCCTATCAAGCGTACGGGCGTCAGTAAATCCCAATTCTGTGTCAGAATTTGACTGGCCGCATCGTATATGATCCCATCCTGATTAACTGGTTGGCTTAGTTTTTTCTGGCGCGTAAAAGTACGAAAATCATAATAACGAAATTTCACACGGACCGATTGAGCGAGTAGCTTTTTCGATCGTAGCTTGTAACCCAATTTTTCCGATATTTCTTTAATTTCGGCCAACAACACCTCAACATCAACAATATCTCGATTAAAGGTTACTTCCTGGCTGATAGATTTTGTCTCTTCGTAACTTTCAACGTCACTATCATCGATCCCCATAGCACGTTGCCTTAAAAAAACTCCATTCTTTCCGAACAACTCCACCAATGAATTTTCTGAAAGCTTTGCCAGGTCACCAATGGTTTTTACGCCAATGTTACCTAGTCGTTGCGTCGTTTTGGGTCCAACTCCCCATAACATTGCAACCGGTAAAGGCGCCATAAACTCCGCTTCTTTTCCAAATTCAACCACCTGGATCGCACCAGGATATGTATCTCCTCGGCTTTGTTTTTTACCGAAATCATTCGCAATTTTGGCGACCAATTTGTTGCTATTCACACCAAATGAAGCAGAAAGCCCGGTTTGTTCTTTAATTTTGTATTGTAAATTCTTAGCGATAATTTCGCCGGAATCAGCCAAATCGGTCACTTCCAAAAAGGCCTCATCGATAGAAACTTGTTCCATTACAGGGGTTAATTCTGCCAAAATTGCCATCACAGAGGAAGAAATTTGACTGTATTCATCATGTCTGGAAGAAACAAGTATCAATTTTGGACACAATTTGATTGCCTGTGCAGTTGGCATAGCAGAATGAACACCATACCGGCGGGCTGCATAGGAACAGGAAGCAATCACACCACGCTGATCCGGGCTGCCACCCACAGCAAAGCATTTGCCACTCAGTGCCGGATTCTTGAGTTCTTCTACGGCACAAAAAAAGGCATCCAGATCCATGTGGATAATTTTTCTTTTTCTGCCAGTAGTATTGGTTGTTTGCATGCAAAAATCCTGAGTCTATTAATTTTCTTGAGGAAAAAAGTTTTCAGCCGGGTCTACTTTGTTCGCAATTGCCAGGTAGTACGCTGCAAAATATCCAAAAATTGCCAAATTCCAGCTATGTAATAAGAGGTTATCTCCAACGGCAAATACTTGATCTGTCCCAATCCCGCATGCAAGCAAGTGATTATGATACAAATCAACCTGCTGATTGGATACACCCGGCACAATAGTAGATTTTAGAAAAACAAATAATGTTTTTGATAAAACGCTTTCTGGATAAATAACGAAATTCCATGAAGAACTATCTGAAGGATAAAGAACTTCAACAAATACGCATGTCTTAGCAAGGTTACGAAAATTTGAGCGCCAGTTTCTGGCGACCCCACTTAATTTTTCAGCACATGCAAACACCGTCAAACGGTCCACCATTTGACCGGCCAAACGCTTTGCAGGATTGTGACTGGTGGTGATGTTTTTTCCAAGCTTCTCTATCAGTGTTTGTGCTTGCGTTTGCAAGTTTTCGATCAACCCATACGCATCGTTAATAAATCCAGTTTTCTCCAACACACAAAATAAGATAACAGTTGAAAGGGCAAATAGATTCTGATCAAGACGAATGTTGTCCGGGATACGAAAAAAGTTGACCGGTGAAGGTTGATTTACCAATTTAAACTCATCCCTTGAAATAAGAATGGTTTGGCATTTTAGGTCAGTGAAAGCTGCAAGCGTATCATTCATGCTTTGGTTTAAATTAGGGGCAAAAAGGACAACCAAAGAATTGGCAGGTACAAAGCCGTATTTTAATTGCTCAGTCGAATAGGTTTTTACATTCAATTGATGAGACAGATAGATATTTTCTGAAAAAATACCAACAATATCAAGAAAATCTTGCGGCCCTGAAAAAATAATGGTTTCACCGTTATTTATCTTCACTTGAGGAAATATTTGAAAAGCCTTCCAGATTTCAACCAATTGGGTCGGTAGATCATCAAGGTTCTTATAGTAAGCTGTGGAGTCAACATTTTCATAGATGGATGCATCATCAAAAAACAAAATTACCTCCGTTTTCAATTATCCTTTTTGTAATTTAATTGATTTTAAAATTTACCTTGAATAATTGGACATAATTGGTTATATTTAAGACTCCATGGGAATCTGTAATTATGACTAATTTTACCGCGAACAACCCACTCTTGTTTTTTGACGGCAGTTGGAAAGAAATCGAACGTCCGGCACCACAGGAAGTCAGTATTAATTTATATGTTAATGGCAAATTTTGGTTAACATTTAAGTGTTCGCCGTTCTTAATTGAAATGATGGCCATTGGATTTTTATACAATGAACACATTATTTCTTCAAAATCAGATCTGGCACATGTTTCGACGTGTGAAAACAATTCTACTGTAGATATCTGGCTCAACTACACTGTGGAACGGCCTGAAAATTGGGTGAAAACTAGCGGATGCACAGGCGGGCAAACCTCCAGTGCTGCATTTATTGAAGCGGTCAGTGATTCAAATGAAATAATATGTCCACAGATCATTATTGATCAGATGCTAAAGCTACACACTTTGCAAATACAATATCATCAGACACGCGGAATTCATTGTTCCATTCTCACGGATGGTATTGAATACGACCTGGTTGCTGAAGACATTGGCCGTCACAATACGATCGACAAACTGGCTGGTCAATTGCTTTTTGATACACGTTTGTGGAAGCGCAAAATTCTGATTACATCTGGTAGAATAAGTTCAGAAATGCTCCAGAAATCTGCCCGTGTAGGAGCATCGATCGTCGTCACACGTACCAGCCCAACTCAGGCATCAATCCAAAGTGCTGCAGAATTACAAATTTGTCTAATTGGATATGCCCGTAAAAATCAGTTTACTGTCTATTCCCACCCCGAAAAAATAGCTTCTTCAATCAAGGTCCAGGAAAACAGCACCATTGTTTGCTAGTCTCCCCAAAAAAATGACCCAGTTCTTATTCTTTACTCAATAAATTTTTAAAGCACCCATCAAAACACCTTTAGCAAGACCATTAAGGTATTTTCAACCATGAATCACTTGTATAGGAGAAATTATGAGCAATATTGACCTAGCACCAATTCATGCATTTTTGGATCACACCACTCCCAAAGACCGCTCAAACCTCTTACCTGCTCTACACGCAGCGCAAGATGAATATGGATATATTCCCGAGATTGCAGCTGCTGAAATAGCAAAAGCGCTCTCAGTTCCACTCGCAGACGTCTTTGGCGTGATTGATTTTTATTCTTTGCTTTATTCACGTCCAGTCGGCAAAACGGTTGTGCATGTCTGTAAAGACCCGGCTTGTATGATGGCAGGTGCGGATACTGTGCTTAAAATGCTATCAAGCCAATTGACATACTTTGATGATGCCAGAGAAAAACCATTATACACGATAGAAATTGCCCCTTGTCTTGGCCTTTGCGAGCAAGCTCCTGCAATTTTGGTTGATGGGATAGCAGCGAAAGCGGATCAAACTTTCTCAATCAGCAAATTATTTTCCGAGCCGAAGAGGTATTTAAACACAACCGTAGATGGTGATGTACGCTTTCTCACGAAAAATTGCGGTTTAGGAGAAAGTGTTAACTTAAATCGCTATTTACAAAATGGTGGTTATTCTGCTTTGAAAAAGGCTCTCCAGCTGACCCCCGCTGAAGTTGTTGAACAAGTGAAATTGTCTGGTTTGGTTGGGCGCGGCGGTGCCGCATTTCCAACCGGAGTGAAATGGGAAGGGGCAATTGCATCACCGGAAAAAGTTAAATTTGTCGTCTGTAATGGTGATGAAGCTGAACCAGGCACTTTTAAAGATCGAATTCTTATGGAAGACGATCCACACCAGATCATTGAAGGTATGATTATTTGCGCCTACGCGATCGGCGCAGAAAAAGGATACTTTTATATTCGTGCAGAATATCAAAATGCCGCAAATCAGGTCAAGGCTGCCCTTGATGATTGTCGCAACAGCGGTTTTCTGGGTGATTCCATAATGGACTCCGATTTCAATTTTGATATCGAGCTGCGTCGCGGTGCCGGAGCTTATATCTGTGGAGAGGAGACCGCCTTATTCGAATCAATTGAAGGCAAGCGTGGTTTTCCGCGTATAAAGCCTCCATTTCCAACCCAAGCCGGCTTATTTGGAAAACCAACAGTAATTAACAATGTAGAAACACTGGCAAATGTGGCCTTGATTTTCAACCTGGGCATAGAGGCTTATCGAGCGCTGGGTACAGAAAAATCACCCGGAACAAAACTTTTTTGTCTTTCTGGTGATATCAGCCGCCCCGGATTATACGAGGTTCCTTTCGGAGTAACCTTACGTCACATAATTGAAGATCTAGCCGGCGGAATGAGAGAGGAGATTCCATTCCTGGCAGCATTAATCGGCGGCGCCGCCGGTGCGATTGCCTCCCCCGAGGAACTGGATACAAAATTGTCTTTCGAGGACTTGCGTAGAGCTGGTTTACCCCTTGGTTCAGGCGTAATTACTGTTTTTAACCAGAACAGGGATTTACGAGCAATTCTCTTTAAATTAGCTAGCTTTTTTGCTGAAGAGTCATGTGGAAAATGTTATCCATGCCAAATTGGTACGCAGCGACAATTGGAGATCATGGAACGAGTCAATGCCGGTAATCCTGATGATCGCGATGAAAGAAGACTCTCGGATTTGATCGAAACCATGACAGATTCTTCTCTATGCGGGTTAGGGCAAACAGCAGGGTCTGCAATAAAAAGTGCCATGATAAAATGGCCACATCTATTTAGTCCCTCTGCGACAATATCCACCTCACAAGTTGGAGGTCCACATGACTGAACAAATTCACTTAACAATCGACCAGCAGCCAGTCACAACGGGAGCCGGAACTACGATTTTGAAAGCTGCCCAGGAAAATGGAATAGAGATTCCGACGATTTGCTTTCATGATTCCTGTACCGCGAACGCCCTCTGTCGAATCTGCGTGGTAGAAGTGACCGGCGCACGCACCTTAATCCCTTCTTGCGTTGCAAAAGTCTCTGAAGGGATGGTTGTCGAAACACAATCAGAGCGGGTGCGGTTATCTCGCAAGACGATTCTTGAGATGATGGCGTCAACAACAGATCTCAGTCAATCTCCGGAAATTATTGCTATGTTTGCGGAGTATGACGTCGAAGAAGATCGTTTTCCGGATGCAACTCCTCGTCACCCGGAAATCATTGATGATAATTCAATGTTCATCCGCGATTATGCTAAATGTATTCTTTGTTGGCGCTGTGTCCAGGTCTGCGCCACTGATGCCCAATATGCTTTTGCCATTAACTTTAAAGAACGTGGATATAACACCCAAATTTCAACCTTTTTTGAAATTCCTCTTCCTGAAACAACCTGCGTTTTTTGCGGACAATGCATCGGAGTCTGTCCCACAAATGCCTTAAAGCCGAAAAAGGAATGGCTATTAGAGCAGGGCATGGAACCTGAGACCATTATGAGCTTAACTCGCCAGGAACGTCGGAAACGTGGGCGTTAACATTTAGCCATGAGATTGGAGCAGAAATGACCGACTACTTACCAAATTCAAGAATAGCATCCACAACCTGCCCTTTTTGTGGAGTGGGTTGTAATCTGGATTTACATATACAAGATGATTTCATTTACAAAGTAACCTCGCCATTTACGTCGATCGTTAATCAAGGTAATTTGTGTGTCAAGGGACGCTTTGGCACAGATTTTATTTACAATAAAAAAAGGATTACCACTCCATTAATACGCAAAATACCACAAAGACCTGGCGCACGAACCCAAGCTTTCAATTTGGATGAATGGCGCCCCGTGAGCTGGGATGAAGCTCTGGAATTTGCAGCCGACCGTTTGGTTGAGATCTATCAGCGTGATGGCGGTGATGCCATGGCTGCTTATAGTTGTGCCAAAGCAACCAATGAGGACAATTATTTGCTACAAAAATTAATTCGCTCCTTGTTTCGTACCAATAACATAGATCATTGCACCAGATTATGCCATGCTGGAAGTGTGGTTGCCCTGCAAAAGGCAATCGGTTCGGCTGCCATGTCCAACACCGCCTCCGAAGTGGTAAACAGCGACGTGTTCATCATCACCGGCTCGAATACAGCTGAAACGCATCCGATCATTGCCATTCAAATGAAGAATGCAGTTAAAGAGCACGGTGCCAAGATTATTGTGGTTGACCCGCGCCGGGTGGAAATGGTAAATTATGCGACATTGTGGCTCCCTGAAAAACCAGGATCTGATGTAGCTGTCTTTTCTGGTATGGCACACGTAATTATTAAGGAAAATCTTTATGACAAAGAATTCATCGATGAGCGCACCGAGTACTTCGAGGAATTTAAACAATCAATGGAAAAATTTACGCCAGAATATGTCGAATCTGTTTCTGGAGTAGACCGGCAACTGATTATTGATGCAGCCAGACTTTTTGCCAATGCGGAAAGAGGAGCTATTTACTGGGCGCTTGGCATCTCTCAATCGACACACGGGACAGATAACGCACACAGCCTTATCAACCTGGCATTGTTAACCGGCAATCTGGGACGTTTGGGAACTGGTCTAAACCCACTGCGTGGACAAAATAATGTTCAAGGAGCCTCCGACAGCGGCGCCATGCCCTGGCAGTATCCTGGTTATCAGGAAGTTGATAATGAGGATGTAGCGATTAAGTTTGAAAAAGCCTGGAATATTGAACCCGGAGGACTTAATCGTCAACGCGGCTTAACAACCACAGAAATATTGTCCCATGTGCACCCTGGTGGTGTTCGCGCTCTTTATATCATGGGCGAAAACCCGATGATGTCTGAGCCAAACCTGAACCTCGCTCACAAACATATGCAGCAATTAGAACTGTTGATCGCGCAGGATCTTTTCATCAATGAATCCGGATCTTATGCAGATGTATTTCTCCCGGCTGTAACTTTTGCTGAAAAGGACGGTACCTTCACAAACACGGACAGGCGTGTGCAAATTGTTCGCCAGGCTATCCAACCCCGCGGAAATTCACGGCCTGATTGGAAAATAATCTGCGATCTCGCACAACGTATCGAGAAAAGGCTGAAACCTAAAAATACAGCAATTTGGGATTACCAGCACCCTTCTGAAATTTTGGCAGAAATGGGCAATCTGGTGCCTTCCTATAAAGGTGTAAAGTATGAGCGAATCCAAGAAATAGGTTTGCAAACGCCTGTGCTTGATGACAATCACCCCGGAACACCTTTTTTGTATAAAGATAGTTTCCCAATCGGTAAGGCTAAGTTTTTTGGCTTGAATTATTATCCAATCGATGAACCACCAAATGAAGAATTTCCTCTAATTCTGAACACAGGACGAGTATTGGAACACTGGCACGGTGGCACGTTGACTCGTCATTCCTGGATGGATGACTTATATCCTGAAGCTCTGGTTGAAATTAACCCCCTGGATGCCGGCTGGCAGGAGATTCGTACCAGCGATGCGATCAAAGTGACATCACGAAGAGGAGAAGTCGTTTTGCGTGCGATAGTGACCGAAAAGACAATTCCGGGGGTGGTATTCATACCCTTCCACTTCGCTGAAGCTGCTGCAAATCTATTAACCAATGATGCGTTGGACCCTGAAGCGAAAATTCCAGAGTTCAAAGCTTGTGCGGTCAAAATTGAGAAGGTTTCATTGGAAGATTTACCTGCTAGAGATAATTATCAGCTACGCGGAAGATATTAAACCGAAACCATTCAGGCTGCATAAAATTAGCCCGGGAATTTATTCAAACTAAATGCGCTTCAATCAATTATTTGTTAATAACAACCGCTATTATTAGTTGCCAGCAAATCAATTCCCTTCTCATTTAACCTATCTATTTTTCATAGATTGGATTAACATAAAGTATGGCAAAAAAACTCAGGGCAGATCAATTTACCTTGTATGTAGCCAATTTACAGGTCCACAGAGAGGTATAAAAGAGAGAAATGCCAATTCTTACCCCTGGACGCCGTTGGCAGCCTGTCTATTATCCATTTCACAAGCAATCTTTTTTCAAGAACTTCTTAATCAAGATTGAGATGCTTTATAAAGGTCCACTATGGGGCTGCCGTCAATGTGGAAACTGTCTTTTGCAGGAAACTGCATTTATCTGCCCTATGGAGTGCCCCAAAGGTTTGCGCAATGGCCCCTGCGGCGGATCAACTCCGGAACATTGCTATGTGGATTCAACCCGCCCCTGCATTTGGTTTAAAATTTACCAGCGGGCTTTTAAGCTGGACCGCCAGGAATTGCTGATGGAGGTTCTGCCACCTCTTGATTGGGATTTGGTAGCCAGCGAACAAATTGGTGGTTTAATAAAACAAGTCAAGAAAAACGGTACGAGAAAGGTCATCGCGGGTCTTATTTCAAAAGATGATGTCAGGCGAGAAGAAACATGGGCTGGCATCTTCCAACCAGTGCGACAGCCGGATTGGTGGCAGGGAGACTCTGACTATCATACACCTGGTTACAATGAACCGGTTTCAGAGCTGGAACGCAGACTGAAAGCGGGAGAGTTTGTTGTAACCGCAGAGGTTCAACCTCCTCAAACTGTATCGACCAATAGAATGAAAGATAACATCAATCTTCTCCGGCAATATGTGACAGCTGTCAATTTTACCGACGGCGCGTCCGCCACTCCGCGCATGTCCTCTTGGGCTTGTTCTTCTCTGGCGCTTAAGAGCGGGATGGAACCGGTTCTGCAAATCGCTGCACGCGATACCACCCGGGTAGCGCTTCAGTCAGAAGCCCTCGGTGCCAGTGCGTTGGGGATCCGCAACATGCTCTGTCTGACAGGTGACAGTAACCAGCTTGCACTCCGACCACGCGGGCGAATGGATATTTATGACCTCGATTCAATTCAAATGCTTTGGATCCTTCGTCGTATGCGTGATGAAGGCAAGTACTTAGATGGACGAGAAATCAAATTTCCACCCAAGTTTTTTCTTGGAGCAGCCGCCTCACCTCACGCTTCCCGACCTGAATTTCAAGCCATTCGCGAGCATAAAAAAGTCAATGCTGGAGCACAATTCTTCCAAACCAATTTGGTGTTTGATATAGAATGTATTGAAATCTGGCTGAATGAACTATCTAAACGCAATTTTCTGGACAAGATATTTATCTTGATTGGATTGTCTCCGTTGAAATCATTGAAAATGGCAAAATTTATGAAAGAAAAAGTCCCCGGTGTATTTATTCCTGATGCAATTTTGCATCGCATGGCAGTTGCTGAAGAAGCTGGGAATGCCACCGAAGAAGGTGTACAAATCACACTGGAAATGATTGTAAATATCCGGAAAATGCAAGAAGTACATGGAATCCATATCATGACGGTAGGTTGGGAAGAAATCGTACCGCGTATCGTGAGTGAATCTGGCCTTTTGCTAAATTAGCTTTAAATCAACTACACTCTCAAAATGATTCGGAGGATTAGATGGAACAAGAAACCCAATTTGATTCAATTCTTCCCGCGGGAATTGCCAAAAAAGCCGAGGAAATCGGCGTACGTAAAGTCAAGACTGCTCCCATAAATGTTTTTTTGTTGGCCATTTTGGCTGGCGCGTTCATTGCATTAGGATCAGTTTTTTACACTACTGTGCTGGCAGGTTCCGCCGCTTTACCTTATGGCATGGCACGCTTTTTAGGCGGACTCGCATTTTGCCTGGGTTTGATTCTGGTAGTATTGGCAGGAGCAGAACTGTTTACCGGCAACAACCTGATTGTTATGGCCTGGGCCAGCAAAAGTGTTGGTTTCGCTGATCTTTTACAGAATTGGGGTATCGTCTTCTTAGGTAACTTCGTTGGTGCAATCGGTACGGCTGTGTTGATGTTGTTAACCAAACAATATACATTTGGATCCAGCACAGTGGGAGAAACCGCGTTGAAAATTGCCACAGCTAAGGTACATTTAGGCTTTGGACAGGCAATTGTCCTGGGCATCTTGTGCAATAGTTTGGTATGCCTTGCTGTTTGGCTGACTTATGGCGCACGCAGTTCCACCGACAAAATCTTGGCAATCATTTTCCCAATCTCTGCTTTTGTCGCAGCGGGCTTTGAGCACAGTGTTGCCAACATGTATCTGGTACCCTTCGGATTGCTCGTCCAGCAGTTTGATCCATCTTTTGTTGTCAGCTTAGGAGACAAAGTAAATCTAGCGGGTTTGACATGGGGTGCGTTTTTTCTGAAAAACCTATTACCCGTCACCATAGGTAATATTATTGGTGGTGCAGGATTGGTAGGTATAATCTATTGGGTCATTTATCTCCGTAGAAGCAAGCGTACTGAACAACCTTCAGAAACGCTCAGAAGCATACAATAGTAAAAACCAGATCTTCCTTGCTAATGGGTTCACCTAAATAAATTTCAATAATCCTCATTCTGTAACATAGATCGATTGAGGGAAAGGTAATTGAAATTACAAGCTAGTTGTTGATTTTCGCCACTATTTAAGAAAAAATGCCTCAAAAACCTGGACTGTTTTTAATTAAATCCCGTTTTTTCGCTGCTGGTAGCCATGTCTTGACATTGGCTTACAAATTTGAATTTATAGGATTACTCAATTACTTTGTCTAGAATATTACGGGTTTATTTTAAGAATTAGGGACAGAGTTCTATTAGACGGGCAATTGCCAGCTTAGAACACTCTTCAACCCCGTTATAATGAAAACATACAAATAATGGATAAAGAAACCTAGTGGTTTAATTGCCAGAATTTAAAAAATTCACGCTGATTTCTTAAAATCACGATATGGAGATTGATTGGAAAATATTTACAAATTTATTTGCTCTTAGACAGATTAGCCATCAAATCTAAGAACTCGACCCATTCTTCATTGAAAAAATGGAGTGTTACATTATTCAGTTCTAAATGGTAGGTCGTTTCGCCATCTGGCTCTTCAGCTTGCCAAACCATATAATTTGCTGTCTCACACAATGTCTTTGTTTCAGGTTCATTTTTAGCCATTAATTGCTCCTCTTCTAGTAATTTAAATATCTTTTTTATCAGAGTATCTTTTCTTCACAATCACCCATGTTGAAAGGAACCATGTCCGAAATCTTTTCATAAGAGTAATTATACCTTTCATCCAGTTTGGCGTGATGGGTTCACTTGGTATCCTATTCTTAATTTCTGACCAGGGGTCCAAATCAAACATTTTATGATAAATATATTGGGCGAACAGTTGTCCTGTAGCCAGCACAGGTGCCGAGAGAATCACACCAATAATGCCAAAAATTCTCCCAAATACAATTGCTGCAATCATTACAGCTGCCGGATGAACTCTTAATGCCTCACCCATCAATCTTGGAACGACGAGATTATCTAAAATCACGTCTGTAAGCCAGGCGCAACCAATGACGATAAGCGCATATGGAAATTGAGCCAGCCCGAAAATAGTACTATCCTGGAATAAAACCACCAGACCGTAAGTTGTCCATGCGATCACCGGGCCAATATATGGGACGAAGCGAGCAAGGCCAGCAATAAGAGCCAGGCCAAAGAAAAAGCTCACATTTAATGACCCCAGCAATATCGAATAAATGGCTATCGTCAGCAAAATTATTGTCAGCTGACCGCGCAAAAAGGCATTCCAAATTCTTCCCAATTCAATCCCCATATTAGCGATGTCATCATTGTAGCCGGGAATGTTTATGTGAAATATTTTGCCTGGTGTCCCCTTCGATTCTGACAGAATAAAGTACGATATCAATAAAGAAAAAAAGGTCCAGCCAATCGTTGATGCAGTGCCAGCAGCCAATGAACCGACAATTGTTCCCAACCTGCCAATAATCGGCTGTACCAAACCGAGAATTTGATTTCCCCATTGGGCAAGGTCAAATTGTTGAAGACTGATCTCGAATGTACCTAACTTAAACTCAAGGTGAGACAAATCTTCAAGATATTGCGGAAGATTCTTAATTTCAGTCTGGATAAATTTAATTAAACTTGACAATTGCCCAAATATTGCAAAGCCACCTAGTGTGATTAAACCAATCAAAATAATAAACAATATCAGGAATATTATTGTGACAGAGATTCTCCAGGATAATTTCAAATGCTTTTTCAAGAATGTGGCAATTGGATTAAATAAATATGCCAACATGAAAGATATGGTCAATGGCACAAAAACCGAATTGAAACGAAAAAGCACCAATGCAAAAATAGCGGTGATTACCAACGCAACAACCAATTTGGTAGTATTCGACCAAGGGGGAGAGTTGCCTTCTGTTTTTTCTGCCATAGTTTTAATCTATATTTTAACAACAACTTATAGGAAAAACAACAAAGCTCCCTGGATAAGGAGCTTTGCACAATTTCATGGACGCAGCAGTTTTATGGGCAAGTAGCCGGCCCAAACAATGAATTCATCAATCCTGGTGCAATATTACAGTATAAATTCATCGAATCGATGATTAATAACACTGCAACGCAAGCGCAAATCACGAAGAGGATTAATACGAGAATAATAATCCAGGTTTTACTTTTTTTCTTGGGCGGACCGCTAGGAGGCACTGGAGGGCGGCTTGGAGATGGAGGTACTTGACCGGCAAATGGAGGCGCAGGAGCGACAGGTGGAACCGACTGCATCGGAGCCATAGGAGGTGTAGGTGCAGGAACTGGAGTCTCTGAATAAGCGGGATAGTTCGGTGGAGATTGTACATTCACAAATGTTTGTTCTCCAGTAGATGAAGGCATAGCAACTCGGGTTGCATCCGGATCAACTTCTTTAACCTCAAAAAGTAATGTTGTCGTATCACCTAATGCAATTTCCTCACCAGGAACCAACACATGTGGGCCAGTGATCCTTTGCCCGTTCACAAAAGTGCCATTGGTCGAACCCAAATCTTCAATGACAAAACCCGAACCCTGAACATAAATTTTTGCATGGCGACGAGATACTTCAGTATCATTAATGACAATTTCACAGCCTAAATCACGTCCAATATACATTTCTGTGAGATCAATCGGGAATGTTTGCCCAGGATTCGCGCCTTTGCGTATGACTAATTGGTAATTGGAACTCATCTTTTCCTCCAGTGTAGTGATTACTTTTCACAAGTTTACAAATGTTCTCTCTCAATGTCAACTATTTTTAATCAGAAAAACCCGGCATCATTTTTTGTAATTGGCGATACCCTATCACATGTATACCCTGCTGTCTAATAAATGCTCGCAATGCTTCATTGTTGAATACTTCATAATCGCCAACCCGAGCCAGCCAATCCGGAGAAATTCGTCTAATTTCAGGGGTGTCAATTGCAGGATGAATGATGAAGTGCGTTAAACCGGATGGTAAGTCCTTGAAAATTGCTTTAGCCATGTCAAGACGTATACTCGAATCGTCTAACGGCATTGACCGAATATGATCAAATAACGGGATTCCCATATCTTCTAAATTCGTCACCAACTCAGTGGCAATTATTGCAGAATCAGAGTCCAGACCTGTAGCCATCCAACCTTCTGTATCGAGGCGGAAAATCATAAGCGCAAGCTTGTTCGTTATAGCTAATTCAATATAAGTTTGCATCAATTTCGGATGGGCAACGGTACCCATATGGGTATCTATATGTGATGGTAAAAATCCCCCTTCACTCATTCGCGCAATTTGCATTGCCAATTCGACATTTGCGAAATCAGGCTCAATGTTTGCCTGTGCCTCCTTCGAAGTAGCAAAAAAATACCCTTCATTGTCTATCATTCCGCTTGCCGGGTCTCTGGTGGATATAGGACCCCAACGATATTCGCTCCATTCACTGGTAAGGGTTAAATGAACACCTAAATCAATTTGCGGAAATTTCCTGGTTATCTTTTTAGCTGCCAGAAACCAGGGACAGGGCACCATAACTGCGCCAGAAGATACGATACCTGTTTCATGAAGTTCTTCAAAGGCAGCCACTGATGCCTGACACATGCCGATATCGTCACAATGAATAACTACAACACGGTCTTCATCTAAAAGCCCGAGTCGCTTCAACACCGGGTTTGGTCGCATAATTTACCTCCATTCGTTACCCCTATTATATAGGAATGGAATATTGTAGATTATGGATTTTAAGAAACAAAAACCCCACCATGCCGTGTGCTGCGAAGTTTTGAACCTGCAAACGCAGGTAGGTGCCCGCTTCAGAGTTTTCGCCTTGGCCGAAGCCTATCGCGTACGCCCTAAAATTCTGGGCTCCATTTTGGAAGTGTTGGCTCAAAACCGAATGTGCTGCATCACGTACATAGCAGGGTATATATCTTATACCATAAGTTAATTGACTTGACCAGCTTGGCCATTATATATAACTCACCATTTTTGGAGTCAAGATGGATCACAATCTTAACATAAAGCAAGTCATTTTCTTCTAACCAATCATTTCGCAGCATCAATTTTTAATCATATAAACCGATTTTTTGGTATGTATAGGCAGGCGTGCTTGACCCAGCAAATGAGCATTCGTATACTTACTTGACACTTCAAAGGATAGAAAATGAAAAAAAATCCAATCTTATTACTTAGTTTATTTCTAATGCTTATTTTAAATTCGTGCATGGAGTCTAAAGAAATTGGTGTTAAATCAGCATGGGCCAGACCGGGAATTGCCGGAAACACTACGGCAGCCTATTTCCTGATATCGAATCCATTGGATCGGGCTGACAAATTGCTTTCTGCAAAGAGCGATATTGCCCAAATTACAGAAATACACCACAGTTCAGAAATGAATGGAACCATGTCCATGCAAGAGCAGGAGTATGTGGAAATTCCCGCCAAATCCAAAGTAGAATTTAAGCCGATTGGTTTACACGTAATGTTTATCAATTTAAAACAGGATCTGACGAAGGGGGATCAATTTCAATTAATGCTGAATTTTGAGAACTCCGGTCAAATAGTTGTAAATGTCGAAGTACAAGAGCCATAAGAATGAATCCTCCAATCAGAGCTTTTTTCGCAATTCAACTTCCAGAATTAATAAAAGACAATATAAAGACCAATATTCTTGAACTCAAGCAAAAATTTCAAAATTCAAACCTAAAATGGGTCGATTCAAATAATCTTCACATCACTTTAAAGTTTCTAGGAGAACTTGATTTTCATTTGGTCGAAGAGTTTGCCAATCTGGCAGACAAACGCATCAAAAGGACAAAACCCTTCGAACTTGTTGTAAAAGGAATGGGTGTATTCCCACAAACAAAAAAAGCTCGCGTAATTTGGATTGGTTGTGAAAACATTGGGCCTGTGATGGAAATTTCCAAAATGTTGGAAGAAATTGGCACTTCTCTGGGATTATCGTCTGAGTCGAGAGAATTTTCAGCTCATATCACCATTGCACGCATTAAATTTCCACTCGAACCACAAGCATTGCTGAAATTGGAAAACCATATAAATGTCAATAGAAACCGTTTATTCGGAAGTTGGAAGGTTGGCGAGTTTTCACTCTACAAAAGCGATCTTAAGCCAAACGGGCCGATTTATAGTTCTCTTAGAAATTTCAACCTGCTGCCTTAATTTTATCAACCATTAATTTCGTGTTAAAATTACTAAATATGTATTACTTAATAAATTGGGGGAGGAGTTTTTTTAGGCGATCGATGGCGCACTAAAAAACACTCCCCAAACTGGTTTTTTTGAAAAGCTACTAAAACACAAAAAAATAGAGGTGAAATCTGAGTATATTAGAAACAGCAAAATTTGTGGTAGATACCCTGGACGATAAAAAAGGTGAGGATATTCTACTGCTTGACGTGAAAGATATTGCATCCTTTGCAGATTATTTTGTTTTTTGTACAGCAACCAGTGATCGAATGCTCGATGCGCTAGCAAAAAGTATAAAAGAAGAAGTGAAAAAAGAACATCAACTAAATGCCACCATTGAAGGAAACTCTTCCAGTGGCTGGCTATTATTAGACATCGGCGATATTATCGTGCATTTATTTTCTCCCGAACAACGAGATTATTACCGTCTCGAAGAGCTTTGGAGCGGTGGTAAAGTTCTGGTCAAATTGCAATAGATTTTTTCTATCGTCTGATTACAACAAGGAATCTATTGTCAGCGCTAGAAAAATAAATGCAAGGTACATGCTTGAATAGCGATACATTTTATGGGCTACTTTATTCCCTTTAACTGTGAGTACACGCCAGGCTGTATGCAGTAACCATAATCCCAGCACAATGGCTGAGATCAAATAAACACTTCCCCCGAGTTTAAAAAGAGGCATAATCAGAGTTAGAATTACCAGTTGAATTGTATAAATAAATATTTGTACCCGGGTCGTCTTTTCTCCATTCACAACCGGTAACATCGGAACTTTGGCACGGGCATAGTCATTTTTTCGGACTAACGCCAAGGCCCAAAAATGTGGTGGTGTCCAAAGAAAAACCAACGCGAATAAGAAAAATGAGGGAATATTCAGACTCCCGGTCGCAGCTGCCCATCCGACCAAAGGCGGAATTGCGCCGGCACCGCCGCCAATAACGATATTTTGGACAGTTACGTGCTTAAGCCATAGGCTGTACAAAAATACATAATAAATCATTCCCACCATTTCCAGAACTGCTGCAAGCATATTAACAAAACTGGCATAAATAAAGAATGAAATTACAATTTCCGCTGCGCCTAATGCCAGTGCTTCAGAGGGCATTAATCGCCCGGAAGGTAATGGGCGTTTGGCGGTACGTTGCATCGAAAGATCAATTTCACGATCAATGTATTGATTTAAGGCAGAAGAACCGCCAGCAGCCAAAGCACCAGCCAGCATCGTCCAGAAGGTTAAGGCAAACGAAGGCCACTTTCCCAAGGAAACAACCATTCCAGCGTATGTGGTCACCAGCAGTAATAAAACAATGATCGGTTTGTTGAGCAGGTAAAAATCTTTTAGTCTGCCGCGGTCATTAAAAATCGTTTTCTGTTCAGGCAAAGCGGTTGGAGTTTCGTAGTGTGAGGCAATTAAGGCAAAAACGAGCGCTACAAGAAAACCAGTTGCACTGATGGCATGCAGAGAAACTAATTCCAAAGGAAAATTGCGAATAACTTGTTCAGCTCCAACAACAATTTGGCCGATCAGCATCGTAAAGGCAGCCGTCACAGAAATGAGCATTAAATAGGAACTGCGATAGTATTTCCAAGTATGGTTAAGAACAATCAGAGTTATGAGAAATAACAAAGCAGTAAAAAGGCGATGTATGAGGGCGACATAACCGAGAGGTTCGAGACCATTGAAATCGTTACACAGCGGGTACCCGACACATAACCTGCCCGCATCCGTTATTGAAACAATTAGACCCAAGACTATTACGATCAAGGACGAGATTGTCCATGCGACATAACGCCAATTATTTCTCGGTGGAAGAGAATCTTTCTTTTCACGAAAAACAAACAAACCAAGCCAAATAGTAGCTGAGAATAAAGCTACTATTGTAAGAAAGTTACCAATAATTCTATTATTCGTTAGTTCTGTACCGGAAATTACCCATCCCGTAAAAACCAGTATGATAGTTAACAAACCGAAAATGGATAATTTTGTAGGAAAAAGACTGTTTTTTAGCAAGCTATAAATGGCTATAACGGATGTAACTGCAGAAGCCAGACTAAATACAAATGCCACGCTATTTTCAAACCCGTTTATCCCGCCAAAAATTCCAAGTAGATCCCTACATCTTGATCCGATCTGGCAGACTTGCTCCGAACCATAATTCTTCGTAATTGCAAGAAATACAACTTGTAAGAAAATAAAAATTAATGCAGATAAAATAAGCCAAAAAATGGATTTTTCTATTCTTGAGGTGGGTTTAGTAATCATCATCGACAATCTCCTTCCGTTTGCTGGGTGTGTTTAATATCTTACGTAAAAAGAAGGGATACCCACCGGCTAATAACGTGGCGAAGAAAAACCACTGTATGGCGTAACCCATGTGGGGACCCTCACTTATTTCAATTTCATTCGGAACTGGAATTGGCAGATTACTAGTCTCTTTCTTAGTTAATTGGATATAAATCGGAAGAACAGTACGACTTTCACGTTCCTGCAACCTTTCCAGGTTGACTATCATCCAGAAACGAGAATCAGGTGATTTTTCTGCATCAGGATCGATTCCAAATGAATTTCTTTGTTGCGGTAATCGAATTACACCTGATATCTCTTGTTCACCTTCTGCATTCTGGTTAATTTCATCCATGGTTTCAATGGCATCCATACCGATCCAACCTCGATCCACATAAACAACCATCTCACTGCCATCCAAGACGTAAGGGGTTAAGGCTCGAAAACCTGGTTGGTTTTGGAAAGCTTGATTTTGTAAGTAAACCTCACCTCCAAAATCGTAATGACCTTTTGCTCTTACCTGACGGTATTCTGAATCGATTAACACAGGATCTTCCACACTTTCATTTAAAAAAAGAGCTGGCATTGCTACCTGTTGTAGATAATGGCTATTAAAAGTTCGCCGCCACTTTAATCGATCTAACTGCCATATTCCAAGGCGTATGAGTACAATCACACCTGCTATAGCCAGCAATGTGGTCAGAACAACCTTAAACCGCCGGTAATCATTCATCTTTATTTAAATCTGCATCGCTGCTGGATTGAACTGGCTTCAGTACAATGGAAAAGAGAAAAAGCAGCACACTTGAAGGCAAGCCAATTGCAAGCACACCTTGAGCGCGAGTTTCAGACCCAGTTTTTTGACGAACATCCAAACCTAATGATTTATTTGGCCGAAAAGAACATGAAATTGTGAATCTTTGTTGTTGCCCTAGATCAAGCTTGCCCGTAGATCCAGCAGGTACCCAGATAGGGCCAAGTTGGTGGCTCACCACATCTTCGTTTTTTATCGTGAGCCGATCGCCTTCATAAAAGACCATATTTTCCGGAATTGATGGCACTGACAAACCTTTTTCAATACGATCAGCCGTTCCCGAAGGTATCACAAGAATAAACTCTTGGTTCTCTGGTGGTTCTCCCTGATTAAGAACAAAAAAACTACCCTCACTAATTAGGAACCCAAATCCAAAACTTACCAGGAGGGATAGAGTTATCCTGAAAAAATACTTCCAATACATAGATTTCATCACGGATCACGTTGTGTGAGCATATATTTCAGGTCGGAAACAATACTGCCAACTGACGTATCTACTAAATAGGTTGCACTCAGTTGTCCATTCTTGTTTATCAGGTACAGACGTGAAGTATGGTCAACCAAATATGCGCTTGAGCTATTGGATTCTTGTGTCTCCCTGTAAACCCCAAAAGCATCCCAGATTTGTTCGAGTTCTTCTTCACTTCCGGTCAAACCATAAAATGTTTCATCAAAGGACTTCATATACCTGGCCATTTGATCCTGAGTATCGCGACCCGGGTCTACAGTTACAAAAACAAAAGTCACCAGACTTGCTCTTTCCCCTAATTGTTTCTTAATCTGTTGCATATTAACTAGGGTTGCGGGGCAGACATCCGGACAAAAAGTGTATCCAAAAAAAAGTAGAACCAATTTTCCTTGTTGATCCTGAAGGTGAAATTGATCCCCATGCGAAGAGGGTAAATTAATATCAGGAGCAGGCACCGGAGGATCTATGACCGATCCAGCCATGACATGTTCCCGTGTAAAAAGCAACGCAGTACTTACGCCGACTAAGGCAATAATAGCGACCAGAAATAACACAATCTTATTACCCATATGATTGACTTAAAAAGTTCCCATCAAATACAGTACTGGATAAACAATGATCCAGACAACATCGACAAAATGCCAATAATTAGCTGCAGCTTCTACCATGTAGTGTTTTTCACTGCTAAATTTATTTTTCAAGCCATTTCGCAATGTAACCAATAGAAAAAGTATGCCTGTCAGTACGTGAAAAGCATGCATACCAGTCAGCATGTAGAACACCGCCCCTTGAGCACCATCTGCTGGTCCGAATGGTGCATCTGCCCATTCAACACCTATGACTCCAACCAAAAAGGTTATTCCTAAAAGGATTGTGATAATTAACGATCGAATAAATCCTTTTCGATTCCCTTGAGAGACCATCACTTCAGCCCGATTCATGAAGAAACTGCTGGTGAGTAAGATAGCTGTAACCATTAAACCCAAAAATTGATTAAGGTCTAATTTCTGGTCACCTAAAAGGTAGAAGCGGCTGATGATTAAACCACCGAACATAAATGAATCTGAAATGAAGAAAAGCCATAATCCAAGTCTGTTGGTGGCAGTTTTTTTCTGGTATTGGCGTTGCGATAGTCCTAATGAAGTCATTCTGAATCTCCTTCATCCGAACGAAATACCCGGTACACATGCATAAAATACTGTAAAACCAACACCAATTTAATTAATGCCACAGTCCATAATAGAATTTGGGGAACTTCGCTAATCGCTAGAAAGTATTCAATGGTCGTCAACACCGCTAGAATAGCGAAAACGACAACTCCTCGCTGTAATGGTTGTATATTTTTCATAAGACTGCCTCACTTTTGGAATTGGAAGAAGTTGTCAGCTCGACATACTTACTCCCTTTCAAGCCATAATCATAGGGATCGCCAACCAGTTTGAATTCAAAACCTTCATAATTGTGGGCAGGGGCTGGCGAAGGAAGGATTGCCCATTCCGGAGAGCGAGATTTCCAAATATTACCGGTCGCCAATTCACCTTTTTTAGCGGAAATGATCAAGTTAATAAAGAATATCAATACTGAAATAGCGATCAGGTATCCAGCAATTGTGATGAGTAACTGGGTGAAGTCAAAATTAAGACTTGGATCATAATCTGCAATTCTGCGCCGCATTCCAAGTAATCCAATCCTCATTTGACCAAAAGTCATCAATAAAAACGATGGCGTCATCAAATAAAAATGTATTTTACCAAGTGTCTCATTCAGCTTTCGTCCGGTAATTTTTGGATACCAATAGTAAATTGCAGCGAAAATTGGAAAAATAAAACCACCAAACATCGTATCGTGAAAATGGCCCACAATAAAATAAGTATCATGTAAATGCAAATCGGTGGAGACTGTCCCCAATGGCGGTCCGGTTAAACCACCCAATAAAAATACGAGTATTGCACCCAAAGTAAACAACAACGGTACCGCAAAGCGAACCTTACCCTGCCAAATTGTTGCGGCCCAGCTAAAAAACTTTACACCAGTCGGTACCGCCACAAGCAACGAACTATACATAAATGGGACACGCAAGTAGTCTTCGATTCCAGCCGCAAACATGTGATGCCCCCAGACAAGGAATCCCACTGCCGCAATCCCCATTGAGGACATTGCTACCCATTTGTAGCCAAATAAAGGTTTTCGCACAAAAACAGGCAGCAGTTCGCTTATAACACCCAAACCAGGTAAAACAAATATGTAGACGGCCGGGTGAGAATAAAACCAGAATAAATGTTGAAAAAGGATCGGATTTCCCCCATTAGAAGGGGTGAAAAATGACATCCCCAACAAACGTTCAAACATCACCAATTGAAAAGAAAGACCGATTAATTGGGTTGCTGTCATGGCCATAAAGGATGTTGAGAATACAGACCACACTAATATAGGCATTCGGAATAAATTCATGCCTTTATTCCGCATTCTAATGATCGTTGCGACTAAGTTTAAAGCCCCGAGAATGGAAGACCAGCCGGCTATGTAAACGCCAAGAAAAAACATTTGAACTCCCATAGGTCCTCGAACACTATTAGGTGGATATCCAGTCCAGCCGGTTTCAAATCCTCCGAAAAACATGGCGCTTAATAAAATCACTGAAGCTGGGATAGCAATCCAAAACGAAAAAGCATTCAAGCGCGGGAAAGCCATATCTTCTGCACCAATCAGTAGAGGCACAAGATAATTTCCCAAAGCAGCGATCCCGGTCAAGATAGAAATGATCAAAACCATTCCATGTAAACCAACCAACGTATTAAATTGGATAAAATCGAGAATCTGTAAACCTGAATTGGCCAATTCCAAACGGAAAATTAAAGCGAGAGATCCTCCCACAGATAAAAGAACCATGGAAAGAACCCCATATTGGACACCTACTACCTTGTGGTCCAAAGTGAATTCGAAATATCGCCGTAACCCTGGATATGGTTTTACTTCATGAGCTTCAGGCATTTCTTTTCCGATCGCTACATGCCACCAATCGCGCAAGGAACCCTGCCCAACAAGGAAAAATATTGCTCCAACCAAACCACCTACAACGATGGTAGGTTCAGTCTTCCATTGCAACCCCATCAAAACCCGGATGCCATAGAATATCCCTGCACCTGCAAAGCTTCCCAAAATCTGGAAAATAAGTCCGCGAATGATGCCGATAGAGAAAAATTTCTTCATAATATCCCTTATCCTTTATTGCAATGATTTAATGAATGCAATGATAGATGAAAGCTCATCCTGACTAAATAAATCAGCATAATTAGAAGGCATCACATTTGCCGGATATCCAGCCACAATCTGCACATTTGGCTTTACGATCGAATTTGTCAAATATTCCTCATCCACTGTGACGGTAGAGCCATCTGAAAGTTTCTGAGTGCTTCCAAACAATCCCTTCCAGGTTGGTCCCACCCCTTCTTTTCCGTCCGAAGAATGACAGCCAACACAACCGTTCTGGGTTACAAGCTTTTGGCCTTTGCTAACCGGATCTTTTGGTTGATTGCCAAGTTCCGTATCAACCCAGTCTTGAAATTTTTCCTTGCTCATCACTTTGACAGGACTGTTCATGTAGGCATGTGCACCACCACAAAATTCAGCACATCGAACAGTGTAATCACCAACAACAGTCGGGGTTAAATAAAGCTCTTTCACAAAATTATCGCCGGGCAATACATCTTGTTTGACCCGAAACTCCGGAACCCAAAAAGAATGGATTACATCAACCGAGGTCATTGTCAATTTCACCTGGCGGTCAACCGGCAAGAATAATGTATCGGTCTTAATTTCAAAATCAGGATATTCAAAAAACCAATACCACTGGCCTGCGGTAACATTCACATTTAATGCTTCGGGTTCAATTACTTTGGTTGCGGCTAAAGACTTTGCTCCGAGAAAAGAAAAGAAAATGACTGTAATAAGGGGGATGACTGTCCAAACAACTTCAAGCGTATTGTTCCCGGTAATATATTTTCCATCTCCTTCGTCTTCGTCATCGCCTTTCCGTCTAAAGACAATCAAGCTATAGACAACAACCACGCTAATTAGCGAAAAAAGAAACGAAATAATCCAGAAATGAGTATTAAAAAGTTTGTCAATTACGGTTGCCTGTTCACTCGCTTCCACAGGCAGCAGACCTACAGATTGCAAAAAGTAATTCGCAAGTAAAGTAAAGATTATTACAAGAATGGATATAATCGCCAGATGTTTCATATTGAATTATTCCTAAATAAATCATTGTTGTTTAAAAAATATGAGTCTTCTCTTCAGGAAACTCGCTATAATATTACAATAACTATCGCTTTTATCAAAATATTTGTAACATTGTTATCAATCCATTATGAAGATCTGGAATTTACAGTTAAATGTCAAAGCAAGATCGCTTTATTTTCGTTAATATTTTCTGGATTGATATTTTTCGCTTTGGAATTTTAGTTTTTTTGACACAGTTGTTTTTTCTATGACAAACTAAAAAGTCTATTCCCATTAATAAATCGGAATACAATCTGAATTATCGCTAATTTCTCTAATTGCTCTTGAGATAACAATAAAAAAACAGACCACAAATTATGTGGTCTGTTTTTTCCAGCTAAAAGCAATTATTTTAAAGAATCAACAAAACTTATAATTTTCCAAATTTGATCTTCTGTTAGGGTACTCTTGTGAGGTGGCATGGCCGAGTTGTATGGAGCAAATCCACCACCTTCTGAGATGCGATAAAATTCATAGTCATCTCCCTCAGTTACCTTCGTCAGATCTGCGGCGGGTGGATTTAAGGCTTGACCAGCCGGCCCGTCGCCTTTACCGCCAGGCCCATGGCAACTAGAGCACTGGGCCTCAAAAAGGACCTTGCCAGCTGCAATAGCATCTGCATCACCAGCATATGGATTCGTCTTTCCAGCATATTCCTTCGGAATTGATGATTCTGAAGTAGGAGTGCCGCCACCACATGCTGACAACATAACCGCGCTAACGATAAAAACGAACACGACAATCAATAAGGGTCTTTTCATTATAAACCTCCTGGTTTGAAGTAATTTTAATATCTATGGAGAATTATATGTTCATCATTTATTAAAACAACCTTAACATATAAGCTTTTCATGCAATTTGGATTGTCGTCGCATTTTAATGCCGGTTCGTGAAATTGAAATGAAGTCAAGGTCAAAAATTGATTTCCTAATATGGCCAAATAAAATCCTATTCGAATAAATCAATAGCGATAAATTTGCTACCGCTATTTCACCGGCAGTCACAAGGGTGGCATATTACAAAAATTCGTTGATAGCCACCAAATCAGAAAAGCTTAAGTAGTTATTAATTATTTGGTATGAAGGAAATTTGTCACTATCTTCGATCATCATTATTGATTAAAACTGGATGAATATCATTATCCTATCAATGAGGTGATTAATGTTTAAAATTAGCCGCAGATTAGATTACGGCATTCAATTAATGGTTGCCCTCGCGCATGAAAATGGCAACCAGCCAAAACCAACGGCAAAATTATCGCAGTCCTTAAATATTCCTTTACCTTTTCTACACCAAATTGGGCATACACTGATGCAATCAGGGTTGATTAAAGCAATGCCTGGCCCTCGTGGCGGTCTGAAATTAAATATATCCCCAGAAAAAATCTCAATTTTGCAAATTGCAGAAGTTTTAGAAGGGCCAATTTGTCTGAATGATTGCTTGAATGCGACAGAAGAGTGCTCCCATAACGAAACATGCTCTGCAAAAGTAATGTGGGGCAGCTTGCAAAGCAGAATTTTGGATTACTTAGGAAATGTTAATTTAGACGACCTTAGTAAAAGTATGACTTCGAATAATTAGAAACTAATTAATCTTTCTGAGCAAAGTTTACATAATAAAAAAGTAACTTTTTTTATCCGTAAACCTATTTTTTTCACCTGCTTTGAGAAATTCAATTCAGGGAGGCCAATACCTGAGCACTATGCCCTTTCGGTTTTACATTTTCGAAGATATCCAGAATATTACCATCCGCATCTATTAAGAATGTCGTTCGCTTTACTCCAAAGTATTTCTTGCCGTACATACTCTTCTCACCCCAAACACCGTATAAATCACAAACCTTATGGCCAACATCTGCGAGTATCGTAAACGGCAGCTCATACTTCTGCTTAAATTTCTTGTGGGATTTTTCATCATCCGGACTCACCCCTAAAATTGTGACATCGGCTTGTTTATACACTGAAAAATCATCTCTGAATTCACACGCTTCTGTGGTACAGCCGGCAGTATCATCTTTCGGATAAAAATATAAAACAACAGCTTTACCTTTGTAGTCAGAAAGGCTATGTGGTTTTCCATTTTCATCGTTAAGTATAAAATCAGGTGCTGGAAGTCCTTTTTGAATCGCCATAATTTTCTCCTTCTTATTATTCTACTATTTGCTTACCCATTGAAGATACATCATAGCCCCCTAAAGCCTGGACAGAAGCGCGGAAGGATTCATCCATCATCGCTTCATAGAATGGAAGTAAAAGATCAGTATGACTGTACTCTGTTGAAATTACAAAATCATAACGCTCTTTAAATAACGGGATAAAGTCCAACCCGAGTGCTTTCGCAGCTGAAGCAATTCCTAAACCAACATCTGCTCGCCCACTGGATACTGACGCTCCAACGGCCAGGTGAGTAAACTCTTCATGCTCATATCCATGCACATTTTCCACTGATAACCCAATTTCTTCCAGGTGAAAATCAAGCAAGATGCGAGTACCAGCCCCACGTTGCCGATTGACAAACTCAACATCCTCACGTCCCAAGTCAGCCAGTGTTGTAATTCGTTTCGGATTCCCTGTCTGTACAATAAGCCCTTGCTCACGGTACACCCAATTAATCACGTCCACATCAACGCCAAACGAAGTCAAGTATTTGCGGATATATGTGAAATTGTAAGTGCCATTTTCTGGATTTAGAAGATGGGAACCAGCCATATGGGATTCTTTACGCTGCAAAGAGATCAATCCCCCCAAACTGCCGACGTTTGCCGAAACAAGCCGTCTTTTTCTCTTAGCCAAATACTCGGCTAATAAGTCAATGGTCAAATCATGAGACCCGATCACCATGATTGTGTTTTCAATTTCATTTCGAGGCTTATTTAAAAAGATGCGGATCTTTTCACCCACATCCAGACCCTGTATTCCTCGAGGTACCACAGTATATCCATCTGCCCTTACAAGCGATGTAATCACACCTGCGCCACGGGAAAGCGGAGCCGCCAAATAACGATCACTTATCTTTGCAGCAACAACCCGGATATAATCATCATCTCCGGCTGGTGAAGTAATTTTTTTCGTAATAAAAGCGTCTATTGTTTCATCATTAGCTGAATCATAACCACACCAGAGGCGAATAAGAGGTTTTACAAAAAGTTCACCGGTCATTGCTGATGAAACTGGAAAACCAGGGACTCCAATAATCGGTACATGGCGATTATTTTTTGCGTGAATCATCCCCAAAATCACGGGGTGTCCCGGTCGGATTGCGATACCGTGAACATACAATTCGCCCAGTGTTTCCACAACTCGTGAAGAAAAATCCTCAGCACCGGCGGATGAGCCGGCATTTAATAATATAAGGTCTGCAATTTCAGCTGCTTCTCCAACTTTTTGGCAAATTTGTTCAAAATCATCCCTTGTGATGGGAAACCGGAGCACTTTCGCCCCCCATTCCAGGGCTTGTGCACCTAAAACAACCGAGTTATATTCAATAATTTCGCCCGGTTCAACCTCTTTGCCGATTTCAACAAGCTCACTCCCGGTTGGCAAAATGACGACAACAGGTTGCCTAAATACCGATAAGTGGGTATGCCCACTGGCCGCTGCTGCTCCCAAATCCACCGGGCGCAAAAATCTACCGACCGGCAGGACTAATTCTGTAGCAATAATATCTTCTCCAATTGGGCGAACATTCGTAAACGGCGGTAATGAAGCTCGAATTCGAATCATATATGGGTTACGAACATTCCCACAAATTTTTCCGTTTTCATCCAAAGCTTCCGTATTTTCGATAGCTACGACGCAATTTGCCCAATCTGGAAGAACATCGCCAGTGTCGAGGTAAACTGCTTCCTCGGGTATCCGCAAGGTTACAGGATTCGTCACCATTGCACTTTCAGATTTTTTTGCGAAAAAAGCGAAGCCATCCATCGCTGAAGCATTGTAGTGTGGGGATGAAATTTTAGCCCATACCGGGTTAGCTAATATTCGAGCAACAGCGTTTTCATCAATGGGGATTAATTCGGCCTGCAGCGGTTCATTAAGACCATATTGATTCAATCCATTACGAAATGTTTCCCTGGCTTGACTCAACGGTATATCATGTAGGTACAATCCCATCTGGGCTCCTTTAAAAAATGACTACTTCCACTTCGGAGTTGGCCGAATAACCGGTGATGTCAGGTGGTATTCGAATAAAACCCTCAGCTTTAATGATTGAGAAAATGAGATTACTCTTATAAAAAATAGGTTCAATTAAGCAATTTTTGCTATGTTCGTCTCTAATAATATTTACTGGCACCCAATCCTCACGCCCGGAACTGGAAGCCAGGTTGACAGTCAAAATTCCATTGATTTTTTGTTCCCAGAAGAAATTTGTTTGGCCACTTAATTTTCTAATTAGCGGTGCCACGAATAGGTTGGCAATTACATATGCAGAAACAGGATTTCCAGGTAATCCAATTACTGGTTTCCCGTCACAGACCGCCAAAATAGTCGGCTTTCCTGGGCGGACATTAACGCCATGAACTAGCACACCAGGTTCACCTAATCCCTGAATTACTTCTGCTGTCAAATCTCGAACGCTGGCTGAAGAGCCAGCTGTAATAATAACCATATCGTTTTCTTGAAAGGCCTGCCGGGCAATTTTGGAGAATATAGTTCTGTTATCCGGTGAAATTCCATAGAGATGTGAATGTCCGCCATATTTCTGAACAAGGGCACTCAAAGTATAAGAATTCACATCACGCACCTGCCCTTGATGAATTTCAAAGTGAGGATCCACAACCTCATCCCCACTGGAGATAATTGCAATATTTAAGGGGCGATAAACTTCAATTTCAATCATTCCCACTGACATTAATGCGCCAATATCGCCAGGTCGTAATTTCCAACCGCGTTCGAATATCAAAGATCCGGATTGGACATCCTCGCCGGCCAGAATCATGTTCTCAAAATGACCAACCGCTCTTCCGACTTCAATTTCGCCGATCAGGGTTGTTTGCGTATTTTCAATCATCACCACAGCATCCGCATTCTTAGGAAGCATTCCACCGGTGTGGATAATGGCTGCTTCGCCACTATTAATTTCAAGTGGAGTGGGTTTGCCCATGTTAACTTCACCAATTACTTTAAAAAAAGCTGGCAGGCTTTCAGAAGCACCAAATGTATCTTTACTTCTAACTGCATACCCATCGACAGTGCTACGATTGAATGCCGGCAAGCTTTCGGGAGCGAACAAGTCTTTCGCAAGGATCCGATCTAACCCAAAATCACTTTTAATCTTTTCAGTTGAGAGCCTAAACGAATCGAAAATTGAAAAGTATTCATTTCGCGCCTCTTCCGGTGCTTTAAGGTGCAGAAATGATTTCATTTCCTAGCCAATCCATAAATTAAAAATTAAGAAGTAAGTCATAACCCCAACTGAAGCCCAAGCAACAAACTTAAGAAATACCCAGCGCGGTTTTTCCCCACTTCCAATTCTTGATAACTCCCAAAATTCTAGTAACGAGAAAGGGAAAGCTACCAGAGCCGGCAGTAATAACCGTGAAGGTAAACCAAGTACAGCACCAATACCATAAGTTAAATAAAATAACAACAAAAAGATGTTATGCAAATTCATACCAGTTTTCCAACCCACCATAGTCATCAAAGTACGATGACCACTTTTCAAGTCGGCGTAGTAATGTTCGAGAGATAAAGCCAAAATTATGGCTATTATCAAAAAAAAGATTGGAAATGTGATTAATAACAAAGAGCTATGTATTTCACCCAATTGCAAGACCACCGCAAATGCAGGTGTAAGTACGGCCAGATTGAAAGCATCCAATAAATCCCGATAGCCTTTGTTTCTCCAATCGAATGGGCGCATTACGAATATTACATCCAGCACAAAGAACATTGCCAAAAAAAGCCAGATTTCTAAATCGCGTTTCCCCAGAAAAAATATCAACACAGTAATACCGGCACCGGTTGCCAGAAAAGCCAAACTTGTTTGTAAAAAAAAGTTCTTCAATCTGAGTTGGAATGATCGTTCGATTGTTTCTCTGGGTATTGAGTAGTAATAAATTCTTGCTAAAAATTCTGAACTCAAATAGAAGAGTATGACTACTGCCAGGCCAAGCCAAAAAATTAATCCATTTAAATATCTTCCCAGGTATGAAACAAACGCAGCTCCAATTACGTAACTGACAATTAAAGACACCAGGACTGGAATGTTTACAGCTTCAACAATATTCTTGGAAATTTTATTTTCTTCTTCCATGGTTTTATTATCTTTCCAGTATTCCCTCAAAAAATTGTAATAGATAAATGGCTTCAGTTTGTGAACTAATTAATAAACGACCCTGAAACGATCCGTCTGTTAAAGATAATTTAATCAATAATTCTTCAAAGAATGCTAATAGTTTTTCGAAATCCGAAAACAACTTATGTTAAGTTTTATTCTAACCTATCTACTTTAAGAAAACCCTTAACATAAGAACCTTACGCATAAAGTAAGAAAACAATTATTTGACGTTGACCAAAAAGCATAAATTTCCTCCATTAACCATACCTACTAATTACTTATTGGTTTTTACATCATTCTGTCATATTATTTACCGGTGAAAAAAATTTGAAACGAAAAACCAGACGTTTGCTGGTCGCTCGGCCAAACGTCTCATGAAATATGGAAACCAATGGATTCCGTAAGGAATGTATAAGCGCACTGGGTATTCTGAATGAACATATTTTTCTTGCAAATCTTTGCGAATTCCGAAAAGCATTTGTATTTCTACCTGGGTCTTTCCTAATCCCAATTGTTTTGCCAAATTTATGCCAAATTTAATCCTACGATCATCGTGTGTGCCTAAGCCAAGAAAGGATGGAAAAATTCCTTCAATAAACGGTTCATAATTTTTCACCTGCGGATCTTTCAGAATTTTGTCAGTCAATAAATCATAATTAATGTCAACATCACTTTTCTTTTTGAAAGCTATGGAATAAGGTTCTTTATATGCCCCTTTAACCAATCGCATGGTTATTCCCTTGTTGAGTAATTCTTCAACATCATTCGAGCTTCGAAACAAATAGGATTGGATTACAATTCCTACTCCACCATAGAGGGAATGTGCCCAATATAATAGTTGCAAGGTAGCATCGGTAAGACTAGAATCTTCCATATCTATGCGCACAAATACGTCACATTGTTTGGCTTTCTCAATTATTTTCTTCAAATTTTGTTTACATTCCTCAAAGTCTAGAACAAGCCCGATTTGAGAAAGTTTTATGGAAACATTTGATCTCACTCCATTATCTTTGATTGCAACAATCAGGTCAATGATCTCCTCTGTCGCGGTTTGGGCATCACTGAGCGATTCGGTTTGTTCACCAAGGTGATCAAGAGTGGCTACGAAACCAGCTGCGTTAACTTTTTTTACAACTAAGATCGATTCAGCAAGTGTTGTACCTGCCACAAATCGTGAAGCAATTTTCCAAGCATACGACCAATTCGTAAAAATGGATTGAAGCCATTTTGATTTTGACAGGAAAATAAAAAAAGCTCTCATCTTGTCCCCTCCATTTTACCGGGTTACAAATTAGGGTGTTCCATTAATTCTTATTTTACCCGCTACCAATTGTTTTTACCTTGTCGGGCACCTTTATAGATCTTAAAAAATATATAATTTTCGACTTTTGGAACAAATCAGTCGCAAGCTTATTCAAAACTACCTTAACATCTGAGATAAAATACAGGTACAGATGAACAAAATACGATCAGCCAAGTCAAGATCTCTTTTTGGATCAATCCTTTCCCATTTTTTCTTGTTGGGTTTCTTGTTGCTCCTGCTACTCGTCATAAATTTAGATTCGATTAATTTAGTCTTGTATTTTAGCCTTGCACTCCTGGTATTCGGGATTGCGCTGTTATTTACGCTAATCTTTTTTAGCCAGTTTCTCTTCCCACTTAATAGTATTGATCAAAGGATAGAGACAATTTTACATTTGCTCCGGTTCATTTTTGGAAAAATCACACGAATTGCCATAATCCGCGATGGCCAGATTGTATCGCCCGAAATTGCAATTTCAAACCAGCCGGTTAGAGCCATTTGGTCCGATTCAGCCAGTGCTGCGGTGGTAGAGAATAATATCGGGAAGCAAAGAGTTTTTAGTGGGGGTTTTTGGTTTCTCCAAAATAGCGAGAGATTAGTGGGTCTAGTCAGCTTGAAAAAACAAACATATACACTCGGACCTCTACCGTTTGATAAACCCTACATGCCAAAACAACCGCAAGAAACTTTTGAAATATATACCTCGCGAATAAAAAAAGCTGGAGAGACGCATGCGGTTACGCTAGATGGTTGCGAAGTTTGTGCTACGATTTTTATCGAATATCAAATTGATAATAAATCCAAATACCTAAGAAATGGTTTCGGGTTTGATCCTGATTCAATCAAAAAAAATGTTTACTCAAAATTGCCTTTGCAAGACGATGGATATACCATCATAAAATCCGAAAAGGGATGGGAATCAATTCCACCCACGCTCACAGCAAGAATCTGGAAGGAACTCGTCCAGCAATTAAAACTGGCACAGCTCGTATATGAGCATAACTCTGAATTATCAATGTTGAAAATTATCAGCAATCAAATACAAAAGCGACTAACACAAGCAACTTCAAATCAATCCGGCAGCCAAGATGGAACCAAGATAACACGGCAAGCTAACCACGAATTTAGAGAATTGTATAACCGCGGGATTCGTGTCAATAAAGTTGAAGTTACACATCTTCACATACCAGAGTTGTATGAAAAGGAGCTCTTAAATGAATGGTGCCACAATATCTTACGAGAAGGTGAATTGTTAAATCAAAACATAAGGGAAAGGTTATATGATCTGGAAAAAAAAGCGCGGACACAGGCGTTACTTGATTTTTCCTATGCATTAGCCAGGTATTCTAAAAACCAACCTAATACTACGATTTCGCCTTTAATTTTTCAATTGACTGCTAATTTAAAAGGTATCCTCTATTTAATCAGGCACAACCCACTGCTTGTGCAAGGTCTCGAGAAGGATTATCAGCAATTAACCAACTTGAGTGATTTTCTTATTCACAGCAAGGGCATGACTGATGAATGAGGCGCATACAACTTCAAAAGAGGGAAACCTATCCGATAAGAAAAGGCAATTGAGAGACTCGCTGCTCAACGAGATATTTACGATCGATACTATTCATGGTATTGCGCGTCTGACAGTATTCATAATTTTCTTGTTAATCGTTTGGATTGTTATTGCCTCATTTTTTAATAACCTCATTCCGCCGGAAAACCTCAGGGTGGATTTTGATTGGTTGACTAATTTTCCATTGTCAGCAATTATCCTTCAATATTTTCGTTTCTTTTTTTCGGCGAATACAGTTATCTTAATGGCAGTGATCTTTCTCGCCTTACACCTGGCTTTCTCGATCAACTCATTTTGCCTGGCAAAGAGTTTTGGAATTCAGAATGTAAAAAAGGCATCAAGCAGGTTATTAAAATCTGCTTTTTCAATTGGGAAATTAGATCTTTTGGAAATTGAAGATGGTCAACAGTTTGTACATGAAAATAAACAAATAATCGGCTTGCTAGGTGGACCGGCGATTGTAAAAATTGGTTCGGGAAATGCAGCTGTATTTGAAAACGCTTTTGGCGCCCCCATCGTCAGTTCATCCAATTTTCCCGCACAATTTAAGGTAGACGGCTTTGTGAGAGCAATAAAATTATTCGATTTGCGTGAGCATAGTGCAATCATTGATATTTATTGCCGGACAAGAGATGGCGTTCCTTTAATAATCAAAAATTTGAAACCAATTTTCTCAGTTCAAAATATTTTTGATTTTTCAGAAGAAATTCAAGAGACGAACAATTTGGATCATATTTACTGGATGACATACCAAATGCCAGATACAACCTGGCAGAATTATTTCTTCGATGAATTCATCAGACAATTTACTCTTTTTATTAACAATAAGAAATTAAACGAAATAATCTTTATGATGAAGAAAAATGCGGATTCTGAAAATTTATTAAAAATTGAGCACCAGATAGAGCGAAAAATCGAGGCTCTAAACAGCCATAGCAGCCGCAAGCCAAATGTTCCCATCTTCATCCAATGCCGGTTTCAAAAGATAAAACGGAATTTGCAAACTCGAAAGAAATTTTCACAAATTCTCAAGCACCAACAATTACGAGGTTATCCTAACTTTAAATTTACTGAATCCAAATCCTCTATTTTTATTAAAGATTCGCTATTTCAAGAATTTCGGGAAGACTTTAATTTCAAAATGAAAATTTATCGGGTTTCTGTAGATTGGATTGATACTGGATCGTTGCATCTTCCAGCCTCTATCAACCGAAGAGAAATTTGGCAGGCTCTTAAGCTAACAGAGAGTTGGGCAAGTTATGTACATTCAGATGGACTACAAAATTACCTAAAGTTAAAAACGAAATTCTACCTTATCAATAAAATTCAGTCATATAAAGCACATAATATAGTTTCAAAGGGAAAGTTTAATCCACCAAATGAAAAAGAAATGCTCCTCTTACAAAATTCATACGCTCGACAGATGAAGCTTGGACGAAATGCTTATAAGCGCAGGTATGATAAAGTGCCAAAAAAACTTGAGAACGCGATCTCGACATTCGGGCTGATAGATGGTTCGTACCCTGATGATAAAGACCATTCTCCTGAGCAGGCCTTAATAAATAAGGAAAAACATGAAAAGAAACATTTCACAAAATATTCTGATATCCCCCCAGGTTGATCAAGCACTTAAATCAGGGCTGCCGGTTGTTGCTTTTGAATCTACCGTAGTTACTCACGGGTTGCCATTTCCCACAAACCTTGAATTGGCCAAAGAAATGGAGGAAATCGCCCGTAATGCGAAGGTGACACCCGCAACAATTGCTCTTATGCGAGGCAAAGTGTTGATCGGCCTACAAGATTCGGAAATGTCAGATCTGGCTAAAAGCACCAATAACCACAAAATAAGCACAAAGGATATAGCATTTGCACTACACAAAAATTGGAACGGTGGGACAACAGTCGCTGCAACCTTATTTTTCGCTCATCTCGCAGGAATTTCTGTATTCGCTACTGGCGGTATCGGTGGAGTTCATCGTAATTCAAATTTCGATATTTCAAATGATCTTTACGAGCTTTCAAAACGGCGTGTAGTGGTGATATGTAGTGGCGTAAAGTCAATTTTGGACATATCTTCCACACTTGAATATTTGGAGACCATGGGGGTGCCTTTATTTGGATATCAAACAAATCGCTTTCCAGAGTTCTATTCTAAAGGAAATGGCGAGCATGTTGTAGAACAAATTGATACTACAAATGCAATCGCTCAAATTTACAACCAGCAATGTGAATTAGGCTTGCCAGAAGCTCTCCTGGTTGCCAACCCCGTACCTGACGAGTATGCAATTGAAAAAGAAACCATGGAAGCAAATATCGAAGCTGCACTATTAGCTGCATCGATATCAGGAATTCATGGTCCGGAAACCACCCCGTTTATACTCTCCAAAGTGGCAGAATTAAGTGGTGGGCGAGCATTACAGGCTAATTTGGCTTTGTTGCGCAACAACGCTCAACTTGCTTGTGAAGTTGCTATAGAAATTTCCCAATTAAAATCACGAAGAAAATTGATTATTTAACAAAAAAAAGGGGGGTATTCGAGAAGCCCAATTGAGTTTTTTTTTTGACGTAAACTATTCTGTGATTGTGTAACCAGCTACTCCCTATAATCTTCCTCATCCCCCGGTAATTGTGGACATAATTTACACAAGTCAAGTTTGCAAGTCTTGCTTCATGCGTTAGAACCTCAATTAAAAATGAAAAAACCTCACCTGTTAGCCTGCTTCCTGAGAATAGCATATAGCATTAAATTAATTCCATCCAATTCCAAAAGAATCTAACGGGTCACTACTGGTGTAGGAGTCTGCGAAGGCCAGCGCGTATCGGTTGGACGTGGAGTCCGCGTTGAAGTAGGTGTATTTGTGCGCGTTGGGGTAAGTGTGATTGTAGGTGTCAAACTTTTTGTCGGAGTGCGAGTTTTTGTCGGAGTAATTGAGGCTGTATGAGTAGGAAGTGGTGTACGTGTGGAAGTTGCAGTCGGTGATTTACTTGCCGTAGATGTAGGACTTATTGTGAATGTCGGTGTAGGAGGTTCACCAATAACATCGAAGCGAGTTGACACTTTAAACTCATAACCTACAAAGATCTGCACCTCATAGGTTCCTGGTAGCCAATCAGAAGCAGGAGCTGTGCAATCAGAAAACCCATATCCACCGGTGCTTCCATCCCAAGGAATGGTTTCATAACAAACAATCTGGCCATCTTCAACCCTCCGCCAAATAGACGTCCACTGGTCACCAGCAAGCATGTTGATATAACTGAACGTAGCATATAGAGTACTCATCGGTTGTTCAAATTCTGTATTTGGCCCAATGGGTTGAAATTCATCATCAATGCCTTTTGATATCACCAGAGGGCTGAAAGCTGCATCCGGGTTTGGAACTACGGTGCTTTGAAACTCAGCTTGTATAACAGCAGGAACTTCAGGAGTTGGGCTAATTAAAGGCGTTTCTGTAATCGTTGGTGTCAAAGTTATTGTGGGAGTTAATGTAATCGTGGGTGTAATCGTTACTGTTGGCGTCAGTGTTATTGTTGGGCTTGGAGGAAAAACCAGGTAAATTGCCGGCTCAGCATATTGATTAAAAAATAAAGCAGCAGCAATTAAAAATATTACCAGAACAAACAAGCGAATGGATTTGAGTTGCAAATGGCGCCGTTTGCGGTAAAAAGGCATTTTTTTAGCTGAATTGAAATTTCGGAATATCAAAAAAATACTTGCAAAAACACCGATAATCGCCAAAAAGAATGCGGTTTGTACTGCTGTTTTTATATCGAGTTCCAAAATATTTGCCCTTTTGAAATAATCTTTATGATTATACCCTTTACATATTATTCCACAATTTCGAGAAGCCACAATTGCTAAATCAATTCATCAAAGGTAAAATCCTCTATAGACACAATGGCTATTACTCCTGACACACTTCTAAACGACAGATACCGGATCATTAAAATCCTCGGAAAAGGCGGGATGAGTTCCGTTTATCATGCTGTCGATGAAAACATAGGTGTTCTCGTTGCTGTAAAGGCTAACCTGATGTTGACAGATGACTACTCTCGCCAATTTCAGCGTGAAGCCAATATATTGGCGACTTTACGTCACCCCAATCTACCCAGGGTGAGCGATTATTTTTTTATTCCCGGCCAAGGCCAGTATTTGGTTATGGATTTTATTGAAGGTGAAGACCTACGCGAAAGAATTGAACGCCTCGACCAATTACCGGAACGCGAAGTTATCATTATGGGGGCGGCCATCTGCGATGCACTTATGTATTTACATAATCGACAACCCCCAGTCATTCATCGAGATATAAAACCAGGCAATATCAAAATCACCCCTGAAGGCCATGTCGTTCTGGTTGATTTTGGATTGGTAAAGCTTCTCGAAGATAACCAGCAAACAACAACCGGTGCCAGGGCGATGACACCTGGATATTCTCCTCCAGAGCAATATGGTACCGGACGGACGGATGAACGTTCCGATATTTATTCGTTAGGAGCCACACTGTATGCTGCTCTGACAGGTGCTGTTCCTGAAGATGGCCTTTCTCGCTTGACAGGCAAAGATAAATTAACGCCAATAAGAAAAAAACGCAGCAACATCAGCGAGAGGTTATCAGTCATAATTGAAAAAGCTCTGGAAGTTGATGCAGACAAACGCTACCAAAACGCACAAGATTTCCGCGTGGCATTGTTGGATGCAGGTAATATGACCACGATTCCGATTGAAAACAGCCTGGTGACCCCGCCACCCAGGCGTCAAAATGAAATGCCTGCGATCCATACCGGTATTTCGCAACCTCTCATTAGCATTCCTTTAAGTGAGTCCATAAAAAAAAGCGCTAACCACGTCTTTCCCTGGTGGATGGCAACCATTTTATTAATTCTTTTCATTTCAACTGCCTGGGAAATTCAAACCGGAGCAATTTCCAATTTTTTCAATTCCGGAAATAAATTACTTGTTCCTGAATCAACCACGACATCGAACCCACTTGTGATTATAAGTTCCAGTCCATCGCCTCCAACGCTAACTCCGGATAAAGCAGCTCTGTTAACGCCAGAAATAGAAACTGAAATAGCTGGTGCAAATCCATTTCCGACAGGTGGTGGGGGCGGTTTAATAGCGTATGCTTCGAATGAAGATGATGTTGTTATGCAGTTATGGACATATAGTTTAGTTGATGGAACTCGCAAAAAATTAACTCACCTGGTCGATGGCGCATGTCAGCCAACCTGGTCGCCCAATGGTACAGAAATCGCCTTTATTTCACCTTGTCAAACCAAGAAGGAACTATACGAAGGGGCAAGAATTTTTACTGTGTCTATCTCAGATTTAGAAAAAATAACACCTCTGCCAGTCGCAGTAGATCCATCAGGTGATTTTGACCCTGCCTGGTCACCAGATGGCCAGAAAATCGTTTTTTCATCCTTACGGCCTGGTAATGCACCAGATTCAAAAGAACGGCTGGTTCATTTATACATTTATGATTTCAAAAGCGAGGAACTAAAGGAAATTACTGATACACGATGGCGTGATCGCCAGCCTGCATGGTCTCCGGACGGAAAATCCCTGGCATTTGCCCGCAAAGTCAGTTCTAACGAAATTTGGCAGTCGGCTCCTGATGGTTCGAATGCAAAGCGTTTTTCGGGTTCTACAAATTCTAATGACAATTATCCGGCTTACTCTCGCGATGGAAAAATTATCTTTTTCACGCAACAAAGCGTTAACGGCGGGATTCCCTATTTTTCGGGAAAACGTTTAGCCGATGCCGGACTGGCGTTGGAATTCCGCATACCGCCATCCGGACAACCAGACCTCAGTCCGGCAGCTGAGATGGACGTCTCGCCAGATGGCCAATGGTTTGTTTTTGAACGCTGGTTGGATGGTGAAAACCATGACATTTATATCGCTTCCATCAATGGAGCCAATGTTAATATATTGGTAGGCACACCTAGTTTTGAGTTCGCACCCGTCTGGCAACCAGCACTTTTACCTTGAGATAATGGAAATCATTATTACCATATTAGTCAATTAATCAAGAGAGCGTAAGGTCTCTTTTCTGCCACGGCTGCGCATAATCGCTAAGATTTTTGGAATGATGCGTTGGTATAAGAAGAAGGGAGATTTCCTTAAAACCAAATCCCAGGCTCCAATAGTACGCACAAATATTCCCCCCAGTCCAACTTTAAAACGATATACCCCGTACATGGGGTCAGATTCTTCCAGATTAATTGGAGCACCCCATAAATCATAAAATCTGGCACCGCTTTTTTTTGCCAGTTTGATTGCTTCCCATTGCAATAAGTAAGTAGGCATTAAATTTCTGTTTTTGTCAGAAGACATGCCATAAATATAATATGCCATACAACCGTAGATGTACATCACTAAAGCAGCGATGACTTCACCTTCAAATTCAGCCAATAAAATATAGCAAATGTTCGCATCAGTAAAATTTTTCCAAACATCAAAATAATAAGATTGTGACCGGATAACGAACCCATCCCGAATTGATGTTGCTGCGTATAAGCGATAGACCTTTTCATAGTCTTCAGGTTTGGCAAGACGTATTCTTATATCCTTTTTAGCTGCCAGTCGAATATTGTAACGGGTCTTTTGTTTCATTCTGGTTAGAATTTCATCTTCATCTGGCTCAAGATCTATCCACAAAGTATTTTGAAATTGAATTTGACTATCCGAGAATTGCCAGCCATTTTTACTCATACTGGCCTCAACTTGCCCCGATATCTCTTTCATGTCTTCAAATTTTAAAAAGTAAATCGGGTTCTCTAAATATATTTCAGGATCAATCTTAATGAAGATGGCTTTTCGTTGTTGAGCAAAATCGGCGATATCTTTTAACACGACAGCCACTAGTTCAGAATTCTTCCAATCTAAAAGAGGTCCCTTTGGAACGTATTGTATTGGCAATCGCAAAAGTGGAAAAGGCCGTATTTGCCTTTCAAGAATCATGGCTCCTGCGACAATTTCTTTTGAATTATTCTTCCAGATCAAAAAAAAAGCCTGCCATCCATTGTTTGCTTTAATTTCAGACCACGCAGATGTTTGCAAAAAGTGTGGATGTGGCAACCTGGAAAGAATTTCCCGCCATTCAATTTCAGAGCATAAAGCCATATTGTACTCAGACACACATACACCTTATCAGATAGGTGGTGCTCTTGATTACTCGACAAGCGCTTTTGGCACCAAGACTACCCGTCTTATTCTCTGATAATTTCATGGACTGCCCCGCATCTTGGAATAGGTCTTGTAAAGTGAGTATAAAAAAGGATTATATACACGATCAAAAGCACCCATATACCTTTTTATTTGACCGCCAAAACCGCGTTTAAATCGATAGACTCCCCACAAACCCTCAGATAATTTTGAAAAATTTTCTTCCAAATAATCCTCATTAAAATCAGGTATACCCCATAAATCATATTCATTGCATCCTTGCTGGGAAGCCCACTTCATAGCTTCAAATTGCAAAAGATAGGTTGGCATACGGTTTCTTTCGTGCTCATTGGAAGCACCATAGAAATACCACGCGCGTTTACCCGATGAAAAGACAATAACACCTGCAAGCGGTTGTTCTTTGTAGTATGCCAAAAATAAGGCAATGTTTCCCCCGGGCTGAAAACAATCGAATACCTTACGATAATACTCTTTGGAATGGATTCCAAAATTATCCCGATTCCCCGTAGAAAGCAAAACTTCATAAAATGTATCGATATCTGCGGTCTTACGAATTTCAATACCTTTTTTCTCTGCCAGACGAATATTATAGCGGGTTTTCTGCTTCATTCGACCCAACCATTCGTTCACTGGTCCTTGCAGGCTGACCACAATCGTACGCCGAGGTTGTATTGAAAGGCCAGGAACGAATCTAAAATCATCAGAAAAAGGTGATTTATCGTCTTCATTATAAAGATCAGGTTCTACTTTAAGAAACATGGCCTTTTGCCGCTTACAAATAAAATCTACCGATTTCCAAAATTCAGAGTCCAGATTCCCAACCGGTCCTTTAGGAATGTAGGCAAATGTCAAGCCCAACGGTAATTTTCGAAAAAGGATCTGTGCTCCCGCAGTCTGAGTCTCATTAATGCATCGGATAGGTTTCCAATTAAAATTATTTTTTAATTGCCCCCAAGCCGTATTTTGTAAAATATGTTTCTTCGTTTGCTTGGACAACCAACTTGACCATTCTGTTTCAGAAACAATTTTCATAGGTTAATTAATGGAAATCAGATCCTCAGGAGGAGTAATTCTTACTTGAGCACCTGGAATCTTTTCATCGAAAGCGCTAATAATGCCGGAAATATCACCTTTATTCGCTAGCTCGAGTAAAGTAGCAACAAATTGTTCGACATCAATCTCATTTAATTCATCCTGGCTTGCCAAATGGTAAATATCAGGATGCTCTGTGCGATTGAAGGTGAATCCTTGATCCCAAAGATCCTCGCTCAATTTTTCTCCTGGACGAGATCCGGTAAAGGTAATTTCAATATCTCTCCCAGGTTCAAGCCCGGAAAGGCGAATTAAATCCTCAGCCAAATCAACAATTCGAACCTGATCTCCCATATTCAGCACAAAAGTTTCGCCCCCTTTTCCCATACAGGCTGCCTGTAATACCAGATAGACAGCCTCCGGAATGGTCATAAAATAACGCTTCATATCGGGATGAGTTATCGTAATAGGGCCGCCTTTTGCAATTTGACGTTTAAATAAAGGTACCACACTTCCACGGCTGCCTAGAACATTGCCAAATCGAACCACACAAAAAGCCTTATTCGTTCGCTTGGCCGCATTAAGTACAAGTATCTCAGCAATTCTTTTGGTAGCACCCATGATGCTTTTCGGTCGGACTGCCTTATCAGTGGATATCATAACCAAACGTTCGACGTTGCTTTCTTCAGCAACTTCAACCAGGTTCTTCGCTCCCAAAATATTATTCTTGATAGCTTCTTCGCTGTTTATTTCCATGAGAGGTACATGTTTATGTGCTGCAGTATGAAAAACTACATCGGGTTTATGCCGATCAAAAATTATACGTAATCGATTTTTATCCCGCATGTCCGCAATTACCGGGGTAAGAGATAAGCCTGGAAAGTCTTCTTTTAGATCCAAAAGAGCTTCAAATACACTGTTTTCACCATGTCCAACCAATATAAGTTTGGCCGGACCCCAGCGAGCTATCTGTCGGCATAATTCCTTGCCAATCGAACCACCTGCGCCTGTAACAAGAATCACTTTTCCACTGATGGTAGCCCCAATCAATTCATCATTCATATGAGCAGGTTGTCTGCGGAGAAGATCTGCAATATCAACGTCGCGCAGCCGGCTGACAGAAACTGTTCCGCCAAGCAGCTCGTACATACCCGGCATGGTACGAAAAGGAGTATTTTTTACCCGGCAAATATCTGCTACCAGCCTAACAATACGGCCGGGAGCGCTAGGAATTGCGATCACGACCTCTTCAATTTGCATGGTATCCAGTATTTTTGAAAGATCATTGATACTACCCACGACGGGAACTCCGTAAATCTGTTGCTTTAATTTGACGGGGTTGTCATCTAAAAATCCTACCGGAACAAAATTCATCTGTGGATTCTTTTGCATTTCTCGTACGACCAACGCGCCAGCATCTCCCGCCCCGATAATCAAAGTTCTTCTATTCTCACCAATCTTTACAGTCGCTGCACCAGTAGCAAAATTATCACTGATAATACGCAAAGAAAACCTCAGTCCTCCTACCAATAAAATTGAGAGAAGCCAGTCAATGCCCAGAATAGTTCGCGGAAACCCAATAAAAAAGCCCAGTGAAAGAAATAAAATCATCGTGGCAGAAACAATTGCCGATGCTGCTGTAACTGCAATGATGATTACCTTAAGTTCCTGCACACTGGCGTACATCCACATACGTCGATATAGACCAAAAAAGTAATAAGTGATTGGTTTGATCACTAGCGAAACACCTAACATCCAGTAAGCACTTGGAAGATATTGGAAAAATTGAGCTCCAAGCTCAAAACGCAGTGCATAGCTGCCAATAACTGATATGAATATCAGCAATAAATCGCCAAGTAAAATATATTTATTACGTAAATTGGGTCGGTTGCGCATTTAGCGTCCTCGCAATCCAATTACAGATCCCACTGTCTGAAACAGGATTCCTAAATCCATTAACGTATTACGGTGTTTGATATAGTACAAGTCATACTCCAGTTTAATAGCATTTTCCTCTATTGTTGAAGCATATCCAAAGTTGACTTGTGCCCATCCTGTTAATCCAGGTTTAACAAACAATCTGGCGCGATAAAATGGGATTATTTCTTTCAATTCATCAATAATCATCGGCCGTTCAGATCGTGGTCCAACCAGACTCATATCACCTTTCAAAATATTTATAAATTGTGGCAGCTCATCCAGATGACTCTTCCGTAAAAAACGGCCAAACGGTGTGATTCTATCATCGTTTTCCCTGGCAGCTAAGGCAAGCCCATTTTTTTCGGCATCCACTTGCATTGAGCGGAATTTTATAATTTTAAACTCTTTGCCATTTTTACCCATTCGAGTCTGTCGATAAATAATCGGGCCTTTTCCACTTATGGCTATCCCAAATATGATAAATGGAGACAAGATGACTAAAACAAAAACGCCTACCAATCCACCAATAATGTCAATTAACCTTTTGCCGAATTCATAAAAGCGATTGATATGCATTTGGTCTACAAAGCTGCGCAAGAGCCAGTCGTTTTGTACCAAATAAATTGGAATTCTCCCTAACAGCTCCTCATACATGACCGGCATAGTAGTTACGTCCACGCCATTTTCTTCCGCGGTGATAACAGCGTTTAGCAATGATGTTGAAAAATTACCGGAAATTGCAAATACAACATCAGAAATTTGCTCATCATCAATGATTCTCAACAATTCATCACTGCTGCCAATCACTTCGTAACCCATGAATTCAGTGTTTCTCTTTGAAGGATCATCATCAATTAATCCAACCAGATGGAAAGGAATTGGATAACTTTTTTTAACTATATTAACGAGCGTAGAACCGGAATTTCCTGCTCCGACGATAATGACTCTTCTCAAAAAAGCAGGCGCTGAAAAAACCGCAATATAAATTAAGCGCCAAATTAAAGTTAAAACCGTTGAACCAATAAAGAACAATGCCACTCCCAATCGCGGAAGAGAATTTGGAGCTGCCAGAAAAAAAATAAAAAAGTATATTATCGCGCTCAGCAACGCCGACATTGCGATGCCGCTAATTGTGGAGGATATCTTTTCCGCATGCCGGTTGTCATATAACCCCAAAAGAAGCACAACCCACAAAACTGGTAAAAAGAAGTACCAGATTGGAGGCCGTTCGATAATGAACTGCCATGAAAACCTTAACCACTCTTCTGGTTCGATTGACCAGAGGATTAAAGCTATCAACAATGCCAAAGTTGCACTGACGATATCACCAACTACAAGGATTATCTTGCGTTCTGCTGGTCGTAATCGCCAGGTTGGTTTACTCTTCATTCCTAGGCTAGCCATAAAGACTAATTATAACCTCTGTTTTTACTGATAAAGCTAAAAATAAATCCTGTTCCCCATGAGATGTGCATGAGCAATATTGAGATTGGAATCCCGGCAATAAGTCGAAAATCGGATTCTTTTTTTGCCAACTTCAAACTGGCAAATGTTAAAATCACAAAATATACAATTAAAATCACAGATAAAATAATTAGACTGGCAGGAAAGAAAATTGCAAGAATTAACAAAGATAAGACCATCAAAACAAATAAAGGCGGTAAGGCTTGCCTCAAGCGAATAGTTTCAGGATATTTCCGAAGCATCTTAAATTTCCAAAATCCATAGCGCCAATATTGGCGTATGAGATCTTTCAATGTTCCTCGTGCAATATAATTCGACTTAATTCTGGGGTCGTAATAAATTTTTCCACCATTTCTAATAATTCGACTATTGAATTCATAATCTTCATTTGATAATAAGGTTTCATCAAAGTATCCAATTTGAGTAAAAAGCTCGCGATGAAATGCCCCGAAAGGAACGGTTTCAACAAACCCGGTGGCGAGAGAATACCGATAGCGGGCATCTCCAGCTCCTAATGGATGAGACGCAGCTGCCGCGATTGATTTTCCAATCCATGTATCTTGCCCTGGTTGAATTAACCACAAACCACCCACGTTGGCAATTTCTTCGTTTTGCAAATTCTCTACACTATATTGAATATAATTTCGATGCGGAATGGTGTGGGCATCCATACGAACAATAATTTCCCCGCTGCTATTCTTAATGGCCAAATTTAAGCCTGTTGGAATATTACGCTTTGGATTATTAACCACTTTTATAGCCAATTCTGGAAACATCGTACGGCTTAAATCGATCTGATTCAGTGTTCCATCGGTTGAGCCGCCATCTGCAATGAGAATCTCAATCAATCTAGTCGAATAAGATTGATCGGCGATTGCTTTAATAACATCCAAAATATGTTTTTCTTCATTAAGACATGGAATTACAACTGATACTGATTTCTCCATCAGGTTCCTTACTAATTAAAATTACCATCCTTTTAAGAAGAACCGTAATAAAAATAAATCAATCAATATAATTCAATCTTGACCAGAAAGTGCTATGGCTTCAATTTCAACTGAGGCACCTTTTGGTAAAGCCGCAACCTGAAAAGCTGAGCGAGCGGGTGGTTTTGACGTGAAGAATTCTGCGTAGACGGCATTCATTTTTGAAAAATCGTTGATATCCTTTAGAAATACTGTAGTCTTAACTACATTGGAAAGATCAGACCCAGCAGCCTGCAATGCTGAGCTCATATTTTCCAGAGCTTTTCTAGTCTCTTTTTCGACACCACCGGGTACCAGTTCTCCATGGATAGCATCTATTCCCAATTGTCCAGATACAAATATAAAACCAGAGGCTTCAATAGCCAATGAATAAGGGCCAATCGCTTTAGGGGTTTTTTCAGATATAACAACTACTTTTTCTGCCATTTTTTTCTCCTTTTATTCGTAAGTAATAATAAATATTTCGATCTTTTAGCTTTTCCTCCAAAGCTTAGTAATGGAGTGAATTTTCATCACGTACAATTCTTCCGCGAAATACCCAATAAGACCATGCTTGATACGCAATCACAATTGGAACAAAAATTAATGCAATAATGGACATTACTTTTAGAGTATAAGGACCGGAAGCGCTATTATAAATGGTCAAACTTAATGCCGAATTTATACTGGATACCAATACTCTTGGGTAAAGGATTATAAAAATCGTACTGGCTGAAAAAAAGATTACCAAACTATTGACAATAAATGCCCAACCAGCATATTTATTGGCTACCAGCCAGCCTACTGCTAAAAGCGAGAGTACCGCTGCCATGGGTACAAAACCAGGGTTGACTCCGAGACGTTGTAAGATATCCGTGAAAAAGTAAGTTTCAACAATAAATATTACAACAATGATAAGATTAGGCAGCCAGATTTTTTTTGCGAATTGAGTTGCGCGTTCAGACAATTTTTCATCCATTTTTAAGCTCAGAAATATTGCGCCATGCAATATAAATCCAGTCAATGTAACTAATCCACCTATAATCGAAAAAGTGCTAATTAAATCCCAAAAATTACCAACGTACGTAAAATTCTCAGCAATGGGCACGCCACGGATAAAATTAGTAAAGGCAACGCCCCATAAAAAAGCTGGGATTATGCTTCCAAAAAATATAGCCCAATCCCAGAATTTTCTCCATCGTGGGCTTTCATCTTTGCTGCGAAATTCAAACGCAACCCCGCGAATGATTAATGCAATCAACATCAAAAATAAAGCAATATAAAAACTACTAAAAAGAGTGGCATACCATTGTGGAAAGGCAGCAAACATCGCGCCCCCGGCTGTAATCAGCCACACTTCGTTTCCGTCCCAATGGGGTCCGATGGCATTAATGATCATTCTTCTTTCCACATCCTCTTTTGCTAAGAAAGGCAAAAGAATGCCGACTCCAAAATCAAAACCTTCCAGAATGAAATAACCGATAAAAAGGGTGGCGATGAGCAAAAACCAAATTGTATTTAAGTCCATTCTATTCCCCTTTTTCCCAAAAATCCATTGGTTCGGAAGTATCTAAACCAGGTTGTCCAATATCCTTTGCAAATTTTTGCAGAAGGAAAATATCAGCTCCAATCAAGGAGGCATAAACGAGTGAAAAACCGATCAAGGAAATCAGCACCATTCCCACGGTCACATTCTTTGATATAGCATCCGCTGTTTTTAAATATCCAAATACTACCCAGGGTTGTCGTCCCATTTCTGTCAGTATCCATCCGAAAGAATTTGCAAGAAAAGGTAAAACAATGGCAAATGGTAAAAACTTTGACCATTTATATTGAAAAGGATTCTTGTTACGAATAATAAAGTAAAGTAAGAGCGCAAATATAAACAGAATCAAAAAGCCTGTTCCAACCATAATACGAAAAGACCAGTACGATATCGTAATCGGAGGGATATAATTTCCTGGCCCATATAATTGCTCATATCTGGCCTGAAGTTGGTTTATACCTTCAACCCTGCCGGAGAACTGATTATATGAAAGCAAACTCAACACACCCGGGATTCGAAATGATAAAATGTCGCGTTTGTTTTTCTCATCAACAATTGAGAAAAGAGAAAACGACGCTGGATCTTCGGAATCCCATAATGCTTCTGCCGCAGCCATTTTCATCGGCTGAGTTTTTACCATCTCTTGCCCTTGAGTATGACCGACCAAAACGACAAGAAAAACTGATAGAAAACCGAATAATACGGAAAGTCGGAGTGATTTTGTAAAAAATTCCTCGCGCTGTTTCTTAAATAGGTGGTACGCGCTTACACCAGCAATAAAGGTCGCACCTGTAGTGAATCCGCTAAACAATGTGTGTGGAAATTGAACCCAAACATTTGGATTGGTAATCAAAGCACCGAAGTCGTTCATGATTAATCTGCCATTTTCTTCAACGAACCCAATCGGTGCTTGCATAAATGAATTGGCAACCAAAATCCAAAAAGCAGAGATGATTGCGCCAAAGGCTACAATCCAAATTGAAAATAAATGGATTTTTTTGGGTAATTTGTCCCAGCCAAATAACCAGACCCCTAAAAAGGTTGATTCAACGAAAAACGCAAGCAATGCTTCAATTGCTAACGGTGCACCAAAAATGTCTCCAACATAGCGCGAATACTCTGACCAATTCATTCCAAATTGAAATTCCTGGACAATCCCAGTGACAACCCCCATTGCAAAATTAATTGCAAAAAGCTTGCCCCAAAACTTTGTCATTTCCTTATAAATTTCTTTATTCGTCCGAACATAAATAGTCTCTAAAATTGCTACCAGTACTCCCAAACCAATTGTTAATGGGACGAAAAAAAAGTGATATACAGTTGTTATTGCAAACTGCCAGCGTGATAATGAAATTACTAAATCTTCCACAAGCCTATCTCCTTGGCAAAAACCACAGGGTTAGTTGATCTTGCAAATATTTCAATTTATTTTACGTTTGAATTGTTTTTCTATGTGCATTCTATCACAAAGCACGCCCAACCAACTCTTAAGCAACCGGTAAAGTAAAGAAAAATGAACTTCCCTTTCCAACTTCACTTTCGACCCAAATCCGCCCTCCGTGCGATTCGATCATGTGTTTGGCAATTGACAATCCAAGCCCTGTTCCACCACTTGAACGGGCTCGATCAATTTTATAGAATCTCTCGAAAATACGTTGTAAAGATTCCGGTTCAATACCTACACCGTTATCTTCTATCTTAAATACTACCCTTCCGCGGTCTGAAAATGCGGATATATTTATCTTCCCCCCTGGGCGTGTGAATTTAATTGAATTGTGAATTAAGTTTACAAATACCTGACCGATACGATCCGGGTCGACAAGAACTTGTGGCAAATCATTAGGAAATGTAAAGTTGAGTGATAGACCGGATCTCTCTGCCTGAACTTGCATACGTTCAACTACTTTATTAATGATTGAACCGGGCTCCATCAATTGAAGTTTTAGAGGTACACGGCCTGATTCAATTCTCGAAAGCTCCAATAATTCCTGCACCATTTGAGTTAAATTATCAATTTCGACTTCCATACGATTGAGGAATCTGCGGGCAGCCGGAGGATCTTCAAGTGCCCCTTCAAGTAGAGTTTCAGTCAGCGCTTTAATCGATGCAAGTGGAGTTCTAAGCTCGTGGGAGACATTACTGACAAAATCACTACGTACCTTCTCAAGCTTTCTTAACCTCGTCAGATCTTGCATGACAATAAGAACTCCTCCCGGGAAAACATCTTCCAATGGTGTCGCGATCCCCTGAACAAACACTTTACTCGCCGTGATTTCAAGCGTGGTGGATTTCTGTTTGCGAGAGTCCAGGCATTCTTTCCACAATTCCACTAATTGATGGTTTCGAATCACTTCTACCAATGACTTCCCCACAGCCGTATCTTTCTTGATATTGAAAATTTTTTCTGCTGCTGGGTTGCTTAATTGCACGATCCCATTTCCGTCAACAATTATTACGGCGTCTGTCATGTGAGTCAAGACAGCCTCTAATTTACTGCGCTCTACTTTAAATCCTTCAATCTGATTGTTTAATTTATTGACAAGGGTAATAAAAATATTACTTATTTTTCCCACCTCATCCCGTCGATTGAGTAGGTATTTTGTCTTATAATCACCTTTTTCCAAATCTCCAACAACCTGAGACAGCTTAATCAGAGGATCCATTGTAAAACGGGTAAGATAAAAAGCAATTAATATGGCCAAGAATGCAGTGCCGCTTGCAATTGCCACAATAGTGTTTTGAAGCCTCAAAGTATGTTTGTTAAGCGCTTCCAAAGTAACAGCAGTCCGAGATACTGCAACGATTCGCTCAGAATCATAAATAGGCACGGCCACATAAAGCATGTTGATTCCAAGGGATTTACTTTTACGAATTTCTACTCCAACTGACCCACTTAGAGCACTGACTACTTCCGGGCGATAATCCTGAACCGAAAATTGGATTGCATCAACATCTGAATCTGCTAACACTTCACCATCCGGTTTAAAAATCGTCACTCTTGATTTCATCAGACGATTGCTTTCAAGAGCAAGGTTTTGGAATTCAGTCTCAGCAGCCATATTCTTAATTAATGGAAGAACCTGACTTGCGACCACCCGCGCTTCTGTCTCCAGAAACGATGAGGCCGACTCAACGTATACATTGCGGATAAAGGACGCGAAAAATATGCTAAGGCCGGTTACAACCATGAGAATTAGAATGACGTAAGGAATGGCAATTCGATTTATTAGCGAATGACGCATCAATCAACCCTCAAAGCGATAACCCGCTCCCCGAACTGTAATGATGCGCCGCGGATTGCCTGGGTCTTTTTCGAGTTTTTCACGCAACCAGCGAACGTGCACATCAACAGTACGGCTGTCGCCTACATAGTCCCACCCCCAAACACTTTCCAATATTTGATCGCGCGATAATACCTGGTTTTTGTGTTTTGCCAGATAAAAAAGCAACTCATACTCTTTCGGCTTTGTATTAACAATTTGGCTGTCACGACGCACCTCGCGTCTGCCTGTATCGATGCGCAGATCACCAAAATCATAAATTGATTTATCCGCCATTTCGATTTGAGTCGCACTAAATTCTTCGCGAATGATCCGAACGCGACGGAGCATGGCTTTCACACGTGCAATTAACTCACGCATGCTGAAAGGTTTGGTTAAGTAGTCATCTGCACCGACTTCCAGCCCAACGACACGATCAATTTCATCATCTCTGGCTGTCAGCATTAACACAGGTGTGCTCATTTCATTTCGTAAAATCCGGCAAACTTCAAAACCATCCATTCCCGGAAGCATAATATCTAACAAAATCAAATCAGGTTTTAACCTCCGTGCTGCTTCAAGCGCAGCGGGACCATCTCCAACGGTTTCCACTTCATAACCTTGCTTGGTCAGGTTGTATGCCAAAGTTTCTTGCAAAGATACTTCATCATCCACAACCAAAATTTTCTCTGCCATTGTTGATCTCCTAAATCAGCGCAAAAGTGTTATTTTTTTGTTGTTTTTTTAACTATACGAAGAATTCCTTAAGCTTTAACATCTCATTTTTTTGTCGAGGATTACCATAAAAATAATATCGTCAACAAGGGGAGAATAATTATCAGATAAAAGGCGGTTTTGAATTTTCACACTCCAGGTATCAATCAGCCATCGAATTAATGAGTATGGGTTTTTTCTGGTCTAAGGATTTCTGGGCAGCAAAACTTGCTTGGGTTACATTCCAGATACTCACAAATGACGTGGGCGACTGAGTGCCATCATGAATACTATTAATGAATTCGCGCCAGGCATTCTGATGACCTTTATCCTGCCGGTTTCGCGATCGAATTACCTGACTTTGACCGTTCTCTGTTAGGGTTAGCTTACGGAAATCTTCCAGCCGGGCGACTTTTCCAGCGGTAAAAACTTCCAAATACTCTTTTGGAACGCTTTTGTCCCCATTCGCCAGATAATCAATGCTACAAACGGAGCCATCGAACATTTTGAAGATCATGGTCACATTATCATTATGATATTTTCCCATATCCGGCAAACCAAATGTTTGAACTTCAAGCGGCTTGGTACCAGCCAAGTAAAAAAGGATATCAATAAAATGACAGGCTTCACCGATTATTCTGCCACCCCCGACGTTGGGATTGTGTAACCAATGGTTGAGCGGAAGATAACCGGCATTAATGCGGTAGTAAATATGCACAGGTTCTGCGAGATCCCCTAGAAAGCGTTTAACCTGTTGAATCATTGGTGAAAAACGGCGATTAAATCCAACCATTAAATTTGTTTCCGCTTTACTGATCTCATCGGCAATCTTGTTAAGCGAATCCACATCAATTGCTAATGGTTTTTCGCAGTAAACATGTTTCTTTTGTTGCAATGCTGAAATCACTTGCCTGGAATGATCTTTGTGAGGTGTTAATAAAACAACCGTGTTTATCTCTTTATCACGCAACAATTGTTCTTCATCTGTGCAGGCATACTGATAGTGGAATTTTTTCGCAAAGTGGCGGGCATTCAAACCCTTAGCACTACATATCGCAACTTTTTCTGAATTCCGGTCCTTGTCAAGGAGTGGTAAGAACACAGCTCCAGCATACAATCCAGCGCCTAGAACTCCCAATTTAATGCTAGCCTCAGGTTTATTTGATACGGAATACATCTCAATCTTGGTTTGACTTGATGGACTGGATCCCCCTTCTGCCGGGGGATAAAAAAGAACCACTCCCATAAAGGGTTGGTTTTCCTTGCCTTTTATGGTCTCGTATGCTCGTACACCATCTTCAATCGAGAAACGGTGACTGATGAGTTCTTTCACTTTCAATTTTTCGGATTCCATCAATTTGACGACAGCCCCAATATTGCGACCTTCAGTCCAGCGCACGTAACCGTAAGGATAATCCTGACCCAGTTCTTCATATTCCTTATCGTAACGTCCCGGTCCATATGACCTTGAAATTAGGAAGGTCAGTTCTTTTTCATAATATATTTTTCTGGGTATTTGTAAGCCAGTTGCCCCAATAGCAACCACCGTGCCTTTATCTCTGGCTATAACGCCGGCCAGTTCAACTGGATCGGATGATTTCGTATCTGCACAAATAAAAACGCTGTCAAAGCCTCTTCCTTCCGTGAAAGCTGGCGCATGCACCTCAGCCTGCTCCCGCTCAACAGCAGTTACACCACGTGCTAGCGCAAGTTTTACTCTTTCAGCGTCAAGATCTACCCCAAAAACAGAACATCCGGCAGCAACTGCGATATCTCCTAACATCATTCCAAGCAAACCCAGACCAATTATTGCGATCTGGTCACCAATCTGTGGATTTGCCAACCGAAAACCATGTAACGAAATTGCCCCCAAAGTGGCAAATGCAGCTTCTTCAAAACTGAGTGTATCTGGAATTGGAACAAGCAGGTTCTTAGGGATGAGGACAAATTCAGCGTGAGTGGCAAATCCACCGCCTGCACATGCCACCCGCATTCCCCGGTGAAATCCGCTGACATTCTCTCCCACCTGCTCAACAATTCCGGAAGATGAGTAACCCAATGCCATCGGCTGATCCAAACGATTAAATGCTGCTGAAAGAGACGCAACCACCCCTTCCCTCTTGGCTTTATCGATCACCTGCCTGGCCAGATCCGGTCGTGAACGAACTTTACCTACCAGATTTTTCTCCGCAAAGGATACAACCATGCGTTCGGTGCCAGCTGAGACTAGCGAGGCCTGGTTCCTCACCAACACGTAGCCAGCCTGCACTTTGGGGACTGGAATATCAACAACTTCGGCTTTTCCATCCCGCAAGTTTTGAAGTAATTGTTTCATATTGCCACCTTAGAAAAATGGTACAGACATGTTCATTGTATCAACAATTTTATCTGTACCATTTAGTATTGCGTTCAGTTGTTTTATTTGGCGAAATCGATTGCTCGTGTTTCCCGAATTACAGTGACTTTAATTTGCCCAGGATACTGCATATTTTCTTCGATCTGCTTGGCAACGTCACGCGCAATCCGCAATGCATCCAAATCATCAATATCATCAGGTCGTACGATGATGCGAACTTCACGTCCTGCCTGGATGGCGTAGCTTTGCGCCACGCCTTTGAATGAATTGGCAATATCTTCCAGTGCTCGCAAGCGTTTAATGTATTGCTCCAGATCTTCTCTTCGTGCTCCCGGACGTGCTCCGGAAATAGCATCAGCAGATTCAACAATAACCGCTTCAAGGCTTTCCTGTTCAATTTCATGGTGGTGAGAAGCGATTGCATTAACCACTTTCGGGTTGACTCCGTAGCGTCGGGCAAATTCCGCACCAATCATGGCGTGAGTGCCTTCAGTGTTGTGATCCATCGCTTTTCCAAGGTCATGTAACAAGCCGGCAGCTTTGACAACTTCTACATCAGCACCTAATTCTGCCGCGATAATTGACCCCAACCTGGATACTTCGACAGCGTGAGAAAGTTGGTTTTGACCATAAGAAGTTCGGTATTTCAAACGACCAAGCATTTTCAATATTTCTGGACGCAATATTGAAACACCAGCATCATAAGCAGCCTGTTCACCTGCTTCCTCAATTGTTTTTTCTACTTCCTTTTGTTTATCTTCAAGAACCTTTTCAATATGGGCCGGGTGAATTCGGCCATCCAGAATTAGAAAATCCAGTGCTCTTTTTGCAACTTCACGACGGACTGGATCAAAACATGAAATCGTGACCGCTTCTGGCGTATCATCCACAATCACATCCACTCCGGCTGCTTGTTCGAATGCACGGATGTTTCTACCATTCCTGCCAACAATACGGCCCTTCATTTCCTCATTTGGCAAAGTGACCACTGAAGTTGTTACGTCATTTACATGTTCAGAAGCAACCCGTTGAATGGCGTCCGCAATAATTTCACTGGCTCTTCGCTCTCCTTCCGCACGAGCTTCCGCTTCGATGGAACGGATAATTCTAGCCATGTCACTGCGACCTTCTTTTTCTGCTTCCTGCAATAGAACCTGACGTGCTTCTTCTACGCTCATTTGAGCGATTCTTTGCAGCTCGCCCAACTGCTGAGCGTACATTTTTTCTATCTCATTTGTGCGCTTATCGAGAGCGCTCTGGCGTTTATTAATCGTTTGTTCGCGCAGTTCCATACGCTCCAATCGAGTGTCCATATCTGCGCGTCTTTTCGACTGGCGTTCTTCCTCTCGGGATACTTCATTTCTGCGCCTTGCAATTTCATCTTCCGCATTCTTTAAGATATCAATCGCTTTGTCCTTGGCATCAATTTCAATGGTTTTGGCATTCTCTTTAGCGGTGACAATGATTGCATCCGCTTGATTTTGCTTTTCGATTTGCAATCGCTTATTGAAATTCTTGCTTAGCAACCACCAGATGAGACCAATGATGGTCAGAGTACCAATAAAAAAGATTGAAATTATTATTATTACGTTATTCCCCATTAATTACCTCGTTTTCCGATTTCTCATAGTTGATTTTTGTCTGGATTTCCGATTCCCATAACTCAGCCAAAATTGGTGCGGTTATTGAATAGGAAAAGCCGCGTCTCCCCAGGTAACCTGCCAAGCGGCGATAAAATTGATCACGTCCGCAATTTGCTACTTTGGGTATGTATTTTCGGGCAGCAGCCAAAGCCAGTTTTTCCTCAGGTTCGGTTTCATCCAGAATGGAAGAAATTGTTTCCTCACTTATTTTCTTATTACGAAGTTCCCAGCGCAATACCCGATGGCTTCGCGGCCGAAATGTATTTCTATTTTCAACCCACGTAACAGCAAATTGCTGGTCATTGATGTAACCTTTTTCCACCAATTTACCATGTACTTGTTCAATTACTTGTTCTGAATACTCGTATCTTCGGAGTCTTTCTTCAATCTCGGCTGATGAGCGAGGCTTATAAGACAAGTACTTTAAAGCTCGCAGATAAGCAATCTCAACATCATCTTCAGATATTAATCGCGAAATTTCATTCTCTGATAATTCTTGTCCAATGCTGAGCCATGCTGCCGTTATTCTGGTCAAACCAAAAGCATAGACATCATCAAGGTAAATGCTTACCCTGTTGTGGTCTTTCTTCTGAACTTTTATTGCGCTTATTTTCCGAGTCATCCGTTGCCACAATTAACTAATTTTGGCTTTTGGTGATTGGAAAAAACAAATTCAAAAAAATGAATTAGAAAATTAACGGCATTATATATTTGATTTAATATTCAACATCCCAATAACAGGTCGGTTTCTATAATACGATAGCCTCATTGATATTATCCGTAATTCGCATAATCAATTTTTCGATTGTTCTTAAATTTTGTAAACTCTCTCAAATACTTCGTAAAGAGAGAAAACGGTTCCAAATCGATCCAAATAGCCGAAATTTACTTTTTTATAGTATAAAAATAATTTATAAATTTATTATACCTGAAAATCATTAAGAATTTCAAATTTAAATCATATGCCCGAGCAATTGTTTTTAATTTGTGACATTCATTGAAAAATAGCACCCATTTGACTTCATTAAAGAGTCGTGATCCCCTTCTTCTACGAGTAATCCATTGTCGAAAACAAGAATTTTATCAAAATACTCCATTTGATCAAATTGATGCGTGATCCAAACGCAAGCGTGATCATTTATCTTTTCACGTAGAAGAACCCTTATCTGATCCTGTTGCGTTGGATCGAGATTTTTAAGTGGCTCATCGAGCAAAAAAAACTCGCTATCACGTAGCAGCATTCGTCCAATTTCAATCCGCTGTCTTTCACCGGCTGACAGATTACGGCCGCTTTCCTCAATCTGATCAGTTTTGATCTCATCCAACCGCTCAGACAATCCAAGTTTTTGAACAATATTCTTGACATCCTCGAGATGTGCGGATTCGTTTGCCAGCAGGAGATTCCCGGATACAGAAGTGGAAAACATGTATGGTTGACTATCGATCAGTCCAATTCTTGCCAATAAATTATTTCTAGTAATTGTTCGTAGTTCAATCCCGTTAAACCATACCTCACCTTGATAATTATTCAATAATCCAATCAGCAAATCGATAAAGGTACTCTTTCCTGATCCATTTCTTCCGACGATTGCGATTTTCTGGCCATTTTCAATTTTTATGGTGATCTCTTTTAGAGCAGCTTGAGCAGTGTCCGCATAGCGATAGGAGACATTGCTAAGTTCGATTGGAAACAGACTCAAGTCAAGTGTTTTTTTCGGGAGCACTGTTGCAGGTATTTTTTTGTCCAGTTCCTCTATTCTGCGTGCAGAGGCAGAAATGCTTCCATACATATTTGTGGAGGCAGCCAAATTTTGAACAACTTCAAAGCTTGCCAGTACCATCATATAAAAAACCGCCAGGAAGATGACATTTATCCGGCTTTGCGCTGGTAAGAACAACCCCACAATAATTACTGATAGAGCAGTCAATTGAATAACAATGAAACCAAAATTTCCAAAAACTGATTGCAATACTTTTTGTTTCCACTGAAAGTGGGCCATTTTTTGTTCTATTTGGATTTGCTCTTGCAATATGATTGACCCCTGTCGATACATAAGTGATTCTTGAAATGTGCCCAGAAAATCGAGCAAACATTGTTGATAATCCAACCTTGAATTGACAACCTTATGTCCGGTTTGCCTCGCTGCAAGGGCAGAAAGATATGGAAGGAAGACCCCTGCCATTAAAAATCCAATTAACATGACAATCACAATTTCTAACGAATACATTCCCAGAAACAGGCTCATTGCGACGCTGACAAGCATTGCGGAAGCAAGCGGCAGCAAAAAGCGCACAAACAAATTCTCCAGCATGTCAATATCCTGTATCAGCAAACTCAAAAGTGAGGCGCTCGTGAACTTTGAAAGATGCATTGGGTACTTTTGACTCAGCCGCAGAAACACATGTTCGCGGATGCGAGCCAGGATTTGCAGATTCAAACGGTGGGACAGCAACCTTTCCAGATAGCGAAATACCGCCCGGCTGATACCAAAAAAACGCACACCAACAATGGCAACTTGCAACACAGCAATCGAGGGATGGAACCCGGCCTGGATGATTAAATACGCTGACGTACCCATTAAGCCAATGGCACTGATGATTGTCAGCGCGCTTAATACAATGGAAACCAATATCCAACCGATCAAGCCTTTTGAAATCGTTCTTGCCAAAGTCATTCGTTTTTCTCTCCAATGGTGGACAGGCAAAAGGCAGCATACTCTTGATCTTGAAGTAGTAATTCTGAATGTTTTCCCATTGCAGCGATTTCACCGTTGCGCATATAAATAATCCTATTTGCATGAATGATCGTTTTCAATCGATGGGCAATTGTGATGACCGTGGCCGTCTCGGGTAGTTCCGGCATGCAATCCATAATCATTTCTTGCGACTCAGGATCGAGAGAAGAGGTTGGCTCATCTAACAATATCAATGCTGATTTTCTCAACAGGATTCGTGCAAACCCAATCCTTTGGCGTTCTCCGCTACTCAACTTGTGACCATACTCAGAAATCATTGTGTCCAGTCCTTTAGGCAGAGAGTCTATCAATCCCAACAAATTGACCTGCTCCAGCGCAGACAATAAATCAGAATCACAAGCCATGGGATTTGCGATCAATAGATTCTGGCGAATACTACCATTTAAGAGCAGAGTATTTTGAGGCATCCAGGCAATCCGGTCACGCCAGTCCGTCAGGGAAAATTGATTGATATTGATTCCATCGACAACAATATCTCCTTGCGTCGGCTCTATAAATCGTAACAATAGCTGGAAAATTGTTGATTTCCCCGATCCACTCGCACCAACAATTGCAATTCTTGAACCAATCTCAATTTTTAAGTTTAAATTAGTTATCAGCGGGCGGTCATCTTCATACCTGAAATAGACATTCTTAATTTCAATCAATTTTGCTTTATCAAAATCCGGCGAGATTTTCGAATCCTGGTTTTGGACTTTTACCGGAGAATCCATGATAGAAAAAATGTTCCTGGCAGCTGCCGCGCCATTCATAGCAGCATGAAATCGCAATCCCAAATTCCGCAATGGTAAATAGATCTCAGGGGTGATTAATAGTATCAAAAACGCATTCTCAAATCCAAGCCGCCCTTGCAAAAGACGGATTCCAATTTGAACCGCGATGATGGCAGTGGCGATTGTGCTCAACAACTCCAGCGTAAATGCCGAAAGAAAGGATATTCTCAGCACCGCCATGGTGGCTTTTTGATACTCCATGGCTGCCTTGCGAATCCGTTTAAAATGAGCCTCGATTTGATTGAGAACAATCAGGGTTTTTATTCCACGAATAGAATCATAAAAAAAAGAACTCATTTGGTGCAAGACACCCAATTGCCTGTCATTTTTTTCCTGCGCAAATTTACCAATCAAGATCATAAAGAATGGAATCAATGGAATCGTGACGACATAAATAATTGCGCTGAGAAGATCAAGCGGGAATACGAAAACCAGCATGGTCAATGGGATAAAAAAAGACAGGTAGACCTGTGACAGATATTGGCTGAAATAGAGATCAATTGCCTCGACATCATCCACAAAAACAGATTGCAAGTCACCCGAATTGCGGCCTTGAAGATTCTCACAGCTGAGTAAACGCTGGCTTAACGTTCGCCGAATTTCAGACTTAATCTTGATAGCCAGGCGTTGCGAGGCCAGGTTTTCAACAAATGTGAACAATGCCCGCATTGCAATCAAGAGAGCAATCGATATTAATATGGATCGTGGATTAAATTGAACCGGTTTTACAAAAATAAGCGTATTGAAAAGACGGGCGATCAACTTCAATTGAAAGATGAGAACAATTGCGCTTAATTCCGCACTGAGAATCGCCAAGGCAAACAGCCAGGGAAATTTGAGGACATGGCGAGCCAAGCGCGTTTCCAGGATCATGTTTTTATTCTAGTTTAGAATCGTGTATATTTCCTGCTGATATTTACCCGATTATTCCAAGTTGGTTTTATTCAAACTGCATTAAGTGCAGGACATCTTGGTAGGCTGCATAAAAAATCTCATCCATGATTTCACCTGCCACTTCATAAGGCCCGCCAAATGAACCATCCTGAAATACCCGGCGAGTTTCATCAGCACCCAACAAGCCTTGATACTTGGGCGGGTTTTTCTTCTTTTTAGGAAGTTCGGCCACTTTTGTAAACGGAAAAGCCTCCAACCAGGAAGCATGAAATGGTTTTAGGTCGTTTTTTATTGCAATTTGTTCAACGCTATGGGATTCCCACCATGAGTACCAGATCGTCTGCAATCCCTTATATTGATTGGCCAATTCAACCAACCTTCCGCGAGCAGGGTCGTTGCCGCTGTGACCATTCAGAATCAGAATGCGCCTGAATCCACAACCATACAAGCTGGAAATGATATCTTCAACCACATCCAGGAAAGTAGACGTGCGCAAGCTGATCGTACCCGGATAAGCCAGAAAATAAGGAGACACCCCAAAATTGAGCGGTGGCGCCACAATGACCCCCGTTTCCTGACTGATCGAATCGGCCAGGGCTAATGGTATCTTGACATCGGTTAGCAGACTTAAGTAGCCGTGCTGTTCAGTCGCTCCGGTAACCAGCAAAATACGATCTTCATTTTGCAGATATTTCTCGACATCCATCCAGTTTAGTTCTTCCAAACGCATGTGAGCCTCCAGGGTATTGATAACCAGGATTTAATGTTTTTTGTCTGAAAATTATGAAGCAAGGGGTTTAAATAAAAAAAGTGGACCCAGAGGGATTCGAACCCTCGGCCTCCTCAATGCCATTGAGGCGCGCTCCCAACTGCGCTATGGGCCCAATTCTTCGTTGTTAATCCCGTCATATTCATTCGAGGTTGCACCTCAGTGGACCTGGAGGGATTCGAACCCTCGGCCTCTTCAGTGCGATTGAAGCGCGCTCCCAACTGCGCTACAGGCCCTCGTTTCGGGTTTTGAAATTCTACACGGAAGGGTTTGAAGTGTCAAGAGGGAGTGATAGCTGGTAGCCGCTTCGCGAGCTGATAGCCGCTTCGCGAGCTGATAGCCGCTTCGCGAGCTGATAGCTGATAGCTGATAGCTGATAGCTGATAGCTGATAGCTGATAGCTGATAGCTGATAGCGATAATTATAAGTGATTAGCTTTCTTTTCCTGTCAGCTATGAGCTTTCTTTTCCTGTCAGCTCGTGCGCAAAGCGATCATGCGCCACATGCCACAATTTTTTTTCCCCATTCGGAACATTCAAAAGCATGCTCATCCTATATTCTCGTTACTTACTCATTACCCATTACAAATCACTAATCACTAATCACAAATCACTAATCACTAATCACTAATCACTAATTACCAATTACTATTCCTCATTTTTTCCAAAACCACCAGAAATGATGCAACCAAAAGTGACTTACGATATAATTTTTATCAAAAAACTGACCATTGGAGGGAAAATGAGCAATCCTCGCTTAGATCGTTTATTAGTAACAATGAGAGAGCAAAAGCTTCCGTTTGTGGCAATTAACCCAGGGTTCAATTTGAATTACCTGACCGGATTAAATTTCCATTTGATGGAACGACCGGTTGTGCTCTTCATCCGTCAGGACGGAAAAAGTGCACTGGTATTGCCAGCTCTGGAAGTAACCCGGGCCGAGAAAGCCGAAGCTTGCGAGCGGTTATTCCCCTATTCGGATGACCCCTCCACCTGGAAAAACGCCTTTCAAGCAGCTGCTGACTTTCTGCAGATCACTCGGGAATCAATCGGGGTAGAAGCCAACCAGTTTCGTTTTCTCGAAATGGAATTTGTGCAAAACAGCGCACCCTCCGCAAAAATAATCTCGGCAGCGAAGGTGTTTTCTACTCTGCGCCTCTATAAGGATCAGCAAGAAATTGACAACATGCAAGAAGCGGCCAGAATCGCAGAAGCTGGATTGCAGCAAACCCTGCCATTAATTAAGATTGGCATGAGTGAAACCGAAATCTCTTCCGAACTATCATTGCAATGCCTGAGAGCCGGCGCGCAGGGCGAATTCCCGTTTCAGCCCATCGTGGCATCCGGCCCCAACAGTGCCGATCCGCATGCCACCCCAGGCGAGCGCAAGATTGCGCCCGGTGATATTTTGCTTTTTGATTGGGGCGTCCGTTTTCAAGGGTACGCTTCCGATATTACCCGCTGTTTCGCAGTAGCCCAGATCGACCCGAAAATGGGTAAGATTGCAGGAATTGTCAAAACGGCCAACGAAGCCGGACGCATCGCTGCACGACCTGGTATTTCGACCGGCGAAGTTGACGTGGCTACCCGCAATGTGATTGAACAGGCTGGTTTTGGCGAATATTTCACTCACCGCACCGGCCATGGTTTGGGAATGAATGCACATGAAGATCCCTATATTTTTAGTGAAAATAAACAAAGCCTGCAGCCCGGAATGGTATTCACTGTGGAACCGGGCATTTATATCCCCGGCAAGGGTGGAATCCGCATCGAAGATGATGTTGTCATCACAGAAAATGGAAGCTTTAGCCTCACTTCAATGGAACGCAGCCTCAAAGTGATTGCTTGAGATACATTTAATAAGTCAATAAATTTTCGCATGGCCACAAGCACTTGCTCTACCTGGTAGCAAACCTGCCTCCATAAATTCTTGAATTCGCTTGCACATCCAAAGAAATGAACCGGTTGGAATCAAATGAACCGCAGCCTTAAATTCGTCACATTTTCCATGTTTGCCTGGGGTTTGGGTGAAGGCATGTTCTTACTGTTTCAACCAATCTATCTGCAAAAGCTGGGGGCAGAGCCCATATTGATTGGGATGGTGTTGGGTAGTGTCGGTTTGATGACAACCCTGGTGCAAATTCCTTCCGGGTATTTTTCCGACCGCTATGGCACCCGCCCCATTATGCTGGTATCCTGGGTTTTAGGGACCCTGGCAGCCTGGGGTATGGCTTTATCTCCCAACTTGCAATTATTCATCCCTGCTTTTTTACTTTATGGGTTGACCGGTTCAATTGTGGCTCCCATGAATTCTTATATCACCTCCGTACGTGGAAATTGGAGTGCCGAACGTTCGCTGACATTTACCGGAGCAGCCTACCACCTCGGAACCATTCTCGGACCAACCTTGGGCGGTTTCCTCGGGCAGAAATACGAGCTGCGAATTTTATATGTGATTGCAGCCATTATTTTTGTAATTTCGACCATCCTGATTTTCTTCATTCAAAATCCGGACGTTGAGCCGCACCACACGCCAGGAAAAGTCCGGGGCATTTTCAAAAACAAACTTTTTATGCGCATGGTAATTCTGGCCAGTTTGGGCATGTTTTTCATGGTCTTTACGCAGTCGTTCACGCCGATTTTTCTGGATGAAATTCGCAATATCGATTTACAGAAAATCGGCTTCCTGGGCACTATCGGCGGACTTGGAAATGTCGTCCTTGCGCTCATGCTCGGTCATTTGCCGGCACGCATCGGCTACCTAGTCAGTTTTCCATTCGTATTACTATTCCCAATCCTGATTGTCAAGGGGACAGGCATGCCATGGTACGGAATGGCCTATTTCCTCTTTGGCGGTTACAGGTTGGCTCGCAGCATGATTTTGGCTTTCAGCCGCCAGTTCATTCACAGCCGGGAAACAGGGATCGCTTACGGCGTCATCGAGACCGCCAACGGTGCGGCCACGATTTTGGCGCCGCTGCTGTGCGGAATCATATATAATCAAAATCCGGAACATATTTATTGGATGGCAGCCATTGGCTTACTCGTCACCTTTACGCTCAACCTGATCTGGTTGCCGAAGAACATTTATCAAAAAGAAGGAATATGAACATTCAAGTACACAGTTTCACCCTCGGACCAATCCAAAATAATACCTATTTGTTGGTTGCCAGGGATCAAAAACAGGCTGCCATCATCGACCCGGCCTTTGATAGTGAGCAGGTCTGGCAATTCTGCCAGACAGAAGAACTGCAGATCAGCGACATTTTTTGTACACATGCTCATTTTGACCATATTGCCGGAATCAATGAGCTGGTGCCCCATTTTACGACTCTGCCACACATCTGGCTGCATCCCGACGACTTGCCTTTGTGGCAGGCCAACGGCGGAGCCAAAAACTTTGGCATTCCTTTTGAAATTGCCGCCCAACCCAACCAAATGTTCAGCGATCAGCAGCATCTCACTTTCGGTGGTGAAGATTTAGCGGTTTTTTTGACCCCGGGCCATACCCGCGGACATGTGGTCCTCTACTTGCAAGCATTGAATATCGTTTTCAGCGGAGATCTCATCTTCAGGCAGAGTGTCGGCCGAAGCGATTTGCCCGGGGGGAATCACCAGCAATTGCTGCAAAGTATCGAAACTTACATCAAACCACTACCCGATCAGACCCGCATCTTAAGCGGGCACGGACCCGAGACAACAGTCGCATTCGAGAAATATCACAACCCATTCTTATGAACGAATTTTCAAAGCAGAGCAAACCCAACACTATTACCACATTAAGGCTTTTGTTGCCGGTGGTTTACATCGCCGGACGTTTACTTTTCTTCCTGGCTCTGATGCCAAATGACCTGCACGGATTTGGCGATTTCCAGGTTTATTTTGACTCGGCCGCTATGCCCGGTTTACCCTACTTTAACTACTGGTCCGAATACCCGCCCATCTTTGCCTGGCTAATTAAAATTGTGTACTGGTTTTCACAGGGCAACCAGTTTCTGTTTGATTTTCTCTTTTTTCTGGCACTGACAATTGCCAGTGCAGCCAGCATCTGGCTGGTAGCGGAAATAAGCAAATTGCTAAACTTCGGTGAACAAGAAACCGATCTAAGGACCGGCATCTACTTTGGATTGTTGGCCTTTACATCATACACCTGGTGGTACTTCGACCCCATTCCGGTGGTACTCATGCTGGCAGCTATTTATTATTTATTGAAGGGAAAAGAAACCAGCAGCGGCATCTGGTTGGGATTGGGGATTCTTGCAAAATGGTTTCCGATCATCCTGCTACCGGCCGTTTTTCGGTTCACGAAGCTGAAAACCTTCATGAAAATCAGTGCCGTAGCCATAGGGATCACGGTTGTGGTCTGGGGACTTCACCTGATCCTGTCACCAACCATGACCTGGGCATCCTTACAATCACAGCCATCCCGATCATCCTGGCAAACGATCTGGGCCTTGATTGATGGCAACCTGACCACCGGCGCTTTTGTGCCAATGGAAGAACGAGTCTGGCCTGAAGCCGCCACTTTTCCACGCGGTAACTCGGCCGTAATTCCCAATTGGGCGACCTTATTGGTTTTTGGAGGAATAGGGCTGTTCATCCTTCTGCGCTCGAAAAGGCAAAATCCAAAAGCATTTGTTGGCATGGCAGGTATTACCTGGGCGCTATTTCTGCTCTGGTCACCCGGTTGGAGCCCACAGTGGATTCTCTACCTTTTCCCGCTGATCTTGCTTACCTTCAAATTTAATTCCATGCTTCTTTATTTGTTCTCTTTAAGCCTGATTACCATTATTGAATGGCCATTTCTGCTCACGCATCACTTATTCCTGGGTCTGTGGCTGGTCGTTCCCATCCGCATGCTGTTACTGATTGGCATGATATTGCAGTGGATACCTATAGTAATTAATTCCAGGCGGCAAATCACTCACATCAATTAGTTCTATCAATTTTGTAAAATACCAACCCAATAGGAAGAAAATAATTACAATTTTGCCTGAGACAAAATCTTGTCGAAAGGGCGGAGCATGTCAATTTCTAATTTCAATCGCTAACATGATCAAACTGCAACTCTCAACGCGTGGAATTTTTTTGATTCAGGAAACAGTGGTTATTTCAATAATTTGTCTGTTAATCCTGGTAATTGGCTATACCCACGCAGTAATCGATTTTTCTATCATTCTTTTTTCAGCCACCTTGTGGACAGTGCTCGCCCTTATCTGGATTTTGTTTGGACAAAAAGTACAAACGCCTTTTAAACTGCCTTTTATCATCTGGACCGGCGCTTATTTTTTGTCAGTAGCCTTTTCCATTGACCCAAGACGTTCAGCTGCCCAAATGCTGATCATGAGCTCTTCCATTTTTTTATTTATGCTGGTGTACGATCTGGTTTACCGCGGCTGGCCATCTAAAATGTTTATTTATGGGCTCATGACTGCCAGTTTAATCATTTCTTTCGCAGGTATTTTTGATTTTGCAGACTGGTATCGAAATTGGCTTCACATCAACCCGCGGGATTGGCTGCCAGCCATCACTTTCCGCCCGGCCGCTGCCAACGTTTTGGCCCCTTTTAACTATTTCGCAGCACTATTTGCTCTTTATTTCCTGTATGTAAGCCGGAAAAAGTTACACAAAATAGCATTTTTTCTAATTTTCTTATTGTCGAATGCGATGCTTTTTATCACCTCCTCACGAGGAGGTTGGCTGGGTGCTGCTGCTGGCTATGGCCTGATTCTGCTTCTGATCGGAGTTCGTGAGAAAACCAGAATATTAAAGGCATGGAGTCAATTAAAAGCAAAACCGATCCTGCTTTTTACAGGAATCATTATCCTGACTGCAATTCTTTTAGGAGCCGGTTTTATCCTCTATAAACAAGCAATTCACCCGACCCATGGGTCTATCCTCAATTCTCGCAAATTATTCTGGCAGATTGCCATGAAAACCTTCTTTGAAAATCCAATTGTTGGACAGGGTCAATTCACATATGGGACGGCTTTTTTGAAGGGCACATCGGTTCCACCGGACCTGGTTTGGGTGCATGCTCACAACAGTTATCTGAATTTATTGGCCGAAATGGGAATTACAGGATTGATTGCCTTTCTATTTTTGGTCATCACAATCTTACGAGCTTTCATCAAAAAATTAAAATTGACACTACGCAGCAATAATAATTTTATGATTCCGGCAGCCGGGTTTCTCGGGGCATTTTCCCTCCACACCTTTTTTGATTCGCTGCACATGGAACCAGCCATTATGTGGACTCTGGTAATTTTGATGGCTGCCGTACTGGCAACACCGAAATCCGGGTTGCAGACTGAAAATAAGTTGGATAGGCGGCAAAATTTGTGGGTGATGCTACCTTTGCTGGCTGCCTGGTATTTCATTTGGATCATTTATCCATTTCACCAAGGGGTCTCGCTTGCGAATCAAAATCAGTGGGAGATGGCCAGGGTAAATATTGAGACAGCCATTCTGCGAGACTCGGGGTCTGCGCTTGCTCACCAACAATTAGCCCTGGTTGATTCCGTGCTGGCGTCACAAGGCGAATCAAATGCTTTGTTCGAGGCCATCCTTCAGCTAAGAAAAACAATTGCAATTGAACCGGGTTGGGCACTTAATTACGCCAACCTGGCCGCGCTTTTGGAGCAGGTTGGCGACGTAGTTGAGGCGCAAGCAACGGCTGAATTGGCCGTTCAACTCGCACCGAAAGTAGCATTGTACCAATTGACGCACGCGACCTATGCGGAACACAATCAGGATCTTGAAACTGCTCAAAACGCATTTCTGAATGTGCTCAATCTCGAACCAGCCTGGTCTGACGCTCATTTTTGGAGCGAATCTTCGTTTCGCGAGAACATCCGGAATAGATGGTTGGATAAAAACCCTCAGGAACCAAAAATCACCTTAGAGGTTGCTAAAACCACATTTGAACAAAACACACAATCTACATGGGCTTATAACCAACTCGCATCCGCCTACATCGCTGAAGGAGACCTGGAAAAAGCCAAACTCCTGCTTGAAAATGCGAGTCTGGCATATAGCGGGCATGTCTCTGAAACGCTTGAAACAACCTGGCTGCAAGCAGAGCTGCTGGCCGCGCAGGGAAATTTTGAAGGTGCAGCGGTTCTAGGTGAAAAGGCTATTAATAATTATCAGGCCTATGGCATTTACGGTCCCGGCAGCTTTGGGTTACTATATTACGCCCCGCGCATGTTTCGCTCACCAGCCATGGCGATGGAGATCGTGCCACAGATGGTCAAACCACTCACATCGCAAATCTGGCTGGAGAGAGAAATGCAGTTAAATAAATGGAAAGTGGACTCTAAGTAATAAAATTCAACTAATGGGTTTAAAAATTCTAGTTAAAATTTTAAATTTTCAACTATGTTTTATAAGATAAACAATGACTGATTCCTTCAAACAACAAATCCAAGATGCAATCCCAACCATGCCCAACTCCTGGGACCTGATCATCCAGCCACAGAGACCCTATTCGAGCTTCACTTCGATGATCTGTGGCGTTACCGCGACCTGGTGCTGCTGTTCGTACGGCGTGATTTCGTGGCTGTCTACAAGCAGACCGTGCTCGGGCCGCTCTGGTATCTGATCCAACCGCTTCTGACGAACATCACCTTCACCTTCATCTTCGGACAGGTGCCCAGCTGCCAACCGACGGCCTGCCATAGTTCCTCTTCTACATGTCCGGCATAGTCTTCTCAATTTACTTGGAGGCTTGAATCACAAAGACGCCTAGCAACCCTGTTCGGACAGCATCCATGGCCTGTAACTTTATGCCCATTCTACACACGGAACATAAATACTCACATTCAGCTATTGATTTTCGCACATGTTCAATAGCTTGTTATTTTTTTGCTGTAAAACCTTTTTTTTAGCTCTCATTACCCCTTGTTATGTGTATCGCAATGTTGGAGTGAGCCGTACACTCTTTTGAATGAAGGGCTAAGAAAAACTAATCTTAATATAGTGGGTTTTGTTTCAATTCTATGAAGATTTTTAAACGAAAACAATTAAGCATTTCGAATATTATTTTTCTAACGGTGCTTTTGCTAATTGTAAGCAATGCAATTATGGCAATAATGCCTCAGAATAACCGGTTTATGGAACGTGATGATGGAGTTTATCAGTACGTGAGTTGGAGGATTACCGAGGGAGATGTATTGTATCGCGATGTTTGGGACCATAAGCCGCCTCTCCTCTACCTTTGGAATTTATTAGCGTACTCCTTGCATGGGAGTGGATCTCAAACGGCTATTTGGGCGCTTCTTGCTATTGTCTTGATTCTGACCACCATTCTGATTTACTTTACACTAGCCCGTATATTTTCAAGTTCAGTTGCTTTTCTTGCTACTCTATTTTTACCTCTCTCTCTGCCAGGGGTGCAATTTTTCAACACACCTGAAATCTACGGTTTGCTTTTCCAGGTAAGCATAATTGCTCTGTTTCTCTTAGAAAAACCAAAACTGGAATCAATCAGATTGCTGCTAATTGGTTTCTTAACTGCTTTAGCATTTTTCACCAAGCAGACTACTGTAGGCTTACCCATAGTGGTGGGCTTGTGGCTAGTATTTGATTTGTTGCGTAAAAGAAAACCTTGGCGCATAAAAGCCTTTGGATGCCAGTTCTTCTGGCTGTCAGTAGGTTTTATTATTCCTACACTAGCTATTTTGACGTACTTTATCGCTAATCATTCCTTGGCAGATTTCTGGTCGGCTAGTTTTGTTTATAATTTTGGATATATGTCAACAAGCCTCGGGAGGCGTTTGGCTGGCTTAATACACGGGTTCATTCTCCTGATTGGAACTACCGGTTTTTCTGTGTTTGCGTTTTTAGGCTGGGTCTCCGCTTTTTGGATTTTAATTCAGCGCTTACATATTGAAGCTATCAATGAGAGTTGTAGATATAAAGAGCGCTTACTTTTCCTAATTTTCATAGGAGGCCTTATTGAAAATCTTCTGGTAAACCTCTCTGGCAATCCATATAGACATTATTACATCACATTGCTTCCAACTTCAATCTTAGCTGCTGCATTATTTTTTGATGAACTGATTCAAGTTGGTTATAAGCTAAAAGTACAACCGACTAATCTGCTGGTGGGCTTCTTTTCCTTATTTATTCTTTCCACACAGGTGTTCTCTCCTGCCAGATACAACTACTGGCCTTTTAATGATCAACAAATAAATGCGGAACAAGCCGAAGTTGTCGCTTATATCCGCGCTAATAGTGAGCTAAATGAGATGGTATTAATGCTAGGCGCAGAGTCCAAGTACAACTTCTTAACTAAGAGAGTGAGTCCAACGCGTTATGTTTATCAATATCCTCTAGCCAGTAAGTCCTATAGTAAATCTTCTCGCGTAGATGAGTTCATAAACGAAGTAGAAGACAACAAGCCGAGATTGATCATCGATACTCACAATGAGGATATAGAAGTTTTACAACAATATGATCCGAATTTTTTATATACAATCTTTGAAAGCCATTTTTTTGTAGAGCACTGCCGACTGCAACCAAACGCATTAAAAGAAGTGGATTGGGATGTTTATCGTTGTAATTGAGGAAACAAACCCAAAAGGACTAATATTGATCTGCTGTCCTGCGTAATTTCATAGAAACTAGAATTTTAGAACAAAGCCCCTCTAGCGAAACCTGGGATCTCATCATTACTCTTCATCAATTGTGCTGGAGATCGTGCCACAGATGATAAAACCACTTACCCCGCAAATCTGGCTGGAGAGAGAAATGCAGTTACAATACTGGCAGGAACAATAAAAAAATGCAGGCTTCCCGAACCATCATTGATTCAAAAAACAACTGGAAAATTCTCAATCTTGCCGACCTGTGGCATTATCGTGAATTATTCTGGTTCCTGGTCTGGCGCGATATTAAAGTGCGCTACAAGCAAACGGTTCTGGGAGCTACCTGGGCAGTTTTGCAGCCGATTCTGACCATGATCATCTTCAGTGTTGTCTTTGGGAAACTGGCAGGTCTGCCATCTGATGGCGTACCTTACCCCATCTTTACCTTCGCCGCCTTATTACCCTGGCAATTGTTCGCTTATGCATTAACCAACAGCAGCAACAGCCTCGTCAATGAAAAAAATCTGATCACCAAGGTTTACTTTCCGCGCATCATCATTCCCGCCAGCTCGATCATCGCTGGTTTGCTTGACTTCCTGATTGCCCTGGTTATTTTCTTCATATTGATGATTGTCTATAAGATCACTATCACCTGGCGGCTTTTGCTCATGCCCCTCTTTGTGATTGTCGCAGTCGTGACCGCGCTTTCAGTTGGCCTGTGGTTGACCACCCTGAATGTCAAGTACCGCGACATTCGCTATGTCATTCCCTTCCTGACGCAGGTCTGGATGTATGCCACCCCGATCGCTTACTCCTCCTCGCTTATCCCGGAAAAGTGGATCTGGCTGTACAGCCTCAACCCGATGGTGGGCGTGGTCGATGGTTTTCGCTGGATGATGATCGGGCAGCAGGTTCTGTTCCCTCCCTATTTCTTTATATCGTTGTTGGCGGTGGCTTTTCTGTTAGTAACAGGATTTCTGTATTTCAAAAGCACTGAAGACACTTTTGCGGATGTGATCTGATGAGTGATATCGCTATTCGGATTGAAAATCTGGGTAAAAAGTACAGAATTGGAGCCAACCAGGCACGCTATCAAACATTACGGGAAAGCCTGACAAGTTCATTTGCAAACTTATTTAAAAAAGGAAACGGCCAGCATACCGAAGACAACACTATCTGGGCCTTGAAAGATATCGACCTGGAAGTCAAGCATGGCGAGGTGTTGGGTATCATCGGTCGTAATGGCGCCGGTAAGAGCACCTTGCTCAAGATTTTGGCGCGCATCACCAAACCCACCACCGGCCGGGTTGAGTTAAATGGTCGCGTTGGTTCACTATTGGAAGTCGGCACCGGTTTTCATCCGGAATTAACCGGCCGTGAAAACATCTACCTGAGCGGTGCTATTTTGGGCATGCATCGTCAGGAGATCAATCGCAAATTTGATGAGATAGTCGATTTCTCAGAGATAGAAAAGTTCCTGGATACTCAGGTCAAACATTATTCCAGTGGTATGTACATGCGACTGGCCTTCGCCGTCGCAGCCCACCTGGAACCGGAGATCCTATTGGTGGATGAGGTCCTGGCAGTCGGAGATGCCGAGTTTCAGAAAAAATGCCTGGGAAAAATGGGGGATGTAGCGCACGAGGGCAGAACTGTACTGTTTGTAAGTCATAACATGGCAGCCATACAGAATCTATCTACATCTTCTATTCTCCTTAACCAGGGTTCAATATTATCGAAAGGTAAAACGAATAAAATTATCGATAAGTATCTTTCTAATTTAAAATCTAGCGACAATTCTTCAATGAGTCTATTGACTGAGGGGAAAAGATCTGGAACAGGGTCAGTAAAACTTTCAGGATTTCGAATTGAGAATGCCAAAGGAATTCCAATAGACTTTATTCAAAGTGGTGAGGAAGTAAATTTTGTTTTCTTATACCAAAAGGCTGATTTGAGCAATGAGCCATTAAAAAATGTAGATATTGGATTTTCTATTCATGAATTAAGTAGCTCCTCCCCCTTGTTTGTACTTTACAGTTCGTACATGGGGACGAGTTTTCAAATCAGAAGTGGGAATGGAGAAATACAATGTAATTTGAAAACTTTTCCAATTGCAGCGGGAAGATATAGGCTGGGAGCTCGAATTACCATAAATGGAATTGAATCCGATTGGCCTCAGATGGGAATCGGGCATATCAATGTAGTGGAAAGCGATTTTTACGGCACAGGACAGATCGGCTTTGGGTCAACAGCCCCTTTATTAATATCAGGTAAATGGTCCTTGGAAAAATAGTTTGATGACAAAAAATGCTTTTTCAACAAGAATTATCAAAAAATTTTACAAATTAATCCAGAAACCATCTTATTCGCTAAACAATTTGGACAAGAAATTACTTAAATATTTAAACTATCGAAATGGTTTTTTTATCGAAGCAGGAGCAAACGATGGGATTTGTCAAAGTAATACTTATTATTTTGAGAAATATTTAGGATGGAATGGTTTGCTAATAGAACCAATTTCTGATTTATACAATAAATGCAAGGCAAATCGGCCTAACTGTATTGTTGAAAACGCTGCTTTGGTCAGTAAAGAGTACTCTGAATCAACAATAGAAATGCGTTATTGTAATCTGATGAGCATGGTTCGATTTAGCTCACCTGAAGAAGATGAAATTATAGAAATAGGCAAAAAGTTTTTGGTTGGATCCGATTATGACTATCTTTGCGAAGTGCCTGCTTTGACTTTAAACAAAATTCTGGAAAGGAACGAAATATCTGAAATTGACCTACTTTCCTTAGACGTTGAAGGTTATGAGCTTAATGTTTTACGAGGATTAGATTTAGAAAAATATAAAATTCGGTACTTATTGATAGAAGTAAGAAACAAATTCGAAATTGAAAATTTAATCTGCAATTTATACGAGCCGATATCCACTCTACATGTAGATGATAAATATTCTGACATCCTTTATGGGTTAAAATAATTTCTGTCTAACTCCATCAAAATCCATTTCTCTATAAAAAAGCCAATTACCAATAAATAATTATAAATTTAATTCATTATTGCAAATTATTTTCGAATAATATTGCATTACGTATGAAAGAACTCATGTATCAAATACCTATTGTTTTATTTATTTATAGAAGGCCTAAGCAAACAAAAAAAGTGATGGAGGTTTTATTCAAACTAAAACCCGAAAAAATGTACATTATTGCAGATGGGCCAAAAAATCTACAAGAGGAAAATTTATGTTATGAAACTAGAAGTATTGTTAACGAAATTAATTGGACATGTGAAATTGTAAAAAACTTTTCTGAAACAAACTTAGGTATTCGAGAAAGAATCATCTCAGGCTTGGACTGGGTTTTCGATAAGGAAGAAATGGCAATAATCCTGGAAGATGATTGTCTTTCTGAAATTTCTTTTTTTGGTTATTGCGAAGAATTATTAAGATATTACAATTCAAATGAAGATGTAATGGTAGTAAGTGGAAATAATTTTGCGTTTGGAAAGAAGAATTCTAGTGAGAGTTATTGTTTCACCAAATATGCACACATTTGGGGTTGGGCCACTTGGAAGCGTGCATGGAAAAGATTTCATCTGTGGAATAATCAAGTTCTGCCAATCGATTTAACAATTTTCAATAATAGGCACGAAAAATTGTTTTGGCTGCAGAGACTCTCCGAAGTAGAGAACAAAACAATGAATTATTCATGGGATTATCAATGGTCGTTAACTTGTTTCGCTTATAAAGGTTTGTGTATTTGTCCAAATGTGAATTTAGTTTCAAATATAGGGTTTGGTGCTGATGGCACAAATACATTTGGGGAATCTAAAGTCGCTAATATGCCTACCTCAGAGATCAATCTTCCATTGATTCATCCGAAGAAAATGGTATGGAATAGGAAAGCTGATAGAAGATCCAGTAAACTCTCCTTCCAAATTCCTCACGAAAGTTATTTTCTTCGGTTCATAAAAAAAATAATCCCAAGAAAAATTAGAATATTTATTAAACAAAAATTAACTCACTTCTTGGGTTAGTATTTTTGTTTTTTGGAAAAATAATTTTTTTGACTATCGAGATATAAAAATTATATAAATTATGAAAGCAACATAACTCGGTTAATGATTATTCTACAAATAAATACTTCTGACATTGGCGGAGGTGCCGAAAAAATAGCAAACGATTTACATAAAGCCTACCTGAATTTAGGGAAGAATTCCTTACTTGCCGTGGGATTTACGATCAACAATCAGGAATCAGTTTTTAAAATCCATGAAGAACATCGTCGATTAAAAACATCTTTTAAGAACAAATTTGCCAGATACGTTTCTAGAACTTTTCATTTGGATTGGCCAGCCTTTTTGAGATGGTCTGGTTTTGAAGATATCTATTACCCCAGAAATAAATTCATAAACAATTTTGATCAAAATTTACCAGACATCATTCATGCACATAATTTACATGGTGGCTATTTTAATCTCAATTCATTAATAGAACTTAGCGCTAAAATTCCCATTCTAATCACATTACATGATGAATGGTTATTTACAGGGCACTGTGCATGTACAATCGATTGTCATAACTGGATTGATGGATGCGGTCACTGCCCAGATTTAGACCGTTATCCAAAGATAAATCATGATTTAACACATTTAAATTACAGAATAAAAAATCGGATTTTGCAAAAAAGCATTTTTTCGGTCGTGACCCCTAGCGTTTGGATGGCTAGCCAACTAAACAAATCGAGTTTATTGCCATTTTTGACCAAGGTGATTCCCAATGGTGTTAACCAAGCTGTTTTCAACCATTTAGACACGAAAGAATCCAAGAAAGAATTAGGGTTTGATCTCAATGAAGTCTTAATTTTATATATCGCTGCTCAAGGAAAGAATAATCCATATAAAGACTATGATACGATTGCGAAAACCATAGATTTAATATCTACATTCAACTTTCGCTCGGAAATTGTTTTCATCAGTATAGGTGGAAATAATTCAAAAATTACGAAACTTAATAATATTAAGATTCTAGAAATTCCATTTATTAATGACCAAATAAAATTATCTCAGTACTACAAAGCTTCAGATATATTTATTCACGCTTCAATAACGGACAATTTTCCAACGACAATCTTAGAATCATTATCGTGTGGAATACCAGTAATTGCCACAGCAATAGGTGGGATACCGGAACAAATTATCAATGGTGAAACAGGCTTTTTGGTGCCTCCAAAAGACGCAACCAGTATGGCACAGAAAATTGAACTCCTAATAAATAATCCACAATTGAGAACGCGAATGGGAGAAAATGCTTTTACTGATGCTAAGGCAAGGTTCTCACTAGACCTGATGGCTGAAAGATACCTCTTTTTTTATGCTGAAGTCATTGAAGATTGGCATAAAAGGAATGCAAGATTTGGTCATTAATATGCAGGATCTTTCTTCAGAAAAAGAAATCTCAAACCCACTAGTATCTGTAAAAAATAATGTTACTTACAATCAAGACTGGCCAAAAATATCAATAATTACACCATCCTTTAATCAGGGAATTTTTATAGAAGATACCATCAAATCAATTGTTCTTCAAAACTACCCGAATCTGGAATATCTGATTTTTGATGGAGGAAGCAAGGATGACACTGTTTCAATTATTCAAAAATACGAAGAATATTTATACTATTGGGAGTCAATGCCCGATGATGGTCAAGCTCATGCGATTAATAAAGGGTTCTCAAAATGCACCGGGGACATTGTTGGTTGGATCAATAGTGATGATATGTTATTGCCTGAATCACTATTTACTATAGCCAAGCATTATCAAAAAAATAAAAACCTCATCCTTTTAGGGGACGTAATCAATATTAATTTTTCAAATAAAACCAAGAAGACTATCCATCAAAAGAATATTAATTTTGAAAATATGATCGCACCTTTCATTACTCCACTTCAATGGCATCAGCCAGGTGTTTTTGTACCGCGACAAGTACTCGATCCGAATTTGATGCTCGATGAATCACTACGATATTTATTTGATCAAGACTGGATGATTCGTTTGTTACGAGTGCTGGAGGTGTCTTACATCAAACAACCTGTTGCCATTTTCCGTTTGCACAGTAAATCGAAAACTGTAGGAGAAAAATTCAATTGGCTTTCTGAACAGAAAGTGATAGTCAATAGATATTGGGATTATATTCCTGAGAAGAAAAAGAAAAAAACATTATCCTATTTGGAATTTTTTGATGCTGCCAACTCCTTAGGTGTCAAAAATTGGAATAGAAAAAATGGACAAATCAAATTGAGGAAAGCATTTCTTATTAACCCAAAAATATTTTTTTCGTGGAATTTTCTACAGTTTGCAATACGATCGGTACTTCCTTATAGATTCATTGATTTAGGAAGGAGGTTCCTAATTAAGGTAAATTTATTTTCTCCGAATGATTAATATCTAACAAGAACATAAACGATGGACGACAACTATCTTTTTCTTTTCATATTATAGCGAGGGATATTGGAAATAAATTTCAGTGTTGTAATTCCGCTTTACAACAAAAAAGATTTCATTGGACGAGCAATCATGTCAGTATTGAAGCAATCATACCAATCATTCGAAATCATTATCGTTAATGATGGATCAACTGACGGAAGCGAAAATGAAATTAAATCAATAGATGATCCAAGAATAAAGATCATCCATCAGGAAAATTCAGGGGCATCTTCTGCCAGGAATCGTGGTGTTCAGGAAGCCAGATCAAAATATATCGCATTTTTAGATGCCGACGATGAATGGCAAAAAGACACTCTTTTAGAATTTTCTGAACTAATAAATAATTTTCCTGATCATATCCTCTTTGCTCAATCTTATAAAATATTCAATGAAAAAATAATAACTCCCCCATCACTAGCAAGCATTCCATATGGATGGATGGGAACGCTTGATAATTATCTTGAATTAGCCAGGATTTCTCAACCATTTTGTACATCTTCTGTCTGCATAAAAAAAGATGCTTTGATAAAATCTGGGGGGTTTCCAGAAAACGTTAAGATCGGTGAAGATTTATCTCTATGGCTATCATTAGATTTTATGGGAAAATTTGCATTTTCCAATACTTATAATTGTGTCTACCACTTAGATTCCCAAAATAATTTATCTAAAAGTTATATTTCTGAGTTCGATTATTTCAAAAATCAACTTGAAGCTCACTTGTTGAAATTTGAAAAGCATAGTGATCAATATCGTAATTTGTACGAATACTATGTAAGCATACTTCTAACAATTTGTAGAAATCAGCTCCTGCTTTCCAAAAAAAAAGAATGCAGATCAAACTTAAGAAAAGCACGAAATACTCATTTTTTGAAAAAACGTTGGTGGAAAATCTATTTTCTCAGTTATTTACCCACAGAGTTAATACAGAAATCGTTCAAACTTCTTAGACCAACCAAATATAGTTTGTAATTTAAGATGATTCTAATAGGAATATTTATTAATAAACAAGGATAGAATGACACCATTAATCAGCATTATTACTTCTGTTTTTAATGGGGAGGAATATTTAGATCGGTTTTTTTCTTCTGTAACCAATCAGACAATAATCGATGTTTGCGAATTAATAATTGTATTAAATCAGGGATCCGAGGCCGAAAAAGCATTTCTTCGAAGTCTTGAAAAACAAAAAATTGTAAAGTGTAATTTTATTTTTCTCGATTTTAGAGAGACTCTACCTGCCTCCTGGAATAGAGGAATAAGAGAAGCAAACGGCGAGTTTGTTACCTTTTGGAATGTTGACGATTTAAGAATAGCAAATTCACTTGAAAAACAAATACAAACATTAATAAAGAACGATGATATTTCACTGACTTATGGCGATTTTATTGAAATCAATTCGCCTGATTCAACCAAAGGTTTGCATTTACACACACCTCTTTTTAACAAATCAATATTCCTGAGAAGATTTGCTTGCGGTGGTGCATTTTTATTTATGCGCAAGGTTGTGTTTGACAAATACGGGTTTTTTGACGAACAATTTATTGTTGCTTCGGATTTTGAGTTTGTAATGCGGCTCGTTTTTTTTAATGAACAGTTACAAAAAACCAGCGGGATTTTAGGTTACTTTCTTAACAACCAATCTGGTTTGAGTACAAATCTCAACTCAAATCTCTCTGAGATAGAAAGAAATGTGATTTACAAACGCTATGGGATTTTAGACAAAATCAAACCAGAATTTGAATCATTATCAAAAAATTACGAAATAGATAATTTTACGTTTTTTGGTGAATTATTTCCATCATTATCCATCGGTTTGAACACTGAAAAGTTGAGCCAGTTGAATTTATCAAAGAAATTAATTTACTTTGTAAAGAATATTGTTCGCCGAGTTCTCATTTTATTTGGATTGTGGGAAAAAAGTATTCTACTGCGAGATAGGATTTTTGGATACAAAAAGTAAAACCAGTTTTCCAATAAAAATAACGAAAAAAAGATTAAAGATACAGGATTTTTTTATTAAATAAGGTATCTATTTGCATGAATTCTCCTTCAGTACTTGTAGTTATGCCTGTTTATAATAGTAAAATTTATCTAGTTGATGCGATTAATTCAATTCTTCAGCAAACTTACTCGGATTTTATTTTCTTAATCATTAATGATGGGTCTACGGATGGAAGCTCAGAACTTATTGAAACGTTCTTCGACCACCGCATCAAGTTACTTAATCAAGAAAATCATGGACCTGCTTTCTGCATGAACATTGCAATTAACTTTGCCCTTGAAAATTCAATCCCTTTCATCGCTCGCATGGATTCTGATGATATATCCCTGCCCACCAGATTGGAAAAGCAGATATATTTATTAGAAACCAATAAAGAAATCGCCGCTTGCAGTTGCAACTGTTTTTATATTTCTGTATCAGAAGGAAAAAACCTTGGAGCTTCAACCGTTTCTATTTCACCTAATTTAATTCGGTGGGAGATCAAACATGGATTGAGAGGATTAATACAGGGATCTTGTACGTTTAGAACAGAATCACTTTATAAAATAGGAGGATATAATACGAGCTTTCCCTATGCGGAAGAAACAGATCTCTTTTTGCGATTATCAGCGGAATTCCCTCTAACAAATTCTCCAGATTTTCTCTATAAAATACGAATGCGCGAAACCAGCCTTTCAATGAATCACCCTTACAATAACGTATTGAGACACTTTTTTGCAATGGATAGCTTTAGAAGGCGAGAAATTGGTATGGCCACGCTCAACTATGATTATTTTTCTGCTAATCTAAATCTAGGCATGAAGTTTAAAATTTGGAGGGAAATGAGCGTTTTGTATTTATGGAGGGCCGGAGTAAGTAAATCAAATTTTATGTATAAAATAATTGCAGGGTTGATTGACCCTCGTCGAGCCGTGATAAGGATAATGAGAAAGTTCCTCCCATGAGAAAAATGCTTTATTTCATAACGAAAGTAACTCTTACTCCGTTGATTAATCTTCTATGCAAGGATTTTAATGCCTTTTAAAGATGATGGTTCAGGTAAAGACCAATCGATATTGAAAATTAAGATTTCAACAATTAATTTCACTGAGAGTTGTGCGCAAATATTTTATTTGATAAGAAATCGTTCAATGAATTATATCTGTTGCATCCCATTGCACTCCATCATGGAATGTCAACAAAATCCAAAATTAATTCCTATTTTCAATAATTCCTATCTCAATACCCCTGATGGCATTGGTGTAGTTTTCCTTCTTAGGTTATTTGGTCATAAAAATGTGGAACGTGTTTACGGCCCTGACCTTTTAGCGGAAATCTGTAAAATTTCTCCAGATATTGGCTATAAACATTACTTTCTTGGCAGCACTGAAACAGTTCTTGAAAACTTAAGAAAGAAGTTAACAGAAAAGAACCCAGGATTGAAAATTGTGGGATCGTATTCCCCTCCTTTCCGGGCATTAACTGCGGATGAAGATACAGAACTTTGTCAGGAAATTTCTAACAGTAAACCCGATATCCTCTGGGTTGGTCTTGGGTCACCTAAACAGGAATTGTGGATGTATAACCATCAGGGGAAAATCGATGTTCCCGTCATGATTGGTGTCGGTGCAGCCTTTGATTTCCTCTCAGGTAACAAACCTCAAGCCCCTCGTTGGGTTCAACGCAGCGGTTTTGAATGGTTATTCCGCCTTCTTTCCGAACCCAGACGTTTGTGGAAGCGTTATTTACTTGGATATCCAAATTTCATATATCTTCTAATCAAACATCACGTTTTCAAAGTGCCTTTCAATGCTTAGACGCTTCTCAACCAACTTCGCGGTCTTCTCCATCTTCCTGGATTGGGTTCTGATCACGCTCTCCCTGTATCTCTCGATCTTTTTGCGTAACCTGGCCAACCGCCTGCCATTTGTCAATCCCTTACCGGCGCTCTCGCATATCCCGCTCGAGCTGTACTTGATCTTCCCCTTCCTGTGGATCGTGACCCTGCTGGTCTTTAACATCTACGACGGACGTAAGAATTTCCGCGTGATCGACGAGTACGGCAGCCTGACACTGGCTGCATTCCTGGCGAGTGTCACATCGGCCGGCGTTTTATATCTGACCTACCGCGACCTCTCTCGTTTTCAGTTTGGGTTGTTCGCCCTTCTGGCATTTTTCATGCTGCTTCTGTGGCGTGGGATCGTGCGTACCACAATTCATCGCCGGCACGCCCGCAGGATGGAAATGCGCAATGTCTTGATTCTGGGCGCAGGCACGGCTGGCCGTCAAATCGGCGAACAAATTGGTAAGGAAAGCATGTTCGGCTTACGGGTGGTCGGTTATCTGGATGACAACCCTCACAAAAACCGTCAGGCGGATGTGGTCGGCAGCCTCGATATCGCGCGTGAGATTGTGCGCTCTTCCCGCATTGATGATGTTGTCATCGCCCTGCCCATGTCGGCCCACCAGCGCCTGAACCAGATCGTTTCCGAGCTGCACGACCTGCCGGTGCGGGTGTGGGTTATCCCGGATTACTTTTCGCTGACCCTGCACAAAGCCGGTGTCTTTGATTTTGCCGGCATCCCGATGCTGGATCTGCGCGCTCCGGCACTCAATGAATACCAACGCATGACCAAGCGCAGTTTTGATTTGATTTTGAGCGTGCTATGTTTCCCCTTCTGGTTGCTGGCGATGGCTATAATTTCACTTGCCATCCGCCTCGATTCGCCCGGGCCGGTCATTTTTAAGCAAAAACGGGTTGGCGAAAACGGGCAGCTTTTCACGATGTTCAAGTTTCGCACGATGAGCAATGACGCCGAATCAAAGCGCAAGGAGGTCGAGATACGCGATGAAAATGGCAACCGCATCCTCAAGCAGCGTGATGATCCGCGCGTCACGCGAGTCGGCAAGCTGTTACGCAAAACCAGCCTGGATGAGATTCCACAGCTCTTGAATGTTCTGGATGGCAGCATGAGCCTGGTTGGTCCGCGCCCGGAGCTACCGGATTTTGTGGACGAGTATAAACCCTGGCAGCGCAAACGTTTTGCCGTGCCGCAGGGCATTACCGGCTGGTGGCAGGTCAATGGTCGCAGTGACCGTCCAATGCATCTGCATACTGAAGACGATTTGTTTTATGTCCAGAATTATTCAATCTGGCTGGATTTGCAGATTTTGGCGCGTACTTTCTGGGTGGTTCTGCGCAGAAAAGGTGCGTATTGAAATGGAAAATAGTAATTTTTCATTTCAATCCTGTAGGAAAGAAAATTTCCCGGTTCAATTTTAGGACGCAAACCACCCTCGGCACGTGCTTCGCGCGCGTAAACGGAAGGCGGGATAATTAACGAGTATTTACAGAAACAGGCTGAAAAGAACACTCAGCCTGTTTCTGTAAATACTCTAAAAAAAGAAACCCCTGGCACATGCGGCGCACAGGCAAGAGGCTATCAGCTCGCATTGTGACTATGAGCTATGAGCTGTCAACTGTCAGCTGTTTCCTACGATTGGTTCTACGCCACAGGTGTACTTATTGGAAAACGTTTTATAATGTCTAAGTTAATGGTACATTTCAGCTGGAGGTATGCATGAGTTCCAAAATCATCTGGATTATTGTCGTAATTCTCGTCATCATTTGTTTGTGTGCATCCTGTCTGGTTGCCGGTGCAGCCGGATTTTTCATCATTCAGGGCAGTACTACCACCAACGGAAACAGCCCAAGTGTAGCAACTTCACGGCCAAACTCTCCCTGGCAGGCTGCGACGCCCCCATCACCGACACCCTGGAATTCCGAAGCGACCACTGAGCCGCCTGTTTTCAGCCCGATCGCAACCCCCGATCCGCTGCTGATGGCCGGCGCTGAAGAAACATTGGATATGTTAAAGTCACAAATTGTGCCCAACAATGATCCCCGTGAACTCGCGATTCGATTCCGGGGCATCGAAAACATGCCTGAAACCATTCCGGATCACACAAATTACAAGGTGGGCGACAAGAAATCCTTCTGGACCACCAATGTTGATACTAATGTAAATTCGAAAATCAATGCCAAACTTGGCTATATCACCGACCATGTTTATTTCTGGATCGAAGAAGGTGTTAAATACAAAGAGCGCGACCTGGCTCGTCTGGTGGAGGCCTTCGAAAACGAAATCTACCCGACCGACCGTGAATTCTTTGGATCAGAATGGACACCCGGAATCGATGATAACCCGCATTTGTTCATCCTGTACGCCACAGATCTCGGCGGCAACCTGGCCGGCTATTTCTCCTCTGCTGATTCACTGCCTCCCCAGGCCCACGAATATTCCAATGCGCATGAAATGTTCATGTTAAATGCCGACACAATTGGTTTGGATGAAAAGTTTACCTATGGCGTTTTGGCACACGAATTTCAACATATGATTCACTGGTATCGCGACCGCAATGAGACTTCCTGGATGAATGAAGGCTTTTCCGAGCTGGCTGCCTTCTTAAATGGTTATTATGAGGGTGGCTTTGACTACCTGGCCATGTCCGATCCGGATATTCAATTGACTGATTGGCCCAATGATGCCAGTGCCACCACCCCGCATTACGGCGCAGCCTTTTTGTATCTCAATTATTTCTTGAACCGTTTCGGGGAAGATGCTACCAAGGCATTGGTCGCAGATGAACGCAATGGAATGGAAAGTGTGGATGCGGTTTTGACCGAGATTAACGCGGTTGATGGAATGAGCGGAGAACCGGTCCAGGCCGATGATGTCTTCCGGGATTGGGCGCTTACCAATTTATTGCTGGATAAAAGCGTGGCGGATGGCCGCTATGTGTATGAAAATTATAGCAATGCCCCGCAGGCATCGGTGACAGAAAATATTGATACCTGCAGCACCGGTTGGAATGAAAGAACAGTGTCGCAATATGGCGCTGATTACATTGCGATTAATTGCGCCCAGCCCTACACAATTAGCTTCCAGGGCACATATGATGTCGGTGTTTTGCCGGAGAATGCTTTTTCCGGTGATTATGCCTTCTGGTCGAATAAGGGCGATGAATCGGATATGACTCTGACACAAAGCTTTGATTTCACTAAGGTCAGCGGCCCAATTGAGATGAGCTATCAAACCTGGTACGACCTCGAGACCGATTATGACTATCTTTATCTGGTCGCTTCTGTAAATGGCGAAGACTGGCAAATTCTTGATACCCCTTCCTGCACATCTGAAGATCCATCCGGGAATAGTTTTGGCTGCGGTTACAATGCCGAATCCAATGGCTGGATCCAGGAGAGCGTGGATCTGTCACAATTTGCCGGCAAGACCGTGCAGTTACGCTTTGAATACGTCACCGATGCAGCCGTCAACGGCGAAGGTTTCCTGCTGGATGATGTCAGCATTCCAGCCATCAACTATGCCACAGATTTCGAAAATGATGATGGCGGCTGGGAGTCAGAAGGTTGGGTCAGAATTCAGAATTTACTCCCGCAGACATACGAGATCTCTTTAGTGACCATGAAGAAAGGCACCCAGGTTTCGCGTGTCACCCTGGATGCCAACCAATTCGCTGAAATCAGCGTCAATGGCAGCAATGCCGATCGCGTATACCTGGTAGTAAGCGGCTCGACCCGCTTCACCCGCCAGCTGGCCGACTACCGCTTTGCGCTGCAACCCCAAAAATAAACTAGACTTTCACATAAACAAAAATCCTGGAGGTATATACTTCTCCAGGATTTTTTTATTTAATAATTCTTTCTTTTTCTGAATGAAGATCACAAGAAAAACTGACTCTTGTAAGGGCGAAGCATCCGAGAGATTCTCGCGTCTCAACAAACCCACCCAGCGCGGATGCTTCGCCCACCGCAATCATGAAGCTACAGTCTCTTTCGATTATTATCCAACCAAAAACCGCTTCTCTCTAACAACTCTCACCCCCTTTGCCAACCTTACTACGTAAGGGCGAAGCATCCGAGAGATTCTCGCGTCACAACAAACCTACCCAGCGCGGATGCTCCGCCCATCATAATCATGAAGCTAAAGCCTCTTTCGATTATTATCCAACCAAAAACCGCTTCTCTCTATCAACTCTCACCTCCTTTGCTAACCTTACCATGTAAGGGCGAAGCATCCGAGAGATTCTCGCGTCACAACAAACCTGCCCAGCGCGGATGCTTCGCCCATCTCATCGGCAATAAGTATCCATGCACTCTCAATTGTTCTTAATTGGTATAATACATCTCAATCATCATGATCTTTTACGTGCGCCAAGTTCACCACTCAATCTACCAAACCAGCATAGCCACCAAATATTCCTATCAATGAGTACTCTTCATTCACAACATTTTGATCGTCGATCAATCAGGCTTCAAGGGTATGATTACACCCAAGAAGGATGCTATTTCGTCACGATAATCACCTATCAGCGCACTAACATCTTTGGCCAAATCGAAAATGGGCAAATTAATCTAAACCTATTTGGAAAAATAGTGCAACATCACGGGACTCAAATTCCTCTCCATTTTCCTAATGCGGTTATAGACCAATTTTGTATTATGCCTAATCATATCCACGGGATCATTCATCTTTCGGAAAAGACAAACCAGACACCAACCCGCCAAATTCCCAAAAAGATAATTCAAAAACATTATGACAACGAAAATATCCCCTTACCCACGGGCACGACCCCGAATTCCTTAAACGCTATCATTCAGAACTTTAAATCGGTAACTACAAGAAAGATAAATGGAATTCGTCATTTGCATGGCGAGCGAGTCTGGCATCGAAATTATTGGGAGCAAGTAATTCAAGACGAGAAATCCTATTTAAATATTGCTGACTATATTCAAAATAATTCCATTCAGTGGAATGCGGATCAATATTATCGTAAACAAATACCTTAGCGTAAGTTTTTTAAATGATATATCAACCACCACTAAAAAATAAATAAATGCTTAGGGAAATACCCACCACAACAAATCTATTTAATTGTGTTATGTAAAATTACGCACTATTACTTGAAATATGGGCGAAGCATTCGTTAAAATTGTCGTTCTAACGGTAAGGATCATTCGGCGAATGCTTCGCCCTTACATGATCCATCCTGACGATTGGGAAGACCTTTCATGAATTCTCTTTTATCTTCCTTCGCTATTTGAAGTACCTCGTACTACCACCTTATGATCAGGTTATCTGCGACATGTTTATAATATGAGAAAATCGATTACTCTCATTTCTCATTAATTCTATGTAATGACTCTAAACCAAAATAACGCAAGGATTTGCCCAATAGACTATTTGCACTAGCCTTTCGACCTAACGGGAAACTGGTTTTGAAAATAGTAAGCCTTCATTGTTATCTTTGATCAAAACACTTTTTGATAAATGAAAAAACTATAGCTATTAAGATTTTCCAAACTTGAGCAAAATACGAATCTAACAATTCGTGATCAAATTATCGTTTACCCTTCCCTTAAGCGGCTTAATTCACTCTCTAACTCCACACGCTTTTGCTGAGCCGCCAGGTTGATCTCATCTTTTAAATTAATCAGCTTTTCTCTAATACTTGCCCGCACGCCTTCGCCTGAATCCGGCGTAAACAACAACATGACCAATCCACCAATGACAACACCGCTGGCAAACCCATTTAAAAATGAAAACGTTTTCTTCATCACTTTCTCCTTTTTGTGCTCTTTTTCTTAATTTTTATTTCCAACCCGAATCTCTTAAATAAATATGGCGCTCCTGCCGAAATCCAGATCCCCACCAGCCCATAGCGTACAAACCGCAGAACATCGCTAATGATTGGGATATCGACTGGAAAGACTAATTTCAACCCAGCCCAAAAGACTAGTACACCAATAATACCAATTACAAAGCGCAGAATCAAATGCAAAGGTTTCGCGCGAATGCGGCCGAGCGGGATGACCTTCTGAATCAATATTAATCCCGCCAAAAGTCCGAACCAGACAGCCGCAGCAGTTATAACCCCATCCATCGAGAGCGGATTGATTGCCTCTTCCGGAAATTGAAGATTAATGTTGGCCTGATAATTAACAGGCATCTTCCAGGTCTGGTTTATCAGCAAGCTTATCGTCGACAATAGCAAAATAAACAATGTTGAGACAACTACACCCAGCCATTGCCTGGCACGTGACCAATTTTTTACCTGATCTTTAATGCGCTCAAAGAAGGCCAGGAAGAGCCACAGCAGTAACCCCCCCAAAAGCCAGCCGAACAAAACATCAACCAAAAAATGGGCACCTAGGTACAGGCGTGATAGCCCGATCAAGAATATAAGCACAATCAGCGCAATTTTCACCCACAATTTTCGCGAAACTGTTGCAAAGAAACCCCAAATTGATGCTGCATTTTGAGCATGGCCGGAGGGAAGCCCAAAGGACGTTTCCAGTACCATTGGTTTGACCGTGTCACTGACCCAAAACGGTCGTGGAGAGTGAAACAGCAATTTAAAAAATGCATTAAACCCATTGGAAAGCATCAAGAGCAGGCCAACCTGCACCCCAAGACGCGAATCAAAGCACCAGAATATTGCCGGCATAATAAATAAGTAAAATTCCTCATCGCCCAGAAAAGAGAAAAAGCGCATCGGAACAAACAACCAATCCCCCAGGTTTTGTAGAAATAAGTTTACCTGGACAAGTCCCACCCAAAAATTTTCCATGTCATTCTCCCAATATTGTTTATAAGATGGATTGACTCAACTTTTAAAACTATTGTACACTTGACTGCATGAAACCAAGAGAAGATCGATGGTGGAATTCCGTCGCAATTGTTTTCCTTTTCTTAACGCTGATGATGACAGCTTTCCGGTTGGATTCGACCAATTGGTCGCCGGATTTGTTCATCTTAAAATGGCTGACCTTTTTTGGATTTATTCTTGGCTTAGGTTTTGGATATAGTTACTTTACGCCGATAAAAGCGCGTATCATGCTGGTAGCTTATTCCATAATTGCCATTCCCGGGGCATTAACCATCACCACGGATAACACCTTACCGTGGTTGCAAAGGTTATCCGGTGTGCTGAGCCGGTTTGGCATTACTTTTGGAAATTTTTTCAACAATATCCAAATAGAAGATCCGATTCTTTTCATCAGCTTTTTGGCAGTCGTTGTGTGGTTTACATCACTGTCCGCGGGTTACTTAATGACCCGGCGCGGAAAGCCCTGGCTGCCACTTCTAGTATCCGCAATCACCATCTTTTCATCCGAGTTTTATTACTTACAAAACAAAAACCTGTATACATCTTTTTTTGTAATATTTGCCCTAATGGTACTTTCTATAACCAATTTCATGCATTCAACCAGAAGCTGGCATAAAAAAGGTACGATGGTTGAATATGAAACCAATTACAATATTTCAAAATCTGCATTAATTGCCAGCATTGTTTTGGTTTTGTTGGCCTGGAACATCTCAGGGATTGTTTCCGCCTTCCAAACATCCAATCCGCGCCAGAAATTAAGTGGTCTGTTTGAAGACATCCGTGTTCAATTTACCAAGATAACCGCGCCATTACAAGGGCCGCTTCGTGTTGAACGAACATTCTACGGCGATTCGATCGGATTGGGAACCAGTGCTGTCCTCGGAGAAGACCTGATCTTTACAGTCTCGGTCGACCAATTCAGACCAAATGGATCCCGCTATTATTGGCGGGCCCGTACCTATGATACTTATCAGGACGGCATATGGACTTCGACCTTTCCGGATGTCGAGGAATATACCCCAACCAGCCCGGATTTATCCTATCAAGATAGTGGCCGTTATCCGTTGCGGGAATTTACTTTTAAGACAAACACAAATCTTGGGTTGCTTTACACCCCCATGTACCCGATCCAATCCAGCCGGGAAGCAAAATTACTGTTCGATAAAGTTGATTTAGAAAATATCGATCTTGGTGCCATGACTCTCGACCAAACCATGTTTGCAGGTGAAATTTACCAGATTAAAGCAAGGATTCCAATACCTACGATTCTGGCTATGCGAAATGCAGCAACGGAATATCCGGATTGGGTGACAAAAAAATATCTGCAGCTTCCTGAAGACTTTTCCCCCAGGCTGCGCGAACTGGCCCTTGAAATTACAAAAGATGAAACCACCGTTTTCGATCGGGTCAGCGCGATTACCAATTATCTGCGCCGAAACATCTCCTATCAGGAAAAAATCCCCTCTCCCCCCGAAAACAAAGACCCGGTTGAATGGTTTCTTTTTGACTTAAAACAAGGTTTCTGTAATTATTATGCCTCCTCAGAAGTTCTGATGTTGCGCTCAATTGGTATTCCCGCCCGCATGGTCTATGGCTACGCGCAAGGAGAAGCAGACCGCAATCAAGAAAAATTCACTGTCCTTCACAAACAATCGCATGCCTGGCCGGAGGTCTTTTTTCCTGGACTGGGCTGGGTTGAATTTGAGCCAACCTCTTCTCAGCCAACATTAACCCGCCTTTCCGGTGAAAGCAACCGTCCTTCTCAAGCGGATATTCTCGCAGAAACTGATCAGGGTTCCGGGGATAATGATCAACTCAATAACCGCCTTGACCAAATTTCAGAAATAGAACCCCTCTCAGATTCTGCCATTAACCGTTTTCAATTGGTTCAGTTACTGCCTTACCTCTTGATTGTTGCCTTGGCTGATTTGATTGCTCTTTATATCATCCGCCGCCGGCGCATTGGAATTTCCTTTTCCCCACCCCTGTTGCTTGAATCCATTCTCCAAAAACGAGGTTGGCGCGTTCCCGGTTGGTTAAAAAGTTGGTCTCACTTTAATCAACTGTCAGCGGCAGAAAAAACGTTCGCCAGTATTGTTTTTGCTAACTCTTTCCTGGGTTTCCCTGCCGCGCATTCCAGCACACCATTTGAGATGGTACTTCATTTCAGCGCTATCCAACCCACTTTAAAGCCGGATGCAATTTTATTATTGGACGAATATCAACGGGCAATTTATAGTCATCAAAGCTTCAATCTAGCCCTCATGCAGCGATTAAGCCGCAAAATAGTTTTGGGAACACTACGGAAAAAGGTTCATCTGCTCTTTAACCCCGTTGAAAAGAGTCTGCTGGCAGCGACACTCGACTGAATCAGACTCTCCAAATATCATTAACCAGATTAATCACTTGCTGCAAGCCTGTTTTGATTGAACTGATTTCAATAAACTCATTGCGTGTGTGGATATTCCCCCCACGAGTCAAACAAATACACACGGATGGGTACCCTCTGCTAAGCGGTTCACTGGCATCGGTTGATCCTGCCAGGAGGTGTGGGGTTAGACCCAAATCAGATAAAATTTTCACTGCTTTTTCAACCAGCCAGTGGTTTTCTTTTAAGCCCCCGAAAGGCCGGGAACCAATTTCTTCAACGGAATATTCAACTTCCGGATTGTTTGCTGCTATTAGAAGCCTGCCAATTTTCCTGTTAGTTTGGGTTAATAATTCTTCACTCACAGCACGAATTTCAAAGCGACAAACTGCCTGTTTCGCAATCGAGTTTATGGTCGAACCCCCAGCAATACTGCCAAAATTCAAACTAACCTGACCCTTTTTCTGTCCGACAATTTTTTTTGAAGCGGTAATAAATTTGGCCAATTCTTCGATCGCAGATGGATTGCCATAATCAACCCAGGCGTGCCCACCGGCTGTACTTACCCGCAATTCAAACCGTTTAAGACCTAACGCCTGATGAAAAATCGCACCCAGGCCGATTCCTTCCAGCACAAGAAAGGCATTCACCTTATCCTTAAAACGATCGGTTACTACGCGCATTCCTGCCAGATTACCCAGTCCTTCTTCGGACACGTTGGCAACAAACCAAATGCCACCAGGCAAATGTGCTGGTTGACTGTGAAAATGGTGAATGAGCCCGATCAAAGCCGCCAATGACAGCGAATTATCCCCGATACCGGGCCCAGACCAGATTTCAGCTTGCTTAACAATTGAATGATCCACGCTTTTTGCATGCACAGTGTCTACGTGAGCGCTGATGACGAGAGGCTTTTCTTGACCTCCCGCCAAGAAGCCATATACGTTTCCAATTCCATCTATTTCAACGCCACTGAGACCATGCACTTGAAATGCATGGTAAAGGTACTGGCTGCGGTCAAACTCATCAAGAGTCGGTGCGGGAATAATCTGAATATTCTCCAACTCCTGCAGAACCAGCTTAATAATATCTTTCATTATGATCAGACTTGAATGACACTCAATTTTAAAGATTCAAGACGGGCATTGACCAGGCGCGGCAAGCTATCCATGCAATAAAAAGGTCCAATTCCCTCTTGTGTGATTGAGGCTGAAATACTACCCTGCATAGCCGAAAGCAGCGGTTGATGGTGCGATCGCAATCCTGCTAAAAAACCCCCGCAAAATGATTCCAGGCTACCGGTTGGGTCAATAATTTCGGTTGTATAAGCAGGAATTTCATATTTTCTTTTAGTAATTTGATCGTAGAGAAAATATCGTCTGTTGTTGGTAAGGATAACAACAAATTCAGTTCCGAACGCAGTTAAAGCTTCTGCCATCTCCCATAGATCTGATGACCTGCCTAAAAATAAGTTTCGAATTTGTTTTTCGGTACAAATGAAAGCATTAATTCCTTTTAAGACGGTGCCAATCCGCTCCCAATAAATTGAACCCATGTAATCATCAGAGGCTTGCAAGGATATGGTGGCAACGTGACCTTGCCGTAAGTAAGATGGCAAGCGTGTCTGCGAGGGGTAATCCATTGCACAAATATGCGCTGCAGTAACATCAAAGAAATCGAAAGGAATGTCCTTAAACCGTAAAGCAGTATCTTGCGACATGAGGTTAATTGACCCGGGGTTTTTTGGTTGATATCCCAACAATGATTTAGGGAATGGCTTCCCAACCCGCGAAAAATGTGCCAATGGGTTATCGTAAGCCACCTGATCCAACATGGGATAAGCAATGAAATTTCGCTGTTCAAGAGGTTCAATATCCACTTGAATTCCACGAATATCCATTCCTCTGGCTTTGATTTGATGCAGCCATTCTTGGGGGTAATCCTCACTGATTCTGGCTAGCAGACCAATGGCTTCATCCCAAAGTGCAATCCCAGCCGCAGTGTACAACAGATTCCCGCCCAGAATATCAACTGCCACTCTGCCATCTGGTAAAACCAGGTAATCTCTGGTTAATGAACCAGCTACCGCAAAACGCAGAAACGGTGTGGTGGACTTCAGCTCCCCTGTCGACATTTGTAATTTTAACTTTCCAGCAGTTAACTATTTTTCGCCGAGATCTGCGATTAATTTCATGACACCCAAAAGTCCCAAACCAACTTTGACACCATCTCCGGCATTAAGTTCTGGTTTTCTATTTTTTTGCTGAGCGCGTTGGATCATCATATAAGCGGCAAACAACCCGCTTAACAAACCAACGACGGCACCCATTACCAGAATTTTTGTTTTCCAATTTTCTTGAGTTTGCATTTTACATCCTTTAAATCTTCTAAAGATTAATTAACGAAAAAGACCTTTGCGTAAACCACTTACCTTGCTTCTGATGGTCACAATTGGTGTAGTAACTTTTTCAGAAAAGTTATAAACCGTTAAAGCAATCTTTAAAAAGATCGCCTGCACTTTGCGCAATTGAGTTGGAATCCACCCAAGTAGCTTGGCTTGTCCAACAATCAAAAGAATCAATAAAGCCAGCACAAAAAAAGATAAGATAAACATGGGAATCACCAACATCATCACAGAAATATCTGCCCATTGATGGATATTGGCATCCATAGGACTTACATTTATAGAGACTAGCACAGCAATCAGCAAAAATAAAAGAACGCCAAGCCCCAAAGGCAGGTATATTTGTATACCGATCTCCGATTTGGTGACTTGTTTGGGGGTTTTTCTTGCCTTGGATTTTGGATCAGCCATAAATTTATTGTAGCATGCTTTATTTTCAAGATGAATAATAAATACAATCCAAACATTGTCGCTATGCAGTCAGATTGATGATTTTGCGGGCAACTCCACTGGAGATAGCCGCCTCAGCTACAGCGCTTGATTCCCAGGCACACAGACGGGGATCAAGTGCTTTGGGCACAAAGTAATCCTCGCCAAATTCAAGGTGATCTATCGCATACATCTTCAGGACCTCAGCTGGAACAGCTTCCGTGTAAAAAAAAGCCAACGCATGAATGGCCGCTGTTTCTATTGCCTGATTGATCTCTCCAGCTCGCACATCGAGTGCTCCACGGAAAATATCAGTGAAACCCAACATGTTATTGATACTCAATTTTGACAATGCGATTTAACCCGGCCAGGTCATTCAAAATGCGGATCTGTGCACCTGGAAAGGATTCACTTGCCATTGCAACTACCCGCTCACCCTGGTCGAATTGAATCTCAAATAAGAGCAAACCGGGCTCTTTTACTGTTCCTTCAAGCTGTTTGAAGACAGCAGCAATGAATTGCAACCCATTCGTGCCACCATCCAAGCTTTGGAGAGGTTCGAAACGAGCGTGCTCCATTTCAATCACGGCTTGTGTTGGGATATAAGGGAGGTTGGCACACACCAAATCGAATTTTCCTTGAATTGCTGAGCATAAATCCCCATTTAAAAATACTGCTGCTTTACAATCAAGCCTGCGGGCATTCTCGACAGCAACTTTCAGGGCCGCCAAGGAAATATCAATGCCCACGCCCCACCCACCAGGCAAATTATCCAGAACGCTAATGAGAATCGCACCACTACCTGTGCCTATATCAAGAACTTTAATCGGTCGATCAATTCGCCGTCCCCATTGAATTGCTTCCTCCACCAATAATTCCGTCTCCGGCCGCGGGTTGAGCACTGCCGGGTTGACCAAGAAAGACAATCCATAAAATTCCTGGACACCAGTTATATAGGCTAAAGGTTCTCTTGTTTTTAACCGCACCAAAAGCTGATTAAGTAATTCTGCTTCAGCTTCATTAAGCAAATACTCATCATGTGCCAGCAGCCAGCTGCTTTCTCTCTTCAAAACAAATTTCAGGATGGCATTTATTTCTATGCCGGCTTCAACGCTTATCGGAATTAATTCTCGTAAAGCTCCGGCACGCCATTGGCGTATATTAGTCGTCATCCTCACCCAAAGCAGAGAGACGATCTGCTTCATTACGCATTTGTAATTCATCGATGAAAATGTCGATATCACCATCCATAACGGAGGGAAGGTTGTAAGAAGATATATTAATGCGATGATCCGTTATCCGATTTTGAGGATAATTGTACGTCCGGATTTTTTCGGAACGATCGCCACTGCCCACCTGGGATTTTCGGTCAGCATCAAATTCACCTTGGCGTTTCTCCTCTTCAAGTTCATAAAGTTTGGCTCGTAAAATGCTCATTGCCCGTAATTTGTTTTGAAGTTGGGAACGTTCATCCTGACAGGAAACAACCAATCCGGTAGGGATATGGGTGATGCGTACAGCTGTTGCATTCTTCTGCACATTCTGACCGCCCGCACCAGCAGAAATATAGACATCTATACGCAAATCATTGTTATTGACTTCAACATCGAATTCTTCAACCTCGGCCAATACAGCGACGGTAACTGTCGAGGTGTGAATTCTGCCGGAGGATTCAGTGGTTGGAACCCGTTGCACCCGATGCACCCCAGATTCAAACTTCAAGCGCGAGTAAGCGCCATTACCTTTAATCAAGAATGAGATTTCTTTCAACCCGCCAATTCCAATTTCGTTTTGGCTGAGGACCTCAACTTTCCAGTGTCTTTTTTCAGCGTATCGGCTGTACATTCGGAATAACTCAGTAGCGAAAAGAGCCGCTTCATCACCGCCTGCTCCGGCCCGGATTTCCATAATAACGTTGCGCTTATCACGCGGGTCAGTAGGAACGAGCAATGCTTTCAATTCTCTGTCAAGCTTTTCTAGTTGCGGTTGCAAGGTTTCCAGGTCAATTTCAGCCAATTCCCGCATTTCTTCTTCATCGCCATCAATTAATTGTTGCGCCTCTTCGATTTGCTTGAAGATTTTATGGTATTGCATCGCTTTGAAATAGACATCTTCTAGTTCTGCTTTTTCCATACCAATTTCTTTGGCACGTTTATAATCGTCGCCTACACTTTCCATTTGGCGAACAAGATCCTGGTATTTTTCTTCAATTGTTTTAATTTTTTCTAACATCGTTCAATCCAAGATTTTTAGGTTTTTAGCAAGGAAGTATTATACCAGTATGGAAAAAAACTGTGGCTGAGATGTTGAAGCTGATATAACACTCATAATAAATCAGCTCCCCAGTCCAATCTTTTTTTCATTAAATTGTTTATCCCGTTGTCGCAAGTTCAATGACATGCTCACAAATTCTTTCCCGATCATCAAACGGATAATTGTAAAAAAGATGTGGTCATAATATTTCTACAACATCGAAATCTAATTTGATGAAAGAGAAATCTTGTTGTGATTTGCAATTAACCAGATTTGTTGATTATTCGATACAATTAGCTCACCACATCTGTTATGAAGGAATAACTCGTTGGTTAGCATACCAAACTCGAAAATTAGAGTATCGCACTTCAATTTATTTTATGGCACTTTTCAGGCACTTCGTGATATTAATATCGATATCGCTGGAAATGCGATAACTGCGATCATCGGGCCATCCGGGTGTGGCAAAAGTACTTTCATACGTTCTTTCAATAGAATGAATGATTTAATTGCTTCAGTAACAGTTAATGGTGAAATCAATCTGGATAGCGAGAACATCCTGGAATTAAATCCGGTTCTGCTCAGGAAAAAAGTTGGCATGGTATTTCAAAGGCCGAACCCTTTTCCGAAATCGATTTATGATAATGTCGCTTACGGTCCAAGAGCACATGGCAACCACAATAAGTCTGAATTGGATCAAATCGTGGAAAAAAGTCTGCGCGACGCATTTTTATGGGAGGAAGTAAAAGATAATCTCAATAAATCTGCATTGGAACTTTCTGGCGGAGAACAGCAACGTTTGTGTATTGCACGTGCACTGGCAATTACTCCGGAGCTTATTCTAATGGATGAGCCCGCTTCTGCGCTGGATCCGATTGCAACAATGAGAATAGAGGAATTAATCCAGGAATTAAAAAAGTTTTATACAATCATTATTGTGACGCATAATATGCAGCAGGCAGCCAGAGCATCTGACTTCACGGCATTCTTTAACATCCAGGAGGATCGCGCCGGTTATTTGGTCGAATACGATCATACGACCAAGATTTTTACAAATCCTGCTTTACAAATTACAGAAGATTACATAACCGGTCGCTTTGGATAAGTGAGTTAACTCGCAGAAGAGGTAAAAATGGCGCGAAGATTTTTTATACGAAAAGTTCAAAACATTCAGGATGAAGTTCTCTTGCTGGGCAGCATGGTAGAAGATGCAGTTACGAAAGCAGTCCTTTCACTAAAAAATCGGGACCAGGCGCTGGCAAAACAAATTTATCATGACGACTTATTATTGAATGATAAACGCTACGCTATTGAAAACGCGATCCTGATCGTGATTGCTACCGAACAGCCGATCGCACGCGATTTGCGCCAACTGGCATCCATGTTAGATGTGGTCACCGAACTGGAAAGAATGGGGGATTACGCCAAAGGTATTGCAAAAGTAACTGTCAAACTTCACGAAGTTGAAATTAAGCTGCCAATGCATGAAATTGAATTGATGGCTGAACTCTCAATTAGTATGCTTCACAGAGCTTTAACGGCATTTATAGAAGAAGATGCCCAATCCGCTGCTCAAATACCATATGAAGACGACGCCGTGGATAAGCTATACGAAAATATTTACCATCAAAGTGTGGAATTAATGATGGCGGAGCCGCACAATATTGATAATTCTAATTTAATTATGTGGGTCGCCCATAACCTGGAACGTCTTGCCGATCGAGTGACCAACATTTGCGAGCGGACTGTTTTTATCTCAACCGGTGAACTGATGGAACTGGAAGTAGATGAACAAGATGAAGACCTGGATGTTGTCTAGCACATAGTGCTTATCTATCCGACAAGAGGTTTTTTCGAACAGAATCCTATACAATACGCTTATTAAGCATAATAGTTTAATTCTGATGGGAGTTTGTATGTCTGATCCTGAAAAGAAACTGATACAAGCCTATGCGGCAAAGATAATCCAGGGTCAGATGGACTTCCTCGAAGACCAAATAGCAGATATTGGACGACACGGTGACATTAATATTCTTCACCAAACCCGGGTCATTAGTCGCCGGGTTCGTAATACAATTGAAGTCTTTGCGCGCTATTTTGGCAAAAAAAATTCCAGGAAATGGCTTTCAAGCTTCTCAGAACTTACAAAAAAGTTGACCTCAGTTCGGGATATGGATGTGCAAATCTCCTTCTTACAAAATGAATTGACAAAAGTAGATAATCCGAAAGTAGTTCAAGGTTTACAGCGTATTCTCCTCCGGAAAACCCAGAAAAGAAATGACAGCGCTGGTTTAATTGACAAAACCATAAATAAATTTAACGAAACCGAAACAATTAAGTCTGTGAGAGAATTCATCGTTAACCACCCATTTGTGGAGGAGGAATTTTCAACAACCGCGTCTTTGAGTAGCCTGGCGATACAACACATAGAAGAAAACATCGAAAAATGCTTTCTCCATGTTCCTTTTATCATCAGTGCAACCAATAACAAAGAATTACACAAATTACGCAAATCAATCAAAAATCTACGCTATACGCTCGAGCTTTTTCAATATCTCTATCCAGCATTAATTGAATCAATTGACATCTTAAAAACATTTCAGGATGACCTTGGAAAGATACATGACTGTGACGTATGGATCGAGGACCTCAATAAATTTGAAATAAAAGAAAAGAAAAGAATTTTCAACTTTTACGGTCAGAATGGAGCTTTCAACTTCATTAAACCCGGCGTTGATTTTTTACGGGCACAAATTGGAGAAGCCCGAATGCAAGCCTATAACCAATTCCTTTTGCGATGGAATCAAAGTTTTCAAAATCAGTTCTGGGCAAAGTTACGCAATCAGTTAACTGCATTCCCTATTTACGAAGATAGACTTCCCAAAGGCCTTGATTCATTGAGAGTGCCATCGAATCAAACGGATTTAAGTTCAAAGTAGTTAAGAACAAATCAATCCCCTTCCATTAAATTCTGGAGCTTATCAATTTGGCTTTTGTATTGGAAAAATAGAAGGTTTGGCAACTCATGCGTAGCATGTAATTATTAGATTTCTCTTTCAGCTTGCATAACAACCCGGAAGGGATTCTTGGGGCGATTTATTTATCAAGTTGGTTGTGCATTCTATACTTATATGTCCCTCATACATTTTGTTAATCTTATGTTGACATTATTTTCTTAAAATAAAGATTGACATTATTGTTTTAATTTTTGGAGGAAATCATGGACATGGAAAAATTTACACAGAAATCTCAGCAGGCATTGCTTCGCGCCCAGCAAATTGCTCAAGAAAGCAATCATCAGACCATTGAGCCAATTCACTTATTGGCTGCATTACTCTCTGAAGATGAAAGCATCGTCTCGGCGATAACCACAAAAATAGCCGGAAGCACGTTGGCTTTGCGTGAAACAGTCAATCAGGAAATTCAAAAACGACCAAAAATCACAGGATATAGCAGTGATATCGGGTTATCCCGAGCCGCGTCAGATGTTTTAAATACTGCAGAACGTCTCGCTAAAGGCATGAAAGATGATTATGTCTCCACAGAACATATCCTCCTGGCGCTGACAGAAAGCAGCGAAAGAGGCTTGTTAAGCCAATATGGAATTACAAAAGATTCCGTATTAAATGCACTCAAAGATGTGCGTGGAAGTCAGAGGGTTTCTTCTCAGACCCCTGAAGATACGTTTCAAGCACTGCAAAAGTATGGCCGTGATTTGACCGCCATTGCGCGTCAGGGAAAGTTAGACCCCGTGATAGGTCGTGATGAGGAAATTCGGAGAATCATTCAAATTCTTTCCCGGCGTACCAAGAACAATCCAGCCTTGATCGGTGATCCCGGTGTTGGTAAGACTGCAGTAGTCGAAGGACTTGCTCAAAGGATAGTCAAACGAGATGTTCCTGAAGCCTTAAAAAACAAGACTTTGTTTCAACTTGACCTCGGTTCATTGGTCGCTGGAGCTAAATATCGCGGTGAATTTGAAGAACGCCTCAAGGCAGTCTTAAAAGAAATTTCAGATTCAAACGGAGAGATCATTCTATTTTTGGACGAGATGCACACTATTATTGGCGCTGGAGCAGCTGAAGGGGCCATGGATGCGGGAAATATGCTAAAACCGATGTTAGCCAGGGGAGAATTGCACATGATTGGGGCAACCACACTCGACGAATATCGCAAGCATATTGAGAAAGACGCCGCCCTCGAACGGCGTTTCCAGCCGGTATTAATCAAAGAACCGAGTGTAGAGGACACCATCAGTATTTTAAGGGGTCTCAAATCTCGTTATGAAGTTCACCATGGTGTCCGAATTACCGATTCAGCTGTGATTGCTGCGGCAACATTATCTAATCGTTACTTGACTGACCGAAAACTGCCCGATAAAGCCATCGATTTGATTGACGAAGCTGCTGCCCGGTTGCGAACGGAAATTGATTCCAAACCTCAAAGCCTTGATGAAGCTGATCGGCAAATAATGCAACTTGAGATTGAACAGCAAGCACTCGCCAAAGAAACGGACAAGGCATCAAAAGAAAGATTAACCAATATCGAAAAGGAGTTGGCTGACCTGAAAGAGAAATCAGCTGAATTGACCATGCGCTGGAACACTGAAAAAGAAGCGATCGCTGGACTGCAAACTATTAAAGAAAATATCGACAGCACTCAGGTAGAAATTGAACGAGCCGAAAGAAATTCAGATCTGGAAACTGCTGCCCGTTTGCGTTACGGTTCCTTACGCGAATTGCAGGAACAGCAAAAAGTGGCTGAAGAAAAATTAAAAGCACTACAGGATCAAGGTGCTTTACTCAAAGAGGAAGTGGATGCTGAAGAGATTGCTCAGGTAGTGTCCCGCTGGTCAGGAATTCCGGTTTCACGACTGCTCGAAGCTGAAATGGCAAAACTGGTTCGAATGGAAGAAAGTTTGCATACCCGTATTGTTGGCCAGGATGAAGCAATCAGCGTCGTTTCCAATGCAGTTCGAAGAGCACGAGCTGGAATTCAAGATCCCAACCGCCCGATAGGATCATTTATTTTCCTCGGACCCACCGGTGTTGGAAAAACGGAGCTTGCAAAGACTCTGGCCGCATTTCTTTTCAATGATGAGCGCGCCATGATCCGGATTGATATGAGTGAATATCAGGAAAAACATACGGTTTCACGATTGGTAGGTGCCCCGCCTGGTTACGTTGGCTACGATGAAGGCGGACAATTAACCGAAGCAGTACGCCGGCGTCCATACAGCGTTGTATTATTCGATGAGATCGAAAAGGCACACCCGGAGGTTTTCAATATTCTTCTGCAATTACTCGACGATGGTCGGCTGACTGATGGGCACGGCCGCACTGTTGATTTCCGCAACACGGTTGTCATTATGACCAGTAACCTGGCCAGTGAAATGTGGGTAGGTTCACGCACTTTCAGCAGAGAAGAAATAAACGCTATCCTCAGAAATCACTTCCGTCCAGAATTTCTAAACAGGATTGATGAGATTATTGTGTTCCACTCCCTCTCGAAAGAGCATATCCGCGAGATTGTGGTTAAACAGTTGGAAAACGTCATTCATTTACTCGAAAATCGTGACATTCACCTTTCCTTTACTCAATCAGCCATTGACCACATAAGTGAGATTGGCTATGATCCCGATTTTGGCGCACGCCCGTTGAAAAGAGCTATCCAACGAGAAATACAAGACACTCTTGCCCTCAAAGTCCTTTCCGGTGAAATTTTTCCCGGTGATCACGTTGAGGTTGATTATGATGGCAACCAGACTATATTCAAGGTTAAATCTTGAAATAACGAGAGTCAATTCGTTTCGGAAAGAAGGCAATCATATTGGTTGCTTTTTTTTTAACGAACTCCGGTAAAGAGATCTGATTCTTTCTTCTCTCCCGAAAGTGGCTCGGGATAGGCGCGCATGTACAAATCCTTGCTACTAAAAAGTTTGCGCAACCAGCCAAGGATTCCCCCACCCAACTTTGAACCTCCCTGACTTGCGTGGCAAGCGGAAGCCTCAGCGACCAATTGGGCATATTTCGCATATTTGACGATTGCGTGGATTGGAAAATCAACTTCCACGATCGCTTGCAAATCAATGTCCTTATTTGCACCAAATTTGCGCGGATCCCTGCCAACCAATCTCATCAAAAAGACTGATATTTTTATTAAAGTTTTTGGAATGGTATGATAGTACAATTTTTGAGGCTGGTATGTGAGATCTGGTGATTGGTTGTTTTCCGGTAATAAATTCATAAATGCCTTGACAGTCGCCTCATGAATGCGAATATGGTCAGGATGGCGATACCCCCCAATTGGGTCAAATGTCAAAACAACCTGAGGTTTAAGCTGTTTTAAGAGATCATACACTTTTGCAGCCACCTCCATCACGGGAGTTGCCCAAAGAGACTGGGGGTCGCGGTTGTGCTCAGAGCCTGCCATTCCCGAATCTAGATAATTCAAGAAAAACACTTCCTTAATTCCGAGTTTTTTTGATGCACAGCGTAGTTCGAATTCACGCCGCTGAGAAGTACTTTCAAAGCCTTCCAGGTACTTCTTATCCATCTCTCCAACTTCTCCGCGAGTGGCACAAATTAAATAAACTGTCACGCCCTCATGAGCATATTTTGCCAATGTGCCACCCATTCCAAAAGTTTCATCATCCGGGTGTGCTAGAACAGAAACCAATATTCTTTCTCGCGTTTTGTTTTCATTATTAATGTCAGCCATATTAACCTTCAATATTCACTTAGTATTGATACTGTCTGGGATCGATTTTTTCCACCCACGCGTTGGTTCCACCTTTTAAGTTAAAGACTTTTTCGAATCCTTCTGCAAGCAACTTATTTACAATTCTCTGTGAGCGAACTCCATTACGGCAAATAAAAACCATCTCATCTTGAGGATTAAAAGTTACCTGGTTGGCAATAATTTTTTCGTATGGAATATTTTCGGACCCAGGAATTTGAACAATTGCAAGTTCAGCCGGGTCGCGCACATCAATTAATTTGATATCAACTTTGCTTTCAAGCAGTTCCTTTAGTTCTTTCGGGTAAATCTGTTTCTCTTTGGAAGTAGATCCAAGTTTTTCCTCATGCAAGCCGCAAAAAACAGCCGTATCTTCAAGGGTATTTATGGTTGGTTTTTCTCCACAGATCATACAGTTAATATTCTTGCGCAGTTGAATTTTTTGCAGTGACAGATCGAGCGCATCATAAAGAAAAAGATTACCTGAACTCTCAGTTCCGATCCCTAATATAATCTTGATCACCTCCGTAGCCTGCATTGTCCCGATGGTGCCCGGCAGTACCCCGAAGACACCACCTTCTCCGCAAGTTGGAATCATCCCTGGGGGTGGCGGTTCAGGAAAAATACATCGATAACAAGGCCCTTCCTGAGCATTAAAGACGGCCACCTGGCCTTCAAACCGATAAATAGAACCATAAATATAAGGTTTTTTTTCGAATACGCAATAATCATTTAACAAATAACGGGTGGCAAAATTATCGCTGCCATCCACTATGATGTCATAATTCGCGCCAATTTCCATAATATTGTCCGCGCTTACATAAAAAGGAAATTCTTCAATACTGATATATGGATTAATATCCTTCAACCGCTCTCCAGCAGAAGTTACTTTCAACTCACCAATGCGGCTGTCACCATGGATAATCTGCCGCTGTAAATTGGATAATTCGACCACATCAAAATCCACCAATCCAATTCTGCCAACCCCGGCAGCAGCAAGATACATAGCGATAGGCGATCCCAGACCACCTGCCCCAACGATTAATACCGAGGCAGCTTTCAATTTCTCCTGTCCCCGCATTCCAACCTCGGGCATCATCAAATGACGAGAATAGCGCAGTACTTCAGCGCGTGTAAGTTGTGCCATCAGATTACCTCCAATCCGAACTTCAGGATCGATCATATCAAACTATACTGCGATAATTCAAACTTAACACTACATGTGTACGCTGTTTGTAGCCGTGTCTCAGAAATGATAAAATGAAATCATGCACATAGTAATGACTCACGAACAAGCCGATTTTGACGCAATTGCATCATTGTTGGCAGCTGCTCTTCTCCAAAAGGATGCTTTTGCATTACTGCCAAGAAAAATGAATCGCAATGTAAAGGCCTTCATTGAATTATACGGCGGAGAACTGCCTTTCTATTTACTTGATCAATTACCCAAACGCTCAATCGATAAGATCACCCTGGTAGACACTCAATCATTGGTGACCTTAAAAGGAATGGGGAAAAAAACAAAAGTGCATGTTGTCGATCACCACACACCGAAAGTCGACTTTCCGGTTGGCTGGACATCCATATTCAAATCCACGGGAGCTTGTGTCACGATCCTGATTGAGGATTTGCAAAAAAGTAAACTCGGTTTAAACACCATTTTTGGAACACTTTTATTGATCGGAATTTATGAAGATACAGGCTCACTCTCTTATGCTAGCACCACCCCACAGGATATGTTGGCAGCTGCTTTTCTATTGGAAAACAACGCCAGCCTGTCAATCGCAAACAAATATTTAAACCCTCCCCTATCTGATAATCAACAGAAGATTTACGATTTGCTCTTAAAAAACACGACTCACTTAAATATTCATGGTCACCACATAGCGGTCGCCAAGACAAACACAGAAATTTTCAACGAAGAAATTTCCAGCATAGCCCACAAATTACGTGACTATCTGGATCCAGATGGACTCTTCCTGTTGGTGAAAACCGTTGAAGGAGTTCGATTGGTTGCCCGCTCAACCATCGATCAGGTTGACGTAAGCAAAATTGCGCAAATTTTTGATGGTGGAGGCCACGCCAGAGCAGCAGCGGCTTTGATTCCGTTGGAAGAAGGAGTACCAGAACTTGACATTGCCTATCAAAAGCTTTTGGATAATCTGCCGTATTTAATTGAACCGAGCATCAAAGTAGCTGACATCATGTCACGTGATCCACTTCTAATTAAACCAGATACCAGCGCTTTAAGTGCATCGCATCTCATGCAGCGATATGGTTATGAAGGTTATCCAGTCATCCATGATGGCAAAATTGTCGGGTTATTGAATCGTCGCAGTGTAGATCGTGCAATCACACACAAGTTGGATCTGACAGCTGCCAGCTTGATGGAAGCAGGTGATGTATTTACCTATGATCAGAGTTCCCTGGATGACTTGCAAAAGATTATGACTTCCAGCGGTTGGGGACAAATACCTGTAAGGTCTTCTACAAGTAACCAGATCGTCGGCATCGTCACCCGTACCGATTTAATTAAAGCCCTGGGAGAAATAAACCCGACAAATCTGAAGAGGAAAAACCTTTCCTCATTACTTAATCAAGCGCTTACAACAGGTCAAATGTCTTTTCTGCAATTGATTGCCACGCATGCTTTTCAACACAACCTTCCAATTTACCTGGTTGGAGGGTTTGTTCGTGATTTAATCCTGGAACGACCGGGTTTTGATCTGGATATCGTTGTTGAAGGAGATGCAATTACTCTGGCTAATTCCCTGGTAAATCTTTATAAAGGAAAAATCAGCACCCACAAACGCTTTAGAACTGCCAAATGGATCATAAAAGACAATGGCAAATTAACCATAAATCTTTCAGAAATGAATACCTTCGATTCCGCAGAATTCCCGGATAGTATTGATTTTATCAGCGCGCGAACTGAATTTTATGAGTATCCTACGGCACTCCCTGAGGTGGAAAGCTCCAGTATTAAGCTTGATCTCCATCGGCGCGATTTTTCTATCAACACCCTTGCCATGCGCCTGGATGGACGCCACTTTGCAGATTTATACGATTTTTGGGGAGGACTTGAAGACCTGCAAGCCGGCGTAATACGGGTTCTTCATTCGCTTTCCTTCGTAGATGACCCCACCCGCCTTATTCGTGCAGTCCGTTTTGAACAGCGCTTTGGCTTTGAGATAGAACCACGCACCTTACAACTATTGATCGAAGCGTCTGATTTAATATCACAAGTTTCGGGCGATCGGCTACGACATGAGCTTAATCTCATCCTTAAGGAAAAAGATCCTTTTCCAGCCTTGGGACGTTTACAGGAACTCGAATTGCTTTCTCACATTCATCCCGATTTAACAATAACTGACGAAATAAAAAGCAATTTATCGAAAATTATTCAGGCAGATATTGGCTCTGAATGGAACTTACCACCAGAATCAGCGACTTTACCATTAAAATTGACCATGCTATACATCACCTGGTTTATGGATTGTGGCAAAAATTTTCGCTCCATTATCAAACGTTTGCGAATGCCAGCGGTCATTCCCACTGCGACAAGCCAGGCAAAAAAGTTTAAAAAAATAAACACTTCTTTAAGCTCGTTGCGGCCAAGCCAGATAACTGAAATCTTTGACACTTTCCGCAAAGAAGTTCTACTCATATTCTCAATAATTCTTACGAATGAGCCAGTAAAGCTACTCATTTACAATTATGTCACGCATTGGCAAAAGGTCAAACCATTCACTACCGGTCTGGAACTACAAGCAGCCGGTATCACGCCTGGTCCGATCTATAAGGAGATTCTGAGCCAGTTGCGGGACGCCTGGCTGGATCAAAAAATTACATCCGTTGAGGATGAACTTCAGCTTTTAAATGAAATCATCAATCAGAAATAATCATCCACATCCAGAAGAAACTGTAAATGATTGGGTCAGCCAGGTCATTATCAGGAAAGGCAAGCGAACCGACTTGCCTCAGATGGAATGGGATGGTGAATTTACACACTTGCGGCAAATTTATGCAAACACATACAAGAGATCCAGAGCCGGCCTGGCGCGAATCTGGGTCGTTGAATTTCACCCTCAGGTAATTATTGGGCAAGTTCTTCTTCAATTAAAATCGATTCGTGAAGATCTGGCCGATGGAGTTGATCGTGCTTATCTATTTTCATTTCGGATAAAACCAAAATTCCGAAGTCAGGGACTGGGAGCTTTGTTACTTACCGCAGCAGAATCGGATGTGCAGCAAATTGGTTTTCATGAAATGACTCTGATCGTTTCCAAAGTGAATGAACGCGCAATTCAATTCTACCAACAACACGGATATCGGATTACTGCACCCGAACGCGGTGAATGGGTCTATCGAGATCATAATAATGAACGCCACAAAGTCGTAGACCCAGGATGGAAAATGGTTAAAGTATTAAGAAGGTACTAACACTTACGGCTTCGACATCCCATTAATTCCGATGGGTTCCGCTTACAAATTAAGCAAGTTCACACTCAATTATAATACCGGAGAATACCACTCTGACTGCGCGCAAATTTCTTGATACCTGATATAATTGAACAGGTTTTAAGAAATTATATAGATTATTATGCCTAAATTCTCACACTATTCGGGGATCATCAGGCAATAAAAAAAATTCTTAAGAAGGGTACGGTTCATGAAAGAATATAAATCTGATTCAATCCGTAATATCACTTTGGCATCACATTCCGGTGCCGGGAAAACGATACTTGGCGAAGCTTTATTGTTTATTACCGGCGCAAATAATCGTATGGGAAAGATTGAAGATGGTTCAACAACATCCGATTTCGATGAGGAAGAACAGCGGCGTAATATTTCAATTTATACAACCGTTCTTCCGGTTGAATATAAAGATGTAAAAATCAATATTCTTGACACCCCCGGATACACTGATTTTCTTGGTGAAGAAATCAGCGCATTACGGGTTTCGGATGGTGCGATTATCATGGTGGATGCAGTTGCCGGGATTGAAGTTGGTACCGAGCTGGCTTGGAGCTATTCTGGCGATTTCAATATTCCTCGTTTCGTCTTAATTAATAAAATGGATCGAGATAACGCCAATTACCATAAGATTTTTAATGCATTCCAGGAAATGACGGATGTGCGTTTAATTCCAATTCAACTTCCAATGGGTGAACAAGCCGATTTCAAAGGTATCATCGATTTGATTTCTATGAAAGCGTTTGAAGGAGTCGGCAATGATGTGATCGAGATTCCTGCAGAATTTAAAGAGGCTGCGGAAGAAGCTCATATGGCTCTGGTCGAAGCTGCCGCTGAAGGGAAAGATTCATTGATGGAAAAATTCTTTGAGGTAGGCACATTGGAGCCAAAGGAAATTACCCAGGGTTTGAAAGAAGTCATCAAGAATGGATCTTTTGTACCGGTATTGGTCTCTTCCGCCTCACACCAAATTGGTCTGATTCCGTTGCTCAACAGTATCATTGATTTGATGCCTTCACCAGTTGAAGCTGGACCATACAAAGCGATCGATAAAGATGGCAATGAAATTGAACTTCAATCAGAAGATTCCGGACCACTGGCAGCCTATGTATGGAAAACAACTGCAGATCCCTTCGTAGGTAAACAAACTTACTTCAGAGTTTATTCCGGGTTGTTTAACTCTGATAGTCGTGTTTGGAATCAGGACAAGGGTTTGGAAGAGCGAATTGGAACGGTTAGCATTCCACGTGGAAAAGAAGCCATAAATGTAAAAACAATTCACGCCGGTGATATCGCAGTTGTACCTAAACTCTCTGAGACTGTGACTGGTAATACACTTGGTGATAAATCTACACCCATTAAGCTTCCTTCTGCAAAATATCCGAATGCCTTGTATCGGGTTGCAGTGACGCCTAAAACTCAGGCCGACTCAGCGAAAATCAGCACAGTGCTTACCCGTCTGTGTGAGGAAGATATGACCCTTTCTTGGGAAAATGACAGCACTACCCGTCAGACCGTTTTGCAAGGCATGGGTGACCAACATATTGACGTAGCAGTACGGCGCGCATCAACCAAATTTCAATTAAACATCAACATTGCCGAACCAAGGGTTCCTTATAAAGAGACTATCACAAAAGAAGGTGTGGGAGTCTATCGCCATAAGAAACAAACCGGAGGCTCCGGTCAATTTGGAGAGGTGCATCTCAAAGTAATGCCGCATGAAGGTGAATTTGAAATGACCTGGGATGTGTTCGGCGGTGCAATATCAAATTCGTATGCTTCTTCTATTCAAAAAGGAATTCTTAGCACCATGAAAGATGGCATTATTGCTGGCTATCCCGTCTATGGTGCCAAAGTATCAGTTTATGATGGCAAAGAACATCCCGTCGATTCGAAACCTGTCGCCTTTGAAATTGCAGGTCGGGAAGCCTTTAAAATTGCATTCCAGGATGCAGGACCAGTCCTCATGGAACCAATTATGACTGTTAAGGTAACAGTGCCTGAGCCGAATATGGGCGATATCATGGGGGACTTAAACACCAGGCGCGCGCGTGTGCAAGGTATGGATGCCGACCATGGCCGTTCTATCGTTATCGCCCAGGTTCCTTTGGCCGAAATGCTGCGATATACTACTCAGCTACGTTCATTAACTGGCGGACGAGGTATTTTCGATATGGAATTTGATCACTTTGAACGTGTTCCTGCCCATCTGCAACAGGAAATCATCGAAGAACACAAACGTCAACTGGAAGAAAAAGAATAAGCAAGAACTAACTAATAATAACCCCTGAATGAAACTTTTCAGGGGTTGTTTTTTATAAATTTGTTGCTTGTATTAATAGAACATTCGTGCTATTATTGCCAAATCAAGATATTGGAGGCATTCATGGTACACCCGGGAAAATTTTTAATCATGGCTTTATTGGCTGGTATCACATTTCTTATCCTTTTTGCGACACATGTTGCAATGCCGTTCTCAATTGTTTCGGCTTCTTCAGCCACAGAAGCCAAATCAGCTCCCATTCAGGCGATTACTGAAAAACCTGTTTCACAGTCGGACAGAACGGAAAGCACGACTTGCGGTATTTCAAATTCATATCCCCAGGAAGTTCACGTTTGGTGTGGTTTGATTCAATTTTCAGCTGAGAAATATCAGCTGGATGCGAATTTGCTAGCCGCTGTAATTTTACAGGAATCTGGAGGTCAAGCGGATGCTTATAGTTCCTCCGGCGCGGTTGGCTTGATGCAGGTCATGCCCCGTGATGGCATTGCCACCAATTTTCAATGTGTCAATGGGCCATGTTTCTCAAACCGTCCTAGCATGAATGAATTGTTTGATCCCGCTTTCAATATTGAATTTGGAAGTAAAATGTTAACAAATCTTTTCAATCGTCACGGCAATTGGCGTGATGCTCTAAAAGCCTATGGGCCGATGGACGTGGGTTATCAATATGCCGATTTGGTAATGAGTATTTATCAAAATTATCAATGAAAATAAACATTTATTTATGAAGAAATCACACTTCACATGCTTTTTTCTATTATTGCTGATGTTATTCCTGGCAGCTTGTACGCCTGTGGATTTACGCAGCCAAACAAGCACCTCTCTCCAAATCGAATTTGACGGTAAAAATTGCCTACCGCTCGAATCGATTGTTCCTCCTCGTGAGGACATACAAGTGCAAATCTCAAACAGCGGCCAGATTGGCATTACCTGGATAATTGCTATCCCGCCCTTCAATCCCAGTTTACCGACAAACGAGAGCACAAGTATCATTTTTTCAAAATTTATTGCTTCCGGTACAACCGAAACCACACAATTTAAGAGCCCGGCTCTACCGGCGCGTTATGATACATTTTGTATTCTTGAAAACCCCGAACAGGCTGTAATGTTGCAATACCTTTTGGTCGTACGTCCGGACGATTAGGAAATTTACTTCGACCTACAATTTAGACTTATAGCCGGAACAGGGTATCAAATGGGATTTTTTTTCTTTCCAAGCGCGACAATAATGGTATAATTGCGTTCGTTAAGCGGGAGTCGCCAAGTGGTAAGGCATCAGCCTTCCAAGCTGATATTCGCGGGTTCGAATCCCGTCTCCCGCTCTAAGAAAAAAATAAATTCTGGTCTGGAAATAACAAGATCCCAGTCCAAAATGGGTTATTGATCGATTCAGTCTAAATTTTGTTCAAATTACAAATGTACTTTTATCTAATGACCGGTACCAGAATGGTGTAAACCGCCTGATAAACCTGGTTATCGGTCTGAATAGTATCATCCAATTCACCGCCGATGATGTAAAGGCGGGTTTCAGAAGGTAAAACTGCCGGAAAGGCACCTATCGGTTGCGGTGGTTGGTCAATTTCTACCCACTCATCACTTACCGGCAAATATTGCACAATCGGAAGTGGCTCACCGGTCTCATTTGTTCCGCCAGCAATATAAACCATATCTGCTAGCACGCTGATCCCCATGCCATATCGTGCGAATGGCATTGCTTTTGCCTCTTCCCAGGGATCGTCTCCATTCAATTTGCGTTGCGGGAAAAATTGGTAATGCCAATCCAAGACCCCATTTTCATTGATACCACCAAAAAGATGGATGACGCCATTCACTACTGCCACGCTCAAATCAGCACATTTTTTTGGCATCGAGCCAAATTTTTCCCATGTATCTCCTACCGGGTTATACACCCAAACATCGGATTGAAAGCCAATTCCATCCCAGCCGCCGAACAAGAATATTTTTCCTTCAAATGCAACCAGACCATAGCGACTTATGGGATGAGGAAAAATTGCACGTGTTTCCCAGCTGCTTTCCCTGGGGTCGTAGATTTCTAAATCAGCAATTACCTGATTTTCTGAATTAATCCCACCAGGAATATATATTTTCTCACCCAGAGCCGCTGCCTGAATGTGACTAACCGGCTTTGGTTTTTTCGCACCTAACGACCAGGAATTCTCATCGATATTGAAAATTAGAACATCAGGGTTGGTGCCTGAAGAATTAATTCCTCCGAAAAGATAAAACGAACGTTCATATCGGAGCGCTGCCATATTTTTTAAACCTGTTGCCAAGGGAGTTAACATTTCCCAACGACGAGCTGCAGATGTTGTGGCCGCAATGGTATTGACTTGGGCTGCCCGTTGGTTGATTTGGGCATTGTTCCATAAAAGGAAAGCCGTAGCCAAAATAAGCAAAGCAGCGGCTGAAATAAGCACGTAAAGCCAGGGACTGCGCTTGTTTTTTAAGTCAGATTCGGCTATTAAGCCGGAAAAGTTGTCGGGTTCTTCTTCAATGAAAGCCGATGCATTTAAATTCTTGGGAGATTCAACCCAACCCCTGCTGATGGCTGCCATTGTCGCCTCGGTTCGTGAGACCACATTCAACTTGGTAAATATATTGCGGAGATGCACTTTTACAGTATTGGGGCTGATCACCAATATTTGAGCGATTTCTTTGTTACTCGCCCCCGTAGCCACCAACCGAATAATGTCAATTTCTCGTTCACTCAGCTCTAAATCTTCATTCATTAAAAATATTATAATCTAGACCAAAAATTTATCAGCCCGTTATTGCTTTTTGTTGAAAACTGATAAGTTGAAAAATAATATATCAAACTGGTCGCGCTATTGAGGCTGCGCAAAATGATCTGCGGATGAATGGTGATGATTTTCCAACGATCGAGTTGATTTTTCAAGGTCATTGCACTAAGAAGTGCCGGTATCGTAGGTTCATAGTGCGCCAATGGTATGGTGCTTTACAAACTAACTTGAGAAAAAAAGTCAAAAGGCCTTCCTCCCGAGGGGTATGATGATTCTTACACTCGAAATCTTTCGTAAGAGCTAAACATCCGAAAAACCATCCCGTCCTGTAAAAACACACCCAGCGCGGATACCTTTCCCATCAGCCGACTACTCCAACCCATTCCATAAATAAATGGCAATTTGGCGCCTTACAGCCATACCTACGACTGTCCTGTATTGAGCAATATTATATCATCCTCAAATACCGCCTTTCGGTGGTTTAGCCGGTTCTTGCAATGACATTTATCCATCCTTTATCCCTTTCAAATGAAGTATCAAAATAGAAAAAAGAATTAATTTAGAGAATTCTCCGAGGATTAACCATAACGAATCTGATCTCAAGGTGTTGCTGTACTAAATGAATTCATTCTCAAAGAAATTGGTGGAATATTCGTTGGTTAAAAAATGAAAAGTTGCTTTATAATACTTTAGGAATTTCTCACGGTTTATTTATAGCCAAACGTTTTTTTTCAAAGCCGCGCATATAAACACTTTTACTCGGCGTTATTTGTGTGTAAGGAGGTGGAGACCTATTTTTTTATAAAAAGTAAGGTCGTTTTTTCTTAAATTCTATATCCGGATTATTGACACAACCACAAAGGAGAAGGTTCATGAAATATTTACGTTTCTTTATTGTTTTTGCGCTTTGTATAACAGTTGTTCTATCAGCCTGTACCCCAACAGCAGCACCAACAGTGAAACCAGAACAAGCAACCGAACTTCCATTATTTTATGGTGCTTATGCCACTCCGATCGAGGAACCCTGGGATGGTGTCATCCATGTTGCCTTACAAAAAGCAGCCGATGAAGGAAAAATCCGGTATGAATATACTGATGATATCGGTTATTCTGGTGATATGGAACGGGTTTTGCGTGAAATTGCTGAAGACAAGAAACCCGCGGCCATATTTGGTGACGCATTTGGAAACGAGGAAGCCGTTCGACGGGTTGGCCCTGAATATCCAGAAATCGCCTTTGTCTTCGGCTCAGGCTTGGGTCCTTCAGAACCAAATGTTGCTGTTTTTGACAATTGGATTCATGAACCCGCTTATTTAAGCGGTATGTTGGCTGGTGGAATGACAAAAACCAATATTATTGGCATGGTTGGCGCCCACCCTGTTCCTGAAGTGAACCGCCTCGCCAATGCTTTTATTGAAGGTGTTAAGGAAGTCAACCCGGATGCCAAAGTGCTTATCTCCTTCATCAATAGCTGGTTTGATCCTGCCGCTGCCAAAGAAGCTGCTTTAGCGCAAATCGATGCTGGTGCAGACATCTTGTTTGCTGAACGGTTTGGTGTTATTGAAGCTGCGGTTGGAAAAGGGCTTTACTCCTTTGGTAACATGAGTGACCAGTATGAGCTCGGTCCGAGTTCGGTTATCACCGGTCCAGTCTGGAATATGACTCCGACTGTTGATTATGTCATTAAGCAGGTCAATTCCGGATCTTTCACCGCCATGGACCTAAAAGATTTCAGCATGGTTGCCAAGGGCGGAGCCTACTTAGCTGATTTCCATGGAATGGAATCCAATATTCCTGCCGATCTATTAGCCAGAGTACAATCTCGTGAAAAAGAAATTAAAGACGGGCTTTTCCGCGTAAATATTTCTGAAGAAGCCCCTGCCGGAGCACAATAATCGACGCTCTCTCTGCCAGAGATTTCATTATAATTTTGGCACCTCATAAATGATCATTGAGTACTCCCCTTAACCGCTCAACAAGGGGAGTACTTTCCGGAGAAAACATGAATGTTGTGGAGATGAACGCGATCACCAAATATTTTGGTGAAATGGTCGCTAATGACCATGTTGATTTTGATCTCCGTAAAGGTGAAATTCACGCTCTTTTAGGTGAGAATGGCGCGGGAAAAACTACCCTGATGCGGATTTTATACGGTCTTTACAAGCAAGATTCTGGGGGAGTTCAGATTAATGGCAAGGCAGTTCAAATCAATTCTCCCAAGGATTCCATTGCAAATAATATCGGGATGGTGACACAACACTTCGCTCTGGTACCTCCTATGACTGTCGCTGAAAATGTTATTCTTGGCCATACCAATCGTTTTGTACTGGATTATGATGCTGCTGAAAGTAGCGTGGCTGATGCAGCCAGAAAATATGGCTTGGATATCAATCCAAGAGCCATGGTCCGCCACCTTTCCGTTGGCCAACGTCAACGCGTGGAGATTTTGAAAGCTTTATACCGAAACTCCAGGGTTTTGATTCTCGATGAGCCAACTGCAGTCTTAATCCCGCAGGAAGTTGATGTCCTTTTTGAGACTTTACGAAAATTAGTCGATGATGGTTTAAGTGTAGTGTTTATCAGTCACAAATTGGATGAAGTTACAAATATTACCAATCGAATAACGATTTTACGCGATGGTAAATCTATCGGTACTGTTGATACTTGCGATATGAGTCACAATCAATTGGCTGCCTTGATGATCAGGCAAGCATCTTTTCATGTTAACAACAAAATAGCTGAAATAAAAAAATCCAGATCTCTTTTGAATATTAAAAGCCTATCTGCTCTGGATGACCAGGGCTTACCTGCCTTGCGAGATATTAATCTAACCGTTCATACTGGAGAAATTTTAGGAATCGCAGGGGTGAGCGGAAATGGCCAAAAGCAGCTGGCCGAAACTTTGTGCGGTGTCCGGAATTGCACAGAGGGTGAAATAAAGCTGGATGGCATCACATTGAATGGAAAAACGGCTGGGGAATTTACAACCAGCGGAATGGGACGAATTCCCGAAGATCGTTTAGAGGGTGTGGTAGGTGAACTGACTGTGCAGGAAAATCTGGCGCTTGAACATTTATACCAATTTTCAAATAAAGGGTTTCTTAACCACAAAGCAATTCAAAAGCACGCCAACGAGCTAATCGTACAATATCAAATCAAAGCCCGTCCAGGCGACCGTATTCGCACGCTCTCAGGTGGAAATGTCCAGAAAGTGCTTCTTGCACGTGTTCTCTCAACTCAGCCTAAGATTGTGATTGCACCCCAACCCACTCGTGGTTTGGATGTTGGCGCAGCTGATTATGTGCGCCAACAACTGTTAGAGCAACGAAACCGGGGAGCGGGTGTAATTCTGATCTCAGAAGATCTGGATGAAATCCTGGCGCTTTCAGACCGAATCGCCGTCATGTACGAAGGAAAAATTGTTGGGGTTTTAGATGCTTCCGAGGCAAATCCGGAACGCTTGGGGTTATTGATGTCCGGCGCTGTAAAGGAAATGTGAGCCCTTGGAAACTACAAAGAAAAAACTTCGCCTGGTTAAAACCAATAATCCCTCTTTTTGGACCAAACCACTCATACCTGTTTTAGCACTGGTGGGTACATTTATGCTCACATCAGGGCTGATTCTATGGGCCAAAGCAAATCCGTTTGAGACATATTATTATTTTCTGATCGCTCCATTGGGGAGCCGGGTTTCTTTTCTTGAGATATTGGTCAAATCAACCCCTTTAATGCTGACCGGAGTGGCAGTGACCTTTGCCTTCGCGACCGGTTATTACAACATCGGGGCAGAGGGACAATTATATGCGGGTGCAATTGCCGCTGCGGGTCTGGGAATGGCCATGCATGCTGTTCCTGCCATTCTTGCAATTCCCATCATGATCATCAGTGGCTTTATTGCAGGTGTGGCTTGGGCACTGATTCCGGCCTTGCTTAAGATAAAGCTGGCAGTCGATGAGGTTGTTACCACACTCTTAATGAATTCAATCATGGCCTATATCGTCAGCGCACTCCTGAATGGTCCCTGGCGCGACCCAAACTCAGGTTGGCCGCAATCGCAAGAAATCTCGCCAACCGCAATGTTTTTCAAGATTGTTCCCCGTTCTCGCCTTAACCTGGGTTTTATTGTAGCGTTGGTGACAGTTTTGATCCTCTGGATTGTAATGACACGTACTTCTTTTGGTTTAAAAATGCGTGCTGTTGGTCTGGGAAAACCAGCTGCCCATTTTGCCGGAATTAACGTAAACAAAACCATTCTAATCGCAGCCCTCATCAGTGGTGGTATCGCTGGTATTGCAGGGGTTGCCGAGGTGGCCGGGATTCAATTCCACCTGATTGGAGAACTATCTCCGGGATATGGATACACAGGCGTCATCATCGCCACCCTGGGTTCGCTGAACGCAATTGGAGTTGCGCTCGCCTCCTTGTTTTTCGGTCTTTTGGATGCAGGCGCACAAACTGTCAGCCGTGCTTTAGGTGTTCCGGTTTATTTGGGTGAAGTCACGCAGGCAACCATGCTATTGGTAACACTTGGCATGCTGCTCTTACAACGATACAAAATTCGGAGGATTTGATGGAAGTGTTCTTTATCAACCTGATCGCAGCAACTTTCCGCGTTTCGACACCGATCCTCCTGGCTGCCATCGGAGAAACCTTTACAGAACGCGCAGGCATCCTCAACCTTGGTATCGAAGGCATAATGTTTTTCGGAGCCTTTGTTGGCTTCTTTGCAGCAGATTTAAGCGGGTCTTTGTGGTTTGGGCTTTTCCTGGCGGTGATCAGCGGCGTTCTTTCCGGTTTATTGATGGGTTTGTTCTCCGTTTCCTTGGGTGTAAACCAGCATGTATCCGGTTTAGGAATTACAGTTCTCTTAACCGGGCTTTCATTGTTTGGCTTCCGGCTGCAATACGGCGGACGTTCTACACCCCCATCCATTGAACCCTTTCAGCAGATTAATCCATTTGCGAATATCCCGATTTTAAGCACTATTACCCAGCAGTATTTATTGACCTACATCACCTTCCTGGTCATTGTTCCATTAGCCGGGTGGATCTTATATCGAACCCGATATGGTCTGCATATCCGGGCTGTAGGTGATAATCCCGAAGCAGTGGATGCCGCCGGTGTCAATGTGTATGCGATTCGTTATTCTACGCTGGCAATTGGCGGTGGCTTAATTGCAGCGGGAGGTGCATTTCTTTCCCTCGCACAACTAGGTGCCTTCAGTCACGGTATCGTTTCCGGGCGCGGATGGGTGGCAATTGCAATTGTGATCTTCGGCAATTGGATACCACTCAAGGTCATGTTTGGAGCTCTTATCTTCGGCGGTACTTATGCGCTCCAACTGCGTTTACAAGCAATGGGTCTTAAGCTGCCAATTCCCTATGAAACTTTCCTGGCCTTACCGTATGTCGTCACCATAATTGCCCTGGTTGTAGCAGGAAGGAATGCTTCTTACCCGGCTGCTCTATTAAAACCGTATCGCAGGGAATAATTATTCTTTGCGAATAAAGCATTCCCAATAGTTTTGGATAGGCTAAAAGTGATTTTTATTCGAAATGGAAACCAATATCTTTTTTCCCCTGAAAGCACCTTTATGATATAATTTTCGTCGCCACCAGGGCTCGTAGCTCAGCGGCAGAGCGCGCGGCTCATAACCGCTTGGTCGAAGGTTCGAATCCTTCCGAGCCCACAAAAAAAGAACCAGTCAATTTCGACTGGTTCTTTTTTTGTGGGAAATTTTCTTTACTTTTTCTTATCGCTCGCCAAAAAGCGGGTCACTTTTGTTCCGCACAATGGGCAGGCACCTTGTACCATTTTTCGGCCATTTTCAGTGGTTTTTACTTCGCCATTCTTGACAATGACCTTCTTGCGGTCTTTAACACAATAACCTTCGAATTCCATATTTTCGTCTCCTTATAAGGTGGATATTTGGATATAACGGATTTTGCGAATTTATTCACTGATACCTGTGGATCAATGAAATCTCGTTTACTTATTTTAGTTGGTTTTTCAAGAAAAGAATAGTGCCTGTCTAAGAATTGGTAATGTTTTTACGTTCATTTTTCTGATTTTAGGTGAATTTCTCGATAAATTCATGCAATTTTCCGCTTTATTTTTAAATTTATGTGATATAAAATGTTTTTCATAAAAAAATATCACACCCATCAAAACAAAAGGTGAATATGAAAAAATGGTCTGCTGCTTTTTTATTGCTTATTTCACTATTGATTCTGACAACGATTGTTTCTGCACAAGAGCTAGATCCCACAGTATTAGACACTGGGGATTTGGCCATTATAGGTTTTAATTCTGATGGTACAGATGATTTTACAGTTGTGGTACTCAAAGAGATCAAGGCAGGTACAGAAATTAGATTTACCGACCGTGGCTGGCGGAATACAAACCCGATTGGTTTTGTAAACATACCGGAAGATACTGTCATTTTTTTTATACCTGCTCTAGATTTAAATATTGGCTCTGTATTTCATCTCATTTCCGGTGATAATGGTCAAATACTTAATTTAGATCCAGGTGCTGATCAATTATTCGCATATATCGGAAATGGTCCTTATGTTAATAAGGTAATTTTTGGAATCAACACATTCCCTAGTGGCTGGCTTAATTCTTCTACAGATCCAAATTTAATAATTACAAAAAATAATTCAGAACTTCCACCTGACTTAAAAAATGGGTCAGAAGAAATAGCCTCAATTTCCTTACCTGGGGCAAGAAATGCTCATTATATAGGTTCGCGCTCTTTTACTTCACCCACCGATGCATTGAATGCAATAGTAAACCTGGATAATTGGAGAACAAGTGGTACAAGATTGAACCTCCTCACAACTAATTTCGAATTCACACCTACAAATGTATCGCTTAAAAATTTTTCTGCACAAGTTAAGGCGAACACGTTTGTTTATATTATCTTAATCTTGCCAACCCTACTTCTTATCTCATTTTATTATCAAAAAAACCGGAAGCAAAATTTGTAATATACATGACTTTACACAGTTTTTGAATTTGTTTAATTAGCCGACCAGCCATTTTTCGTTTGGAAAGTGCAGCACCCACTTTGCTTGACACCCAGCTCTACACTGACTATAATCCTGCACATTGCGGGCATAGTTTAGGGGTAAAACGAATGCTTCCCAAGTATTAGTCACGAGTTCGATTCTCGTTGCCCGCTCTCCTTAAAAGACCGCAGTGTGTGGTCTTTTTAAAACAAAAAAGCTGGTAATAACCAGCTTTCAGGGTGCCTGGACGGTTTCGAACCCTCAGCCTCCTCAGCCACAGTGAGGCGCTCTGCCGTTGAGCTACAGGCACCATAGCGTTCAAAATTCTATCATTAAGCAGAACTTTGCGCAAGCTTAATGGCCAAATAATCAATCAGGTTTTCGCGTGTAACATTTTCCTGCGACCTGGTAACCAAATCTTTGACAGTCACCTCATCTTTTGCCACTTCCTCAGGTCCCATTACAATGACCAAAGGAACACCGATGCGGTCAGCATATTTGAATTGTTTTACCAGCTTGCTTACTTCGGTCATACAAACACACTTAATCCCGCCAGCACGGATTTGGCCGGCCAATTGCAGTGATTTTGGCAACAATTCCTGATCGAATACGGTGACCAACACACTGGCTGTCGTATTTTGAAATTCAGGCAAACAACCATATTTTTCCAACACCAATCGCATCATTACATCCCCCATCGCAAAACCTACGCCCGGTAATGGATCGCCGCCAACATCACTGACCAGGTTTCCGTAATGTCCACCACCCAGAATGGCCCTGCCATCTTTGGAAATGTCGCGTGCTTCGAAGACAATTCCGGTGTAATAATCTAATCCACGGATAACCTGGGGGTCGAAGCTAACGTATTCCGCCAAATCCATCTGCGAGAGCATATCAAAAACTGACACGAGTTCATCTGATTTCTTCCATAAATTTTTGTCAGCGAGCGCTTTGACCAATAGATCAAACTGGGTTTCATTAATGTCATTCTCAATTGCCAGAGAATGCCAGCTATCCATCGACAACTTATCCCTTTTGTCGATTAATTGAAAAACGGACTGTTTCTTTTGTGAATCTATTCCAATCTCAGCGATGACCCGATCCATTAAATGCCGGCTATTGACCCGCACCTGTACCTGATCAGCCTGCAAGCCTACTAGCTTGAAAAAGGAAGCACAAATGGCAAGCAACTCAGCATCGCTGGCAGGTGAATCTGCCCCTAACAAATCAACATTCCACTGAAAAAACTCGCGCGTCCGGCCTTTTTGCGGCCGCTCATAGCGCCAGAATGGGCCAAATGACCACCACCTTTGCGGGAACACCAATTGTTTCTGGCGTTGTGCAATCATTCTTGCCAATGACGGCGTCAATTCTGGTCTTAATGTAATTGCATCACCACCACGATCTTGGAACACAAACGCCTGTTCTCGCACCAATTCTTCCCCGGATTTGGCAGCATACAGGTCAATTCTCTCTAAAAAAGGAGCATCAAATTCTAGATATCCAAAGAGTTGAGAGACTTCTCGAATTTTTTGATACAGCCAACTACGAACAAACATATCTTCTGGATAAAAATCTCGTGTTCCTTTAACCGGTGCAATCATAGAACCCATAAACCATCCTTCATCATAAATTGTTGTTGTAATACTACTCTTTCCCAATTATAAGGTCTGATTTAAAAATTTGTTGATCATCGCAGGAAGTCAACCAATAAATTTTGGTTGTAGAGCCCGCTGACTACGCAATCCTATATTGTTCTTCGCAATCTGAAATCCGCGAAATTTTTTGCTGTAATTGGGTGCTACAGACCAGTACAACCAGGCGAGTTAATACTATTTTTCACAAACGATATGTATTTATGTGATTATCAAGTAAAATACAAAGTAACACTTATCAATATCCATAAAGGAACTGAATGAATATTCTTGAATTAATTTCTATTGTCAATGGGAAAGTACTCATTTCTAATTTTGATTCAAATGTGGAAATTTTAGGTGGATGTGGTGCCGATCTGATGAGCGATGTCCTGGCATCCATTGAACCCGGTGCGGTACTATTGACCGGCCTTTGCAATCCACAGGTGATTCGAACTGCACTCATGGCAGATGTAGCGGCTGTAGTCCTTGTGCGTGGGAAGAAACCACCTGAAGCAACAATCACTCTGGCTCAAGAAGAAGGGATTCCACTTATAACCTCTCCATTAGGGATGTTCGAACTTTGCGGGCGCCTGCATAGAGCAGGATTACCAAGTTTGGAAAAAGAGGTCGGCAGTCACCAAGTTTGTGGTTGTGAATAACTACCGCTATGAATAAAAAGAAAAAATGACCATAAACTCTCCACAACACACGCACATAATGACCGACGAAGAAGCAGAAAATATCTCGCGGGTCGAAGAACTTGCCTATGAAATAAAAATAAGTGAGGTCATGAATGCTTCGACGATTACGCTTACTCCTGACATGCATATGAGTGAAGTAGTCGAAATATTCCGGAAAAACCGAATTTCGGGAGCACCGGTGCTCTCTTCCACTGGCAACCTCGTCGGAATTCTCAGCATGGAAGATTTAATTCGCTGTTTGATCGATTCAGATTTAAAGGCGAGCATCAATAAATATATGACCACCAAATTAATCACGGTTTTAAATACTGATCCACTGGTTGAAGCGTTAAAGAAGTTTGTGGCCACCAACTATGGTCGTTTATTAGTAGTTGATAAAGAACAAAAGTTGGCAGGTATCATCACCAAGGGAGACATCAATCGCGGCCTTTTATCAGCTTTGGAATACGATTTTCAGACGGAAGAAGTAAAAAAATATCGTGCCAGCCATCTGTTTGATGACATTGAATCAAACCGCACAAGTTTAATTTTACGCTATCAAATCAAGCAGGGCGATTTTACACATGGAGGCCAGGCTTCCAGCAATATCAAAAGAGCATTGATTCGCCTGGGAGCTTCCAAACAAATTGCTCGCCGCTGTGGAATTGCAGTTTACGAAGCTGAAATGAATCTCATTATCCATACCACAGAGGGTGGTGCTATGCGAGTGGAAATTGAAACAAACCAGATCACAATTGACGCCTATGATTCCGGTCCGGGCATTAAGGACGTTCAATTGGCACTGAAAGCTGGCTTTTCGACGGCCAACGAATCTGTGCGAGAAATGGGATTTGGCGCAGGAATGGGATTAATAAACATCTCGCGTTGTGTTGACCAAATGAAGCTCGATTCGGTATATGGAAAAGGGACCAGGCTAAAAATGCGCCTATTTCTTGATCACGATCATTCCAATTCCGGCTTAGAAATTGATTCGGAGGAACGAAATTAATGAACAATCTGGCACAGATCATACAAGATTTAGATTTGAATTTGCTTACAGAGCAGAAGGACTTCTCAGATATACAAATACCGGCGGGCTACACTTCTGATTTGTTAAGCTGCGTCATCGCAGGCGCACCCAGTCAAGGTGTTTGGGTTACCATCCAGGCGCATCTTAATATCATCGCCGTGGCTGCGCTACTGGAACTAAATGCGATCATCATTACGGAAGGTGCCCTTCCTGATGATGCAACAATTGCGAAAGCAAATGAAGAAGGCATCTCTCTCTTTAACACAAAGAGGAATTCTTTTTGGGTTGTTGGGAAATTATGGGAGCTAGGCATAAACGCCGAATAGTGCCCTTGTCCTCCTTGAAACAATTCCGAGCAGATTTACACGTTCACACAGTCTTATCTCCTTGCGCTGAGATCGAGATGATTCCACCCTTTATTGTTGAAAGCGCACTTGAAATGGGTATCACGCTCATTGCAATCACAGATCATAATGCTTCCGGCAATATTCAAGCAGTACAAAAAGCTGCTCAAGGTACTGACTTGATCGTTTTGCCGGGCATGGAGCTTCAGACAAAAGAAGATGTGCACGTCTTATGTCTGTTTGACACGCTTGATCAAATTGACAAGTTTCAGGTGATTGTAGACAACAACCTTCCTGGGATGAAAAACAAGCCCAGCTTCTTTGGCCATCAATTGATTGTTGATGAAACTGGATCGTATTTAGGCACGGAGGATCGTCTTCTCATCACATCCACTTTTTTATCGATCGACACAGTTTTCGCCGAAGTGGAATTGTTAGGCGGCTTAATGATTCCTGCTCACATCAACCGCAAGATTAATGGGTTGATAGAGATTTTAGGGTTTGTTCCAACGGAAATTTCAATTACCGCATTGGAAATTTCACGCCATATCAGCCCGCAGGAAGCATATCAGGCTTACCCGCAAATAAAAGATTATCCGCTCATTCAAAGTGGTGATGTCCATCGTTTAAATGAATTTCTTGGCACTACCATATTGAATATTGAAACAGCGAGCATTGCAGAAATTCGCTGGGCATTGTCTCAAAAAGAAGGGCGGAGCTTTCATATCTCCAAATCCCTCAATTTATAGCCAAAACAAAAAATGCTGAGACTATTTTATATGTTATCATTAATGCTGTTAGTGAAAATTTTTACAATCGATCATTATTCCTATACGATACATGACTTTTGGCAATTATAGTTTTGTATTGACATGGTACACTAACCTTAAGCTAATCTTACCAATTCAATCCTAATTTCAAAGGGAGCCCATTTATGGCAGAGCATCTCATAGATATACCGGTAAACAACCCACTCTTAGACCCGGATCAAAAAAGAATTATTGATCAGGTAATTTCAGAGAATTACAAAAAACCCGGCGCAACTATGGTCGTTTTGAGTGAACTACAAAATAAAATTGGCTTTATTCCAGAAGCCTTACAAGCATATATCGCGGACGAGCTGGATGTACCGGTTTCAGCAGTTCACGGAGTTGTCACTTTTTATTCATTCTTTACCACGGTTCCGCGTGGAAAACACACCATCAAATTTTGTATGGGAACAGCTTGTTATGTTGGCGGGGTTCCGCAACTGATGGAAAAAGCAAAACAAGTTTTGGGAATAGATATCGGTGAGACTACCCCGGACGGGAACATCACTCTGGAAGTATGTCGTTGTGTAGGCGCATGCAGTCAGGCTCCTGTCATTGTGATTGATGAAGATGTGATGGGGCGTGTCAAACCAAGTAAAGTGCCCCAGTTGATTAAAAAAGTTCAAGCTTAAATAGGAAAATAATTGAAAGAGCTTTCTCTCCATATTCTTGATATCGCAGAAAATAGCGTCGCTGCTGCAGCTTCCAAAGTAACCATTGAAGTCAGGGAGGATCTAGTCAGCGACCGTTTACGAATCCGCATATCTGATAATGGCAAAGGGATTGCCCCGGAAAAAATTAACCAGATACTGGATCCTTTTACAACTTCACGCACAACCAGAAAAGTTGGACTCGGCATTCCTTTGCTTAAAGCTGCAGCTGAAATTTGTGATGGCTTTTTAACAATTGAATCAATAATTGGCAAGGGAACCAACCTGATAGTTGAGTTTAGACACAGCCATATTGATCGCATGCCGATGGGAGACCTGACCAGTACGATTTTGCAACTTGTCATCAGTTACCCCAACATTAATTGGATCTTTATTTATTCGATGAATGAGAAAGAGTTCATTTTCAATGACCAATTATTGAAAAAGGAATTAGAAGGAATCTCACTATCCGAACCGCCGGTCCTTTCTTTTATCCGGCAGGAAATTGAAAGCGGGTATTTGTCAATACAGACGCCAGCGGAAAATCAAAAAAATACTTTAAAAGAGGAGCAAAAATGCCAACCATCAATAGTTTAGACGATCTAAAAAAGGTAAGAGAAGAAGCTTTAAGAAAACGAGACTTGAAAAGTGCCTCCGGCCAAAAACAAATAATTATCGGCATGGGCACCTGCGGTATAGCTGCCGGAGCACGTGAAACGATGAAAGCCATTCTAGAAAAAATCGAGCGTGAAAATCTAACTGGTATCTCAGTTACTCAAACAGGTTGCATTGGATTATGCGAAATGGAACCAATTGTTCAAGTTCAGGTAGGCGATTCTCAAAGAATAACCTATGGGAAAGTGACCAACGAAATCGCTGCCCAGATTATTGATAAACACATTCAAGGCGGAGAAATTTTCAAAGAATACATGATCAATTTGTAAACGGAAATTATCCTTTATTGGAGGTAGGTTACTAAATATGAAATACTTTCGTTCCCATGTTCTTGTCTGTGTTGACCCGGAATGTCTTGAAAAGGGCGCACATCAGGTTATGGATTCTCTCAATGATGAACTTGTTGCCACCGGCCTGATTGGTGAAATTCAGGTTTTGGAGACTTCTCGTATTGGTGGATGCGCATCAGGACCCGAGTTTATGGTATACCCGGAAGGAGTGCATTATGTCGGACTTACCCCCGATGACATTCCATTTCTGGTAGATGAACATTTTTTAAAGGGCCGAATCGCTACAAAATTCCAGGCTCCGGTAAAAAAGATTGTTGATGAAGAATTATCTGCGCCAACAGCCAAAGAAGTGCGAATTGTATTAAGAAATTGCGGCATTATCGACCCAGAAAATATTGAAGATTACATTGCCCAGGATGGTTATATGGCGCTTGCAAAAGTACTGGGCGAAATGAGTTCCGATGATGTTTTAACCGAAATGAAACTATCCGGCTTGCGTGGCCGTGGTGGAGCAGGATTTCCTACGCACTTGAAGTGGCAGTTCACCCGCGATTCAAAATCCGATCTGCGCTATGTCATTTGTAATGCCGATGAGGGCGATCCGGGCGCTTTTATGAATCGAAGAGTTCTTGAATCAGACCCACATTCCGTCATTGAAGGAATGGCTATTGCAGCTTACACAATTGGCGCACGTTATGGATACGTTTACTGCCGTGCCGAATATCCCATCGCTGTAAGGACTCTTAATCTCGCAATAAACCAAGCCAAAGCGATGGGTTTGCTGGGCGAGAACATTATGGGAACTGATTTTTCCTTCGACCTTGAGGTTCGCATGGGTGCTGGTGCATTCGTGTGCGGTGAGGAAACAGCTCTAATGAATTCAATCGAAGGCAAAAGGGGAGAACCACGCCCACGACCTCCATTCCCGGCTGTGAAAGGATTGTGGGACAAACCAACCAATATTAATAATGTGGAGACTTATGCAAATGTTCCCCAAATTATCTTAAAAGGAGCCGAGTGGTTTTCCAGTTTCGGCACTGAAAAAAGTAAGGGAACAAAAACCTTCGCACTCGCCGGTGACATTAATCATACCGGCTTGATAGAAGTGCCGTTTGGAATCAGCCTGCGTGAAATTATCTACGATGTTGGTAAGGGTATTAAAGAAGATAAAGCCTTTAAAGCCGTACAAACCGGTGGACCAATGGGCGGGTGTTTGCCTGCGAAAGATCTGGATCTTTCGGTAGATTATGAAGCATTGATCGCAGCCGGCTCCATGATGGGTTCTGGTGGTATGGTTGTCATGGATGAAGGAACTTGCATGGTGGATATTGCTCGTTTTTTCATGGATTTCATACAGGATGAAAGCTGCGGGAAATGCACACCGTGCCGGGTGGGTACAAAACGTATTCTGGAGATATTAGACAGAATTTGTGACGGGAAAGGTATGGAAGGTGACATAGAATTACTTGAAGAGCTATGCACCCAGGTAAAATCTAACTCGCTGTGTGGCCTGGGTCAAGGAGCGCCAAACCCCGTTGAAAGCACCTTACGTCACTTTCGTTCCGAATATGAAGCTCATATATTCGATAAGAAATGCCCCGCCAAAGTTTGCAAGTCATTAATTCGTTATGAAATTCAAGAAATAGCGTGTACCGGGTGTACAGTTTGTGCCAGAAACTGCCCGGTCGACGCGATCAGTGGCGAGCGCCGATCACCACATTTTATTGACCCGGATGTTTGTATCCGTTGTGGTATCTGCGTGCAGGTGTGTAATTTTAATGCAATTGAAGTTATCTAGAAAGCTGAAAGTATTGTGAAATAGTTGGATTTAACAAAACCATGGAACTGAATTAAAGGAGGAGCAGCGCATGACAATGGAAGCAGTTTTTATGACGGAAATACAAGCAGCAGTTGAAAAAGCAATTTTGCTGCACGGGGAATCACGAAGTGAATTAATCCCCATATTGAATGATGTTAATCATGCGCTTGGATACCTTCCGGCTGCAGCTCTGGAAGAAATCAGCTTCCGGCTTAAATCACCCAGATCTGCTCTTTTCTCTGTGGCAAGTTTCTATCATATGTTATCGACCAAACCTCGTGGAGAACATGTGATTCAGTTTTGTGAAAGTGCACCATGTCATGTGGTTGGTGGCAGAGAAGTGTGGCAAACATTACGAGAGCAGGTCGGGCTGGAAGATGGTGAAACCTCTGCCGATGGAAAATGGTCACTAATCACCACAAGCTGTCTTGGCCTTTGTGGAGTTGGTCCAGTGATCGTCATCGATGAAGATGCCTATGGTAATGTAAAACCGGATCAAATCGCCGATATTTTAGCAAAGTACACTGATTGAGGAGAATTTCAATGAAAATGATACGATCAATGGTCTTAGTTTCGAGTGATCCGGTTAGTATGGAACGAGGCGGGCAATCAGTGTTTGACACCCTGCAATCCGAAATCCGAAGATTTGGCATTCAAGATGAAATTTCCGTTACACAGGTAGGAGATGTTGGCCGTCATGACGCTCTTCCTGCTGTGATCGTTTATCCGGAGGCAATTGTTTACGGTCCGGTTTTGCCTGAAAATGTTGCTTTCCTGGTGGAAGAACATTTGTATAAAGGCCGCATAGCCGATAATTTACAAGCCACCAAAAAAGAACTGACCGGGAAAATTGCATGGTTGAACGCCCGCAAAGGCACCATGCCGGCCGAGCAACGCATTGTCCTGCAAAGAGCAGGCATCATCGACCCAACCAATATCGAAGATTATATTTTGAGTGAGGGATATCAAGCAATTGGCAAGGCTCTGGCAGACATGACGCCAAAAGATGTCATGGATGAGCTTAAAAATTCCGGCCTGCGTGGTCGCGGCGGAGCGGGATTCCCCACCGGTCTCAAATGGACATTTGTTGCCGATGCCAAAGGCGATAAGAAATATGTTATTTGTAACGCAGACGAATCCGAACCCGGCACATTTAAAGATCGCTTGATCCTCGAAGGCGACCCCCATAGCATAATCGAAGCAATGATGATTGCAGCTTATGCAGTTGGAGCAGATGAAGGGTACCTATATATTCGCGGAGAATATGCACTCGCTCAGGAAAGAGTAAAAATTGCGATCACCCAGGCTCATGAAATTGGGCTGCTTGGAGAGCATATTTTTGGCAGCGATTTCAGTTTTGATGTACATATTCATGGTGGCGCCGGTGCTTATATTTGTGGAGAAGAGACAGCCCTGCTTGAGTCAATCGAAGGGCGCCGTGGAGAACCGCGCGCAAGACCGCCTTACCCGACAACATCCGGTTTATGGGGTAAGCCCACCCTTATAAACAACGTTGAAACGCTGGCAAATGTGCCTGCTATCATACGCAATGGAGCCGAGTGGTTTAAGGGTTTCGGAACCCCATCCAGTCCGGGCACAAAAGTCTATACAATCCTCGGAAATGTCAATGTAACCGGTTTGATTGAAGTTCCAATGGGAATTACATTACGCGAAGTCATTTCAATTTATGCCAAAGGCATGAAGAATGATGCTACTTTCAAAATGGCTCAAACCGGCGGTTCGAGTGGTTCCATTGTTCCTGCCAGCCTGCAGGATACGCCCATGGATTTTGATTCCTTCCAGAAAGCAGGCGTTGCTCTGGGATCTGGCGCACTATTGATTTGTGATGACAACAATTGTGTCGTTGATCTGGCCAAAGTGCTCCAAAACTTCTTCCGCAAAGAAAGCTGCAGCAAATGCAACCCCTGTCGTATTGGAAATGAACGAGCTTTCTCCATATTGGAAAACATCTCACAAGGAACCGGCACTATGCAAGATCTCAAAGACCTGATGCTGATCAGCGAGAATTTGAAGGAACTTTCAAACTGTGGGCTAGGTCAAACCGCTGGCACCCCTGTTCATGATATTTTGACCCACTTTCGTGCAGAAGTCGAAGCACACATTAAGTTAAAAGTATGTCCTGCCGGCGTTTGCCCAATGAGTGGCATCCGTCTATAAACTTGAAATTATAGAATTGAAATAAGGAGAAAATCGATATGTATCATCTAATCATCGATGACAAGGAAATCGAAGTACAGAAAGGGACAACCGTGTTAAATGCAGCTCGCTTGGCTGGGGTTGAAATCCCAACCTTGTGCGATCACCCGGCACTTGAACCCTATGGCGGTTGCCGACTATGTCTGGTTGAAATTGAAGGTGCGCGTACTCTACAACCCGCCTGCACTTTACCGGCCAGCAACAACATGGTCATACATACCCAAACCAAAAAAGTCACAGACGCCCGTAAATTTGTGTTATCCATGCTCTTCAGCGAACGGAACCATTTCTGTCCTTATTGCCAGGTCAGCGGTGGTGATTGTGAATTGCAAAACGCTGCCTATGATGAAGAGATGACCCACTGGCCTTTACAGCCCAACTGGAATCATTTTGAAGTGGATGCTTCCCACCCTTATTTTATTCTTGACCACAACCGCTGTATTTTATGCCGGCGGTGTGTACGTGCATGTGCCGAGTTGGTAACTATACTCTTGGGATGGAAGAGCGTGGTTCCAAGACCATGTTAACTGCAGATTTAGGGGTTCCGCTTGGAAGCAGCTCATGTGTTTCATGCGGAGTCTGCGTTCAAATTTGCCCCACAGGTGCATTAATTGATCGGTGGAGTGCTTATCGTGGTCATGAAACTGACGTCCAGAAAACGGATACGATTTGTGTCGGTTGTTCACTGGGTTGTGGTATCGATGTCATAACCCGAAATAACAGTCTTGTTCGCATTGATGGCGATTGGGATGCTGAAATCAATGGCGGGGTTTTATGTGAAGTAGGCCGCTTTTTACCTATGAATGATTCGCGCCAAAAGCTTGTAACGCCTCTGATCAGAAGAGATGGCAGCCTTAAGGCAGCCACCTGGGATGAGGCCATGACAGCAATCACCGATAAATTGCATCCGTTGTTGAATAACAACCGTGGAGGCATCGCTGCAATCATCTCAACCCGCCTGCCAATCGAATCCTTGCATTTATTCAAGCAAATATTTGCAGATAATTTTGGCAGCAAAATGGTAACTTCAACGGAAGAGGGCTATTACACGGTTGGTTTTGACGGGGCCGGCAAACAAATTGAGCAACAAAATGGACTCAATGCCATTGGAGAATCTGATCTGATTATGACCATTGGAGTTGATTTATCCAACGACCATCAGGTAGCTGGCTTTTTTGTAAAACGTTCGATCGAAAAAGGAACCAGAGTAATCCCTATCCACACTGAAAAAACCAGCATGGATTCATTAACCCCATATGACACTTTGATTCAAAAAGGCAGCGAACTCAATTTCGTTCAAGCGCTCAATGCAAAATTAAATGGCGAACCGTATGAGGAGAAGTTATCCAAGAGCAATGTTCCGGTTTCAAAACTGGAAGAAATCGCAAACTTGTTAAAGCAGGCTGAAAACGCTTTAATTATTTTCGGGAGTGAGTTTTCTGCCAAAAATAAACCGGAAGTTGTTCAAGCGATCATACAACTGGCGAAAAACAATAAAATCAACTTCATCAATTTTAAAGGCAAAGCAAACTCCTATGCAGCCGCCAATCTGGGCCTGGATTCCAAATTTGTCGTCAACAACGATCAGGTTGCCTATCTTACCCTCGGCGATGAGGAACCCAGTCAATTACTGCTTCAGCGGGTTGAGAATGCTGCTTTCACAATTGTTCATGCCAGTTATCACTCAGCAGTCACAGCGATGGCAGATGTAGTCCTGCCAGTCACAAACTGGCTGGAACAGGATGGCCACTATATATCGGCTGACGGAATTGTTCAAAAAGCACTGGTAGCATTGCAACCCTCTGTCGATGTCCGTTCTAATCAAGACATCCTGGAAGATTTGGCTACCAGGCTGCAAATTGAAATTGACAATCAATGGTTGCAATCCATTTTGCAATCAACCGCTTCGGCTGAAGTTCAACCGGCATGAAAATGGCAGAAAAGAGGAAAATATTCTATGAGTAAACCAAAAGTAGCAACAGATTGGATGGCCGGATGCGCAGGCTGTCATATGTCATTACTGGACATGGACGAGCGCATTTTACAGGTGCTTGATCTCGTTGATTTAAGATCATCCCCAATAACTGACTTGAAAGAGCCTGATATCAATGGCGTTGACGTTGGCATTCTCGAAGGAGGTATTAACAACACAGCCAATGAACACCAGGCAAAATTAATGCGATCACGCTGCAAATATTTGGTCGCTCTGGGTGACTGCGCGGTATTCGGAGGTGTTCCGGCTATGCGAAATTTCTTTACGTTAGAAGAAACTTTACGGCGCGCATATATAGAAACCGAAAGCACCGACAGTGAAGGTTTCATTCCGACCGATCCCGAATTAGCCGTACCCACCAACGTGCGAGCTGTACATGAAGTTGTTCCGGTAGACCTTCACGTTCCTGGCTGTCCACCGGATGCTGACGTTATTTTTTACGTGTTGGCTGAATTAGCTCAAGGTCGCATTCCTGATTTAAAGGGCGACAAACTGCATTGGCATTAGGAGGAATTAATGGTTGCACAAAAAATAACAATTGAACCGGTGACCCGCATTGAAGGGCACGCCAAGATCACCATCCATACCAAAGAGAACGGACTGGTCGACCATGCATATCTGCATGTAAATGAATTTCGCGGCTTTGAGAAGTTCTGTGAAGGCAGAATGGTGTTTGAAATGCCTATCATTACCCCAAGGATCTGCGGTATCTGTCCCGTAAGCCATCACCTGGCCGCTGCGAAAGCCGGCGATGCGGTCTATGGGGCACCTCCCCCCAGGCCAGCCTCACTCTTGCGAGAGTTGATGCATATGGGCCAAATTATTCAATCGCATGGTATGCATTTCTTTGAATTAGCCGGCCCGGATTTATTACTTGGTTTTGATGCCGATCCTGAAATTCGCAATGTGGTCGGATTAGTCCAAGCCGCGCCAGAAATTGCGCTGAAAGCCGTGGCTTTACGCAAGTATGGGCAAGAGATTATCCGTCTGCTCGGTGGACGACGCATTCACCCAATATTTGCTGTTCCTGGTGGGGTAAACAAAGCCCTTTTACCACAAGAACGTGATGAAATTCTTGCAGGTCTGGATGAAACGATCGCAACCTGTCAGCTTGGAATTCAGATATTACGTGATTGGGTTGAGAAAAATATGGAGGATGTCCAAAAATTTGCTGTATTCCCCACCGGTTATCTCGGCTTGATTACGCCAGAAAATGGTTTGGAACTCTATGATGGCAAAATTCGGCTGATTGACCAGACCGGCGTCGAGCTTGAACGATTCGATGTGGCTGATTACCTGGAAAATATCAGTGAACACGTTGAAAACTGGTCATATTTAAAGTTCCCGTATTACAAGAAAATGGGATGGCCAGCCGGTGTTTATCGCGTTGGACCTCTGGGCCGTCTCAATATTGCCGATAAGATTGATACACCCTTAGCACAGGAAGAATTTGTACGTTACCGAAAAATCAATGATGGGCTGCCAATTGAAAATACCCTTTATTTCCATTATGCCCGCCTCATTGAGACTCTCTTTGCTGCAGAACGCGTTGGCATACTTCTCCAGGATGCGGATATTCTTTCGAACGACATCCTCAACACGCAGCACAACTACCAGGGTGTCGGTATGGGCGTCATTGAAGCACCCCGTGGCACACTGATTCACCATTACCAGGCGAATGAAAATGGTCAGCTCGAAAAAGTCAACCTCATTGTTTCTACCGGGCACAATAATTACGCCATGAGCAAAGCCGTGGACATGGTAGCAAAAACTTATATCACCGGACCGAATGTCAGCGAAGGCATCTTGAATAGAATTGAAGCGGCTGTGCGTGCACACGACCCCTGCCTCTCATGTTCTACCCATGCAGTTGGACAAATGCCAATAATGATTGACATTGTCAACCCTGAAGGAAAGACCATTCAGACAATCACACGGAATTAAAATATGGAAGCATCAAGAAATGATTCTGCCAGTCCACTGAATATAACCTCAGCTGATTGGCAGAATCTGCCGCGCACTTTGATTGTCGGCTATGGAAATCCTGATCGTCAGGATGATGGCGTTGCCTGGCAGGTTTTACATACCATTGCACAAAGATTTCAAATACCAATTTCCTCGGATACGGATTTGGGTATTTTTCCGGAGGGTAACCAACTAGATTTTTGGTTCAATTTGCAATTAATGCCTGAAATGGCGCCAGATATGGTGGAATATGAGCGCATTTGCTTCATTGATGCACATACAGGAGCGATCCCACAGCAAATCCGGATTGAACCAATTCAGTCAAAATTTCAGAATTCACCATTGACTCACCATCTTACACCAGAGACCATCGTCTCAATGCTCGAGCACTTATATCAGCATACCCCCCAAGCCATTTTGGTTTCCATCCGCGGTTATCAATTTCGCTTTGAACGGTCGCTTTCTCCTGAAACTTACATTTTGAGTCAGCAAGCTGCTGAAAGAATAATTTCCTGGATTTTATCCGGTCAAATAGAAGAATAAGTATCTGCATCTTTCTCATGTGACGAATAGCAGTTGATCGAGGAAGATAACCACTTATTATTCTCTCAATAGAATGTTAAAACAATGTATGACTTAAGCGCTGTAGTTGCTTGAGAATTATACTGACAAATTTAATTCTAATGATAGAAAAAGCCGAAATCACACCTTCATTACAAAACATCCCCTGGCTGATGGATTTAACACCATACCAGTTGGATGCATTGCGCCAAATTTCCAGCTTTCGACTTCTCCAATGCGGCGAAATCCTGTTCTATGAAGGTGATAGCGAAAATCTCATCTATATTCTCTACGAAGGAAAATTGTCAATTGAGATCACAGTGCCGGGTCACGGCCAAATTTGTATTTACGAGGCTGAACCGTTGGATTTGGTAGGCTGGGATAGTATGACACCCGCCTCCAGGCAACGGATCACATCAGCTCGTGCAATTCAGAATGCATCCGTGATTGCTTTCAATACAAATGCACTAAAAGAACTTTGTGAACGTGATCCTTCTTTTGGCTTAATGTTAATGAACCGGATTTCCAATGTGATCACTTATCGGATGTTATCAATGCGGATAAAATTATTGGATTTGATAATCCAAAATTGATGGACTTTTACCGGGGCTTTTTTACTGGCTCAGTTACCAGTCATCAAGACAATACGGTATTTCTTGACCTTTTTAGTATTATAATTAGTTCATGCACGAGCTTGCAGTAACAGAAAGTATATTAAGTATTGCCCAAAAGCATGCTGCTAAGGCAAACGCAAGTAAAGTGACCGATATATACATCGTAATCGGGAAATTATCAAGTATTGTTGATGATAGTGTCCAGTTTTACTGGGACATAATTTCTCAGGATACGATATGTGAGTTTTCAACTCTTCATTTCGAACGAATCTCTGCCCGTTTTATTTGTCTGAATTGTTCTACTGAATATGAGGTGGCCGCAGAAATGATGCCGTGCCCGAATTGCCAATCCATACACGTAAAAGTATTAGCAGGTGAAGAATTTTATTTGGATAGCATCGAAATCGAAAGGTAAATGAAAAATGATACAGCAAAAAGTACAAATTGTTGAAAAAATACTGGATGCCAATGACCAGATTGCGATGCAAAACCAGCAAAATTTGGACAATCATCAAATCTTCGCGATCAACATCATGGCGTCTCCAGGCGCCGGAAAAACCAGTGTAATATTAAAAACAATTCAAATGTTGCAAGACAAAATGAGAATTGCTGTAATTGAAGGTGACACGGCCGCTGTAACGATTGATGCCGACAAAGTCTCCGCATTAGGGGTGCCGGCAGTCCAAATAAATACTGGCGGCCAATGTCATCTGGATGCAAGCATGCTGGATCGGGCCATCTCCTCACTCGATTTACAGCAAATTGATTTGCTTATCATTGAAAATGTCGGCAATCTTATCTGTCCGGCATCCTTCAAAATCGGTACACATGCCAATGTTGTCATCGCCAGTGTACCTGAAGGAGATGATAAACCCTACAAATACCCAAATATCTATCGCGGCATTGATACACTAATCTTAAACAAGACCGACTTATTACCCTACATCGATTTCCGTAAAGATTATTTTAAAACAGGTATCGAATTGCTTAATCCCGGACTTGAAATTTTTGAACTTTCTTGCAAGACCGAAGAAGGTTTTTCAAACTGGATCAATTGGCTTAAATCAAAAGTCTCCAACCAGACTAATCGCTAGAAAGGCACATGAACACAGGTCTATCGATCAAAGTTAAAGGAATCGTTCAAGGGGTGGGATTCCGTCCTTTTGTATACCATCTGGCCGTAGAAAACGGACTTACTGGCTGGGTATTAAATAGTTCCAGTGGAGTTGAGATTCAAGTTACAGGGCCGCAGGCAAAACTGGATGATTTTGCGCACCAATTAACTCAAAACCCTCCGCCGCTGGCAAAAATTGAGTCGATCCTGGTCGAAAGGGTTGCAAACCCTCCCCAATCGTTTTCGTTTGAGATTCATGAAAGTGTCTGTAATTTGGAGGATTTCATACCAATCTCACCAGATATCAGCATATGCGATCAGTGCTTACATGAAATGAAAGACCCTTCGGACCGCCGCTACCGTTATCCTTTTATTAACTGTACCAATTGCGGCCCACGCTTTTCCATTATTGAAGACATCCCCTATGATCGCCCCAAAACAACCATGTCAGCCTTCAACATGTGCCCAAAATGCCTGGCAGAATACCTGGACCCATCCAACCGCAGATTCCATGCTCAGCCGGTTGCCTGCCCCGATTGTGGCCCGCAAATAACCCTTGAACAATCCGGTCACATTATTGCTGAAAAAGAGCAAGCCTTGCAGCTGGCACGTAGCGCTTTGCGTGATGGAAAGATAATTGCATTAAAAGGCCTGGGAGGATATCAAATAGTTTGTGATGCCAATAACGCCGAGTCTGTCGCCCAGATACGTGGACGCAAAAAACGCAGCGACAAACCCTTCGCACTGATGACCAGTCAAATCAGTCAGATTGAAAAATATGCAATTATAAACGACCAGGAACGCAACCTGCTCCTCAGCAGTCAACGACCGATTGTCTTGCTTCAGAAAAAATCGGGAACAAATCTACCTGAGTCAATTGCCCCTGGGCAAGCCACATTGGGATTCATGCTTCCAAACACACCTTTACATCACCTCTTATTGGAACCTGAAACTGATTTTCCAGAAGTTTTTGTCATGACCAGTGGAAATATGAGCGAAGAGCCAATTGCCTATAAAGATGATGACGCCAGACAGCGCCTGGAATCCATCGTCGATCTTTTTCTGTTACACAATCGCCCGATTCATATGCGCGTGGATGATTCTGTCACGCGGGTTATTAATTCCCGCCCTTTTATTCTGCGCCGTGCCCGCGGGTTTGCACCGGATTTCTTGCCTTTCCATTTCTCCAGCCAATCGATTTTCGCTGCCGGTGCCGAGCTGAAAAACAGCTTTTGTCTCACCCGTGACGATCAGGCTTACTTAAGCCATCATATTGGAGACCTGGAAAACATTGAAACCCTTCAATCTTATGAAGAGGGAATTGCACATTACGAAAAGCTCTTCCGCATACATCCCCAAATAATGGTTTGTGATCTGCATCCGGACTATCTGTCAACCCGCTATGCAAATGCCAGAGCAGAGCAAGAACAAAAACCGCTTTATTTCGTTCAACATCATCATGCCCACCTGGCCGCCTGCCTGGCAGAAAATAATCATCTTTCCAACGATCCAGTAATTGGAATTTGTTTTGATGGCACTGGGTATGGCAGCGACCAGGCTATTTGGGGCGGAGAAGTGTTGATCGGATCTTACCGACAATTTGTCCGCCGTTTCCATTTGAAGTATGTTCCGCTGCCCGGCGGAGATCTATCTATCCGTAACCCGGCCCGCATGGCTCTGGCACAACTTTGGTCCTGTGGCTTTGAATGGCAGCCGGAATTTGCTTGCACTCAGGCACTGTGTATGGAAGAAAGAACAGTCTTACGAATTCAACTTGAAAAACAAATCAATTCTCCATTAACATCCAGTATGGGCAGGCTATTTGATGCTGCTTCGGCTTTCATTGGAATACGGCAGCATGTCAATTACGAAGGTCAGGCTGCAATCGAAATGGAAAATATCATTGCGCAGGGTGAGAACAGCTATTATCCTTTCAAAATTGGTCAGTCAGATCTTGATCCGGCCCCAATGTGGGAAAGGTTGATCCATGATTATCTTTCAGGTATCCCTCAAGCAACGCTGGCAGCCCGCTTCCACAACAGTATCGCCCAACTTGTTCTACGAGTATGCCAAAAGGTGCGTGAAGAAGAAAGCTTAAGTAAAGTCGCGCTTTCTGGCGGTGTCTGGCAGAACAGGGTATTATTAACATACACACTTCAATTGTTACAAGAAGCAGACTTCGAAGTGATATGGCATTCTCAAGTACCGACCAATGACGGCGGGATTGCGTACGGACAGGCTTGTATCGCTGCAAATGTGCATCAGATTACAGAGAGCTAAAAGAGGAAAATATGTGTTTAGGAATTCCCGGAAAAATTATTGAAATTAATGAATCAATTGGTGTAAAAATGGCGAAGATTGACTTTGGCGGAGTGATACGTGAAGCTTGCATAGAAGCCATCCCTGAAGCAGAAATAGGCGATTACACGATCATTCACGCTGGTTTCGCATTAAGCATCCTAAGTGAAGCAGAAGCGCTTGATACGCTTTCTTTGCTAGAGGAGATTTCAGATTTTAACAGCGAGTTAAATATTGATACATCAGAACTTTGATTTTTCGAGATCATTTCGTAACCCTCAATTGGTGCAGGGGGTTGTGGCTGAAATAAAGAAAACCATCTCCCGCCCCTGGACTTTGATGGAAATTTGCGGCGGCCAAACCCATGCCATTATGCAATATGGGCTCGACCAAATACTGCCTGCGGAAGTGGAGTTGGTGCATGGGCCTGGCTGCCCGGTGTGCGTTACTCCGCTCGACCAAATTGACCGTGCCCATGCCATTGCCCAGTTACCCAATGTCATTTTTTGCTCGTTTGGAGATATGTTGCGTGTACCGGGTTCGACCACAGACCTGTTTATGCTGCGCGCTCAAGGTGCACAAGTTCGTATTGTTTATTCACCTCTGGATGCAGTAAAAATCGCTCAAGAAAATCCCGACAAAGACGTTGTCTTTTTTGCAATAGGATTTGAGACCACGGTCCCAGTCAATGCAGCCAGTGTATTGCAAGCGAAAGCCCTGGGATTGAAGAATTATTCCATTCTGGTTTCCCAGGTTACTGTTCCGCCAGCCATGCATGCCATTCTAGGCTCACCAGCAAACCGCGTGCAAGCTTTTTTGGCAGCAGGCCATGTGTGTGCTGTCATGGGATTCTGGCAATATCATACAATTGCCAGCCAATATAAAGTTCCAATTGTTATCACAGGCTTCGAGCCATTGGATTTGTTACAGGGGATTCTAAAGACTATTCAACAGTTAGAAGGCGGAAAATTTATAGTTGAAAATGCCTACTCTCGAATTGTTTCCGAACAGGGAAATATTACAGCTCAGCAAATGATCAGTCAGGTATTTGAACCTTGTGATCGAAATTGGCGTGGAATTGGTCTTATTCCCATGAGCGGTCTGGGATTAAAATCTGAATTTGCCCAATATAATGCGGAAAATCGTTTCCAGGTTGACCATATTCAGACACAAGAACCGGAGATTTGCATCGCTGGTGAGATATTACAAGGCTTGAGCAAACCGCATCAATGTTTAGCTTTTGGCACCTTATGCACACCGGATCACCCCCTGGGTGCACCTATGGTCAGCTCAGAGGGTGCCTGCGCAGCCTATTACCGTTTTGGCGGCTTGAACGCGGAAGAATTAGGAAAATAATGGCGGAAACAAACTTCCCCAGTGTGAACGGTCCTATCTGCCCAATTCCGCTCGTCCATGCCGACACCATAGTCATGGGACATGGCAGCGGCGGAAAAATGACCAATGATTTGATCCGGCTTGTTTTTCAAAAGCATTTTAATAACAGTTATTTAGCGGCTGGCAATGATTTTGCTCTAACACAAGTGCCAGCGGGCGACGGCCGCCTTTCAATTTCCACCGATGCCCATATCGTTTCTCCGCTTTTTTTCCCGGGTGGCGATATTGGCAAATTGGCGGTTTGCGGCACTGTTAATGATATGAGTATGTCCGGTGCGAAACCCTTGTACCTTACAGCCAGCTTTATTCTGGAGGAAGGTTTGGCGATTGCTGATTTGGAGAAGGTGGTAATTTCTATGCAAACCGCTGCTGATGAAGCAGGCGTAACAATAATCGCAGGGGATACGAAAGTCGTCGAAAAAGGTAAAGGGGATGGAATTTTTATCTCAACCAGCGGAGTCGGCTGGAACACAAGTGAGCACAATATTGCCGGTAATATGGCCAAACCGGGAGATGCAGTCCTCATATCAGGTACATTGGGGGATCATGGAATTGCCATACTGGCAGCTCGCGGTGACCTGGGATTCGAAACAAATATACAATCGGATGTTGCTCCCCTGAATGAATTGATTTCTGATATTTTGGCTGAAACGCCTGAAATTCATGTGTTTCGAGACCCGACCCGTGGTGGTCTGGCTACCACGCTCAACGAAATCGCCTTGCAATCTTCAATTGGTATCATTGTGCATGAAAATCACATCCCAATTAATGATACTGTTCGCTCTGCCTGTGAAATGCTGGGGTTTGACCCGCTTTATATTGCTAATGAAGGCAAATTAATTGTGATCGCTCCTGCTGAATATCAGCAAGTGATCCTCGAAACAATGAAACGCCACAAATATGGGCAAAATGCCGCGGTCATTGGTGAAGTGGTGGACAAACATCCCGGTCGGGTGATAATGCGAACTTACATTGGGACTACAAGCATTTTGGACGTAATGTCTGGTGAAATGCTACCCAGAATCTGCTAGCTTAACTTGACATGCACTATTTACCTTTTATACTTACAAAGGATGTTTACCCTTATCTATTGAAAAACAGATTAATATACCTGTTATCGCTATTATCAATATTATTGCAACAATGACAGGTCATTTAGAAATAATCGGAGAAATATGAAAATTGACTATCGTGAAACTACCAATGATCTTTTGAAAAGAATTGATATTCACTCACAATATGGATCAAAAAATATTGATCAATGGATGCTTGATATTGTTCAAATCAAACCAGGTATGAATATACTTGATGTTGGCTGTGGTGCTGGAAAACAATGTTTCTCCTATCACAACTTTTTAAACGGCAATGCTTCCATAACAGGTGGAGATGTAAACGCAGAACTACTGGAAAAAGCAAAAAGCGAAAATACGCGTCTGCAAACCAGCATCAAATTTATTGACCTGGATTTTAATCAGCCTTTTCCGCTTGAAGACAACGAGTTCGATTTTGCATCCTGCTGTTTTGCAATCTACTATGCGGAAGACATCCCTTTTACCATTCGTGAAATGCATCGGGTACTAAAGCCTGGTGGCCGATTATTTACTAGTGGACCAATGCCAGAAAATAAACGGGTTTTTTATGATATTATCACCAAGGCAACCGGCAAAGTCATTCCACCCATGCCGGGCAGTTCTCGCTATTCAAGCCAAATTTTGGCTGCCCTGCGTAACACATTTAGCAGCGTTGCTGTAGAAATTTTCGAAAATCCCCTGGTATTTGAAACAAGCGAACCTTTTTTAGCATACACAAGAGCCTCATTATCTGAGGACCGTAAATTATGGGGCAGCTTCTTTACAACTCATGACGATTTCGAAAAGATTATGGATGCAATCGCGAAAGTAGCTGATAAACGCCTCGAACAGGACGGAAAACTGATAATGACTAAGGTGGTCGGCGGTTTCATAGCCACTAAGTAAGGAATTATGAATCAAAATTTACTACTTTACGGAAAAAGAATTTGCTGCATCGGTGCTCACCCTGATGATATTGAACTTGGTTGTGGTGCATTAATTGCGAATATCGCACAACGAGCAGAAGTCTTATGCCTTACATTGTCTGATAATCAGAAGAATCCCGCCCTCCAAAACCTGGTAAGCGAACATCGTGCCAGTATGAAAGTCTTAGGTATTCCTGAAGATCATGATCTGATGATGGATTTTGAGACCAGGCGCTTCCCGCAATTACGGCAGGAAATCCTGGAAACCCTACTCAATATCAAGCGCACTTTCCAGCCAGAAATTGTCTTTGTTCACACCAGAAATGATATCCATCAGGATCATGTGACGGTTATGGATGAAGCGGTCCGCGCCTTCCGCGGGACGACGCTGCTGGGTTTTGATGTTTTGCGTAGTAGTTATGGTTTTTTCCCTCATTTTTTATTTGAGGTAAGCGAAACAGATGTGGAAAAGAAATTGGCTGCATTGGCTGAGTACAAAACCTATGCGGATCGTTATTATTTCGAATCAGAAATTACACGAGCTACGATGATACGACATGGTGCATTGGCAGAGCGGCCATACGCCGAGGGGTTCGATATTCATCGTGTAGTTGCCCAATTCGGAAAATAAGTTTGTTGAAAAGATAAGCGAAAGTGTAATTATTTTTTCAATATCCCTATTTCAATCTGTCCATTAATTATTCTTGTTGGATACGCTGTGGTAGGTAAAACAGCAGGCAATGCCAGCGCTTTGCCAGTGATGATATCAAATTTTGCACCGTGACGAGGGCATGTGATTACATGATCTTCCAGATCGCCATCCCCTAAAGGTCCATCATCATGTGTGCAGCGGTCCCCGATGGCAAATATGTCTCCACCCACATTGAAGATAACGATTGGCTCATCACCAATATCAACTATGATTCTATCTCCTGCTGATAATTCGTCATAAGGATAAACTTGCAAAAAAGTGTAGCGCTCTAAATCAAAATCCATGATTAGATTTCTTTTAATTCGTGATCAAGATCGCCAACGCCATAAATCCCCGCTTTTAGAACCTTTAAAGATAATAAAGCACATTTCAAGCGTACAGGCCCTAATTCAATCCCTAAAAGCTCCAAAATTGTTTCTTTAGAAATACTCTTTACTTCTTCTAACGGTTTACCGATTACAATTTCCAGGAGAAGGTCAGCGCTTGCCTGTGAAATGGCACAGCCGTGACCACTGAATTTGGCATCGGTAATAATATTTTGATCATTTGTGATCAAATCAATTCTTATATGATCCCCGCAAAGGGGGTTTTCGTCTTCATACGAAAAGTTTGAATTCTCAAGTTCGCCTTTGTTCTGAGGATTCTTGTAACGGTCAACAATCAATTCACGATAAAAATCATCCATGTTTTCTTACAACTTTCTATGAAAATATATCATTAACGATTTCTAATCCCTCAACCAATCGATCAATCTCTGAGGTTGTATTGTATAGATAGAAGCTGGCTCTTGTGGTTGCTGCAATTCCAAATTTCTCATGCAACGGCATGGCGCAGTGATGCCCGGCCCGAACAGCTACACCAACACTATCGAGGATTTGCGCGACATCATGAGGGTGAACATTGGCCATTTCAAAGGAGATTACACCGCCACGATTATTATTTTTACCGAAAATCTTCAGGTTTTCCACACTTGAAAGCTTGTTAAAAGCGTAGTGCACTAATTCATGTTCATGCCGTGCGATATTTTCCATGCCAATCGCTTGTAAATAATCCACAGCAGCCGCCGTTCCTATTGCTTCGGCGATGGCAGGGGTGCCAGCTTCAAATTTATGTGGCAAATCATTTGGCTTAAACGAATGTAATTCAACTTTTTTTATCATATCGCCTCCACCAATAAATGGTGGTGTGGCATCTAATATTGCTTCTTTACCATACAAAACCCCAAAACCGGTTGGACCAACCATTTTATGGGCGGAAAATGCATAAAAGTCTGCATCCAAATCCTGCACATCCACAGCAAAATGTGGAACTGATTGAGCACCATCAACCAGCACAATTGCTCCGACTTTATGTGCATCAATAATCATTTCTTTGGCAGGATTAATTGTTCCAAGAACGTTCGACATATGACTGAAAGCCACAAGTTTTGGATTTAGGTCCAATAATTTCTTATAAACTTCCAGCGCTAGAACGCCGTCTTCATTAACAGACACAAATTCCAAACGAAGGCTATTTTCATCCGCGAGCATTTGCCATGGCACCAAATTGGAATGATGCTCCATCTCCGTTAGGATGATCAGATCTCCAGGTTTAAGGAATTTACGCCCCCAGCTTTTTGCCACCAGATTAATTGACTCGGTCGTGTTACGTGTGAAAATAATTTCGCGTGCATATTTAGCCTGGATAAAACGTCCAATCTTATCCCGTGCATCTTCATACATCGCTGTTGCTTCTTCTGCCAGTGTGTGCACGCCTCGATGAATGTTTGCATTATGGAATTGATAATACTCATTCATGGCGTTAATAACCTGTTGAGGTTTTTGCGCAGTTGCTGTCGAATCTAGATATGCAAGGGAGTAACCCTTGCGTATCTCACGATTCAATATTGGAAAGTCTGCTCGAATTTTCTCAAGATCATACAACATTCAACATTCCTTGCTATTAAACGAATTTACAATTCGTCGGGAATTACATCCGGCCTTTTTCGTGGCTTTCGAATCAGTGTGGAAAGCTGTGGAAACCATAAAATATGGTCAGGAACCATCCAGCCATCCGTGAGATAAACACTCGACCGAAATTGGACTGCCACCATCTTCGTGTCAGTTTGAACAACAATCCCGCGTAACCAACCACGAACCCGTTCACCTTTTCGGTCATGGTCACAAAAAACCTCAACAGTATCCCCTACTTCGTATTCACTATCTGGTGCAGGTGGACGCATATATGGTGCAGATGACATTAATTTCCCTCCGAAGGAATAAGTTGCGAATCTATTAATTTTAGCATAATCAATCCGGTAAATTCTACAATAAGTCGGGTGAACTTATTCTCGGTTTGGATCTCAGCCCTTGTATGCACTCATTTTTTCTAGAATCGCCGTCTGGAAACGTTCGCGAACGCCTTCAAACGGAATCCGCTGCATGATTGGATCAAAGAATCCTTCCACAATCAGTCTTTCGGCATCGAGTTGAGCAATCCCACGTGCCATCAAGTAAAATATTTGTTCGGGATCAATTTTTCCAACCGTCGCCCCATGTGTGCAACGAACGTCGTCTGCCAAAATTTCCAGTCCAGGGATTGAATCTGCTCTGGCATTCCGGCTTAATAATAAGTTTCGGTTTGCCTGATACCCATCGGTTTTATCGGCGCCTGGTGCCACATAAATCATACCTTGCCATACCGAACGGCTATGTTCGACCAAGGCACCTTTAAACAATAAGTCACTGGTAGTATGCGCGGCCAAATGATTCTGTTGAGAGTCATAATCAAGATGTTGGTCTTGATCCGTGAAGTAGAACCCGGACATTTTGCCAACAGAGCCAGAACCTATCAAATCAAGTTCCGCAAAATTTTTGGTTAAATGACCGCCAATCGCTCCGAAAATCCAATCCACGTTGGCGTTGTGATCGATATGAACCCGTTCATGTGTAAAATTCCAAACATGACGCCCCCATGATTGAAGTTCAACAAAACGTAAATTCGAATCTTGTCCAACATACATTTCGATATTTGCTGCCTGAAAGCTTTGACCTTCGGGTAAAGTTTCTGAAGCGACCTCGTGCACATAAGTTACACTCGCATTAGATTCAAGATAAACCAAAACATGTGAGAGGTTGGCGCTGTTAATATCAGCACCCCAGATTAAGCTGTGTAAGGGAGCTTCTACATTAACTCCTTTCGGGACATAAAGAAATACCCCATTTAAAGCCAGAGCAGTCACCATGGCTGCAAATTTACCTTCCGCAGGAGAGACTATTTTTCCAATTATTTTTTCAAGCAGGTCAGGGTATTCTTTTTCTGCTGTCAGCAAATCGGTAAAAACCACACCTTGTTCCACCAGTTTTGGTTCGAGATAAATTTGTGCTTTATTACGGTTCAGGATGATTTGCCCCCCATGGTCTCCGCCCGCCAATGGCCGTAGCAGATCTACTGGAATATCGCGTTGATACCTGTTAGAAGAAGAATCCATCAATTGGAATTTATCGGCATGCATTGGACGAATGTCCGTTCGCCGCCAGGCTTCTTCCTTCATCGTTGGCAGAGGTGTATTGGCATATATATTCCAGGCAGTTTGACGCAAGTTATCCAGATACTCATTATTGGTGAAGCGAATCTGGTCTTGTGAAAACTTAAATGTCGTACTTTCAGTGCGTGAGCGTGATTGACGTACAATTACAGGCGTTTGTTCACTCATTTTTTGTGTTGTATCCTTCTAAATCCGACTTAGCCAACGGAGCCTTCCATTTGAAGTTGTATCAGACGATTCATCTCGACTGCGTATTCCATTGGTAATTCTCTAACCAGTGGTTCGATGAACCCTGACACCACCATTGTCGTCGCAACTTCCTCGCTTAGGCCCCTGCTCATCAAATAAAAAAGCTGTTCTTCGCCAACTTTGGATACAGATGCTTCATGCCCAATGGATACTTCTTCTTCATCAATTTCAATATAAGGATATGTATCTGAACGACTTGCCTTATTTAACAAGAGGGCATCACAAACTACATTAGAACGGGAATTCACAGCTCCCTTATGCACTTTTAGAAGTCCTCGATAGGATGCCCGCCCGGTGCCTTTACTGATAGATTTGGAAGTAATCTTACTGGATGTATTTGGGGCAAAGTGAATGATTTTACCGCCTGTATCCTGGTGCTGCCCGTCTGTCGCAAACGCAACCGAGAGAATTTCACCATGAGCTCGTGGGCCCATCAGGTAACAAGAAGGATATTTCATGGTCACTTTCGACCCAAGATTACAATCTACCCATTCCATTGTTCCGCCTTCCGCAACCATTGAACGTTGCGTGACAAGGTTGTAGACATTCGTAGACCAATTCTGAATAGTAGAATAACGCACCCGTGCATTTTTTTTGACCACAATTTCAATCACGCCACTATGCAACGAATCAGTTGTATAACTCGGCGCAGTACATCCTTCAACATAGTGAACTTGTGATCCTTCATCAGCGATTATTAACGTTCGTTCAAACTGACCAATATTGGCGACGTTCAAACGGAAATAGGCCTGCAAAGGCAAATCAACTATTACTCCTTTAGGCACATAGACAAATGATCCACCGGACCAAACAGCACTATTTAGAGCGGCAAATTTATTGTCTTCAATAGGAATTACAGTGCCAAAGTATTCGCGGAATAAATCTGGGTGTTGTCGTAAACCATCTTCAATACTTAAGAAGATGACGCCTTGCTTTGCGAGATGTTCTTGAATGCTATGGTAGACCATTTCAGATTCGTATTGCGCTCCAACGCCGGCCAGGAATTTTTGTTCTGCTTCGGGTATACCAAGCTTATCAAAAGTATTTTTTATATCTTCCGGTACATCATCCCAGGATTTACTAGAACTTTCCGTCGGTCGCACGTAATATAAAATATTTTCGAGATCAAGCCCGGAAAGATCCGCCCCCCAGGTTGGCATTGGTTTTTGAAGAAAATGTTTCAAGGCCTTTAACCTGAATTCCAGCATCCATTCAGGCTCTCCCTTCATAGCCGAGATTTGTCGAACAGTTTCTTCGCTCAACCCCCGTTGAGTTTTGAATATGGAAGTATCCGGATCGCTAAACCCATATTGATAATCCCCTAATTTTTCTAAAAAAGTATCTTGTACTAGTTCACTCATGCTAATCTCCTAACAATAATTAAAGTTACAGCACATAGATTGTTTATGCAATACCATTAACTTTTTCACGTATCCATTCATAGCCACGTTCTTCCAGGTGTAGGGCCAGATCTTTATCTCCGGATTCGACGATTCTTCCACCCATCATGACATGCACAACGTCAGGCTGAATATAATTCAAAATCCGCTGATAATGTGTGATGACCAGTACTCCGAGATCGGGACCTTTGAGCGTATTTACTCCATCAGACACAACCTTCAATGCGTCAATGTCAAGTCCTGAATCAGTTTCATCCAGAATTGCGATCTCTGGTTTAAGCATTGCCATTTGCAATATTTCAGCTCGTTTTTTTTCTCCACCCGAGAAACCATCATTCAGATATCGGCCAGCGAACGCCGGATCCATTCTTAATAGCTCCATTTGTGATTTTACTTCACGGCGGAATTCCAATAACGGTACTCCTTTATCTTCGGGGTTGATTGAACGTCTGCGAGCATTAATTGCGGAACGGATAAAATTGGCAACTGTCACTCCAGGAATTCCTACGGGGTATTGAAATGCAAGAAAAATTCCAAGCAGAGAACGTTCATTAGCCGCCAGATCGAGTACGTTTTGACCACGATATATGACTTCGCCTTCTGTAACTTCATAAGATGGGTGACCCATTAATGTGTAAGCTAACGTTGATTTCCCAGTTCCATTAGGGCCCATTATTGCATGGACCTCTCCCTGTGGCAATGTCAAATCTACACCTTTTAAGATCTCCTTACCTTCGATGCTGACATGCAAATTACGAATGACTAATTCTGCCATTGAAAAGAACTCCTTGTGAGATTTTTTTTATCATTTTTTCAACTTTTTTTCTTATTAGAAATTGAGCTGAATTTCACGAAATTATATCATGTCTATAATAACCGGTCAATATTTATTATAATAATCATAAATATTGACAAAATTAGATTAGTGAGGTTATACTCTACAAATAATAAACTTGTTTCCTCAACTAAACGAGGTTTTGTATGAAGAGTACGCGCGAAAAAATTTTACTAACCCTCCTGAAAAAACCGCAGTCAACAGTGAGTGCCCTGGCGGAGGCTGTAAAAATTAATAATATCTCCGTCCGCCATCACCTCTCCAACTTGCTCGCTGAAAATCTTATCATAGCTGAAGAAGAGCGTCACGGGGTTGGCCGTCCTCGTTTAGTTTACTCACTTACTAATGAGGGAATAGAGAAATTCCCAACTCGTTACTGGCGTCTTACTAATCGAATTCTTAAGCGGGTACGAAATGAACTCACCCCTCAACAGGTAAAAGATCTCTTTTCATCAATCGCTTATGATGTCGCAAGTGATCATAAAAAAAATGTGAGTAATTTAAGCTTTGAAGAAAAAATCAATTATATTGATCAATTATTGAGCGAAGAAGGTTTTGAAGTGGAAGTAGAGAAGGCGGATTCTCATTATATTTTACATGAAATCAACTGCCCTTACATCCAGGTGGTTCAGAATCACCCAGAGGTTTGTGCATTTGATCAAGTATTAATCAGCGAATTGCTTTCTATTCCAATCGAAAGAATAAATTGTATCGCAAGTGGCGCAAAGCAATGCAGCTACATTATCCCTTTTAATAAATCTATGGAGATTGTCTAATGGAAGCTCAACCTGGTACAAATAGACCAATTTGGTTGTCCGAAACTACTCACCCGGAACTCACAGAAAAGCTCAAGGCTGGATTAAGTGAAATCATTGATCCGGAAATTGGCTTTAACATCATCCAATTAGGCCTGGTTCGAAACGTTACCATCAACGATGATCGGGCGATTGTAAGCATGATTCTTACAACGCCTTTCTGCCCTTATGGCCCGGCCATGCTTGAACAAACACGCTCCAAAGCGGAAGAAGTGCTAGAAAAGTCGACGTCAATAGATTTTGGGGTCGATCCCTGGGATTTTTCAATGATGGAAGAAGGTTTAATGGATGATTGGGGTTTGTACTAACCTCAATCTTGCTTATTTCCTTTGCTCCAAAATTTCTTCAGGAATTACAAATAATTGTGAAATCTTAAGCGCCAGATTCAAATCGCCGGAAAAACGTACTTTTCCCAACATGTATGCTTTGATCGCATCCATTTTTCCTGAAATAATATCGAGCAGATCTTGAGCTTTGGCTGTAAGTTTCAAGTCTGGATTGTTTGTTGTTCCTTCATACGTCGTGCAATTCAAATCATCGATATGAATATACCAATCACCGCCATTATCCCCCTTTGCAACAATTTGGATGGTTGCATTCACCGCATCCAATTGTTTTTCAGGGTTTTTGGCCGCCGGCTGGTAGGCTGCGGGTAACATTGCTATCAATTGGCGAACAGTAAACTCACTCATCTAATCGAGCTCCTCATTAAAATAAAATGACTACAATCGTATCACAAACGAGATCAAAGTACTTTCTTAATTTTTTTGATCCGTACAAAGTAGTTAATCGAATTATGCTCAATTTTTATTGCTAGATTGTGTGGATTCAGCATTTGAATAATCTCTTCTTTACGAAAAAACTTGCTGCGCATACCAAGAATTTTTTCACCAATGGCAATCAGCTTAACTTGCCATTTTTCAATATCAGGTTCTTCTAAAATAAATACTCCCCCAACCCTTAAAACACGGATCACTTCATGTAATGCAGTCTTTTGGTCAACAAGGTGATGAAATGCATCAACCATAATGACACAATCAAATGATTCATCACGAAAAGGAAGTTTTTCAACCAGACAGCATGTTTCTAAAAGTATACGCTTGCGATGCGCAGCCTGCAGCATCGGAAATGAAAAATCCGCCAAATATAATAATGGAATTTCAGGGTAAAAATTCTCAGTAATTCGCCCGGTTCCTCCGCCAATATCCAGCATACTGGTTATCTTAATTTCATCAAGAAAATGCAACCAGGGAAGAGATTTACGCGGATGTACAAAATGCTCATAGATAGTGGCCAGGTTTTTAAAGTCATCATTAAATTTTTTATTCATAAGCGTCAATTTTACCTAAAAATTGCCTATTGACATAATAGTATTTTTGTTCTATTATACTAATTAGAAATAGTTTTCTAGTTTTAGGAGGAATATGATCCGTTCAACCACACAACCCAATCGTTTGTCCATCACTTTCCGTAAATGGTTTTCAAAGAATCGCTTGTCAGTAACGAGCATGATTCTCATCGTAGGACTGATCTCTTTCGAGATGTTCAATTACAGTACAACAGATTACGCTTTGCGCGATTTGCTGGGCGACTTGAAATTTTTCGGAATTTTTTGGTCCACTATCCTGGCGATTGCTTTTTGTGGCATCGATTTCGCTGGGATCATACGGCTTTTCATGCCGGATGATCAACTTGACCAGAAAGAAAATTGGTTCTTATTTGGAGCGTGGTTTCTGGCTGCCACTATGAATGCTGTTCTAACCTGGTGGGGAGTTGCAATGTCTTTAACCACTCACCCTATCCACAGTACAGCAATTATGGATCCCACCATGATCAGTCAAGGTGTACCCATCTTTGTTGCCATTATGGTTTGGTTAACACGCATCCTCTTAATCGGCAGTTTTTCTTTGAAAAACAACCATAGAATAGCAGCGAATTCATCTACAAAGACCAATTCGAGAGCTCAAGAGAGTTATAGTAGACCTCATGCAGCCCCAACAGTTCAACCTGTGCGCATGAATTCTTCTACAACAACTGTAAACCGAGGTTCCAATCGTATTATCAACCGGCCTGAACCCGAATATATTAGCGACGGCAACTCAATTAGCCCACAACCAACATATTCTGCTCCGGCTCCTACTCAGCAAAATTCTCGTCGATTTTAACAGATGATTTCTTTGCAACTGATTATCGCCTGGTTTATCGAAGGATAAATACAGGCGTTTTCATTTCTTAAAGCCTGGATTTTCCGTTCATCTTGAGAAATTCCATAAGCATGTACAACTGCGTAAATACCATTTCTGTAGAATAAGGACTGTAAACCTCTGACAGCTCGTATGCCAACGCTGGAATCTTCAAATACATGTAAATGTATAATTTCTTGATTCGTAAGCAATTCCCTGAAGTAGGGATTGTCGACTTCAAGCAAATTAATGAAGAGCCTGTCAGAATCCAATTGGCTGGAAATAAAATCTAATGTTTCTCTCATAGGAATGCATAATGCGCGGAATAAAGCAATTACAGCATGCAGATATGCCGGCTTTCTAATTTTTTGCTCATTCAAGTCAGTAAGAAGGCTCACAAGTTGAATTTCTCCAAAACCGGCTACCGGTAAAAAGCCCAAACCAGCCAGTTCAAGTCCGGTTTCAGTCTCCGGGTAGTTAAATGGAACAATTTGGCCGTAACTGTCCAATTCACTGACCTGCGATGGTCTGGCCGTCATGGCAGCCATCGCGATTCCATCAACCACATTTATTTTATGTAAATAAGCTGAGTTCTCAACATCAATCAGACGACGATCATACATCTTTAAATAAGAATCATTTGAAAAAAGTCTGTTATTTTCATCATCTTGCGAATTAATTTTTGTGCCGTGAATTTTCTTTTGAAATTCCTTAATCAAACCCGTGGAAAACGAACCAGCTTGTTTATTTAATAATTCATGAATTGCCCATTGTTGATTTGCCATATTGGGAAAATACTTTTTGGAAAGTACCTTGTCCGCAAAAAGCATTGCAAATGAATTACTGGGTGACATGTCTTTTAACAAGAACTGGCCAGATTGTAAAATCAAATCCAGATTGGAAACATGGTTTTCTCGGCTGATTTTTTGTGTTTCAATCAACTTTTGCCAATTTAAGGCAGATTGCTGATCGCGCTGGGCGTGTGAATTAACTTCCAGCCAGGTAAGAATGTATAAAGGAATAATATCCCATTCCGAAGTGATACCTTGCGATTCAAAAGCAGCAATCTCTTCTTCAAGTATATTAATCTGATCGACGCCGCAATCCTGGAAAAAATTCTCAATTGTATCAACTGTCGCTTTACGATATCCAATCGGCTCCAGTAACACGCCGTCAATATCAAAAAAAAGAACGTGTTTATCATTTGTGTGCAATGCAATCACCATGCTCTGAATTTTTGTCTGTGTAATAAAAGCGATGAAGCTAGTTTTTTAGATTACTCCGATTTGTTTTCCCACTTGCTCAAAGATAGTCAACACCTTATCCAATTCTTCATCAGTATGTGTCGCCATATAACTGGTTCTTAAGAGTTGGCGACCTGCAGCCACCGCTGGGCTGATGACCGGATTGACAAAAACGCCGGCATCAAAAAGCAACTTCCAGAACAAAAATGTCTTATCATTATCACCGATGATAATGGGCACTACCGGTGTTACCGATTCACCTATCTCAAAGCCAAGTGATTTGAATCCTTTTCGCATCTTATCACCGATTGATATCACTCGTGCGATCCGTTCAGGTTCATCGCGCATTACCTGCAAGGCTGCCAATGCAGCCGCCGCATTTGAAGGTGGGATGCTGGCGCTAAAAATCAGAGATCTTGCATGATGCTTTATATAATGAATAACTCCTTCGTCACCGGCTACAAAACCGCCCAGTGATGCGAAGGATTTGCTAAAGGTGGACATAATTAAATCAACGTCTTTGGTCAGACCAAACTCAGCGACAGTTCCGTGTCCCTTCCCCATCACACCCATGCCGTGTGCGTCATCAACCATGATACGGGTATTATACTTTTTGGCAATCGGTACCAGCTCGTCCAGTTTTGCCAGGTCCCCTTCCATGCTAAAAAGGCCGTCCACAACCAGCAAACGGCCGCCTTCATCCGGTAATGATTTTAATACCCTCTCAAAATGAGTAACATCATTGTGCCGGTAGCGTTCAATTTTGCCATAACCGAGCCTGGCTCCATCCACAATCGAGGCATGATCATCTTTATCCAAAATTACGACATCGTTTCTCCCAACCAATGCCGAAACCGACCCAAGATTCACCTGCATTCCTGTGGAAAAAACCAAACCAGCTTCTTTTCCTACCCATTCTGCTAATTCACTTTCCAATCGTTCGTGCAATTCAAGAGTTCCATTTAGAAACCTGGACCCGGTACAGCTTGTGCCATACCGATCTGTAGCAGCACAGGCTGCCTCACGAACTTTTGGATGGGTGGTTAATCCGAGGTAGTTATTTGATCCACACATAATCAAACGATGCCCTTTAAATTCCACCTCATTACCTTCATTTTCGGTTAAGGGAATAAAATAGGGATAAATACCATATGCCATCGCATCTTTAGCTGCCGTGAATGAAAAACACTTATCAAAAATATCCATGGGGTTCCTCTAAACAAGTAATGTATTTAAAAAAATTGCCAATTTAGATCTTTAGCGGAATCAATTATTAAATTAAGTCATTATACCTTTAAAAAATCTGCGCTCTTCAGTTAAACATGGTGCGAATGCTATAATTGATCAGGGCAATCAGATTAGTGAGGTTGGAATGGCAGAGTATTTTGCGGGAATGGAAGCAGGAGGGACAAAATTCGTCTGTGCAATCGGCGATAGCTCAGGACAAATTCTGGCTGAAGAACGTTTCCCAACCACCTATCCTCAAGAAACAATAGACCGGTCTATCTCCTTTTTTTTGAATAAAAAAACTGATTGGGATATCCAATTAACTTCATTGGGTATTGGATGTTTCGGTCCAATTGATCTCGACCGAAGTTCTTCATCATATGGTCACATTACTTCTACACCCAAACCTGGTTGGGTAAATGCCAATATCGTTGGTCCACTTTCAGAGGCATTGCACGTTCCAATCGCATTTGATACAGACGTAAATGCAGCTGCTTTGGGGGAATTAAAATGGGGAGCAGGGGTCAATCTTGAAAACTTTATTTACTTTACAATTGGGACAGGAATCGGTGGTGGTGCAATTATCAATGGCAAACCGTTGCACGGACTTATTCATCCTGAAATGGGTCATATATTCTTAAACCCAAATCCTGATGACACCTATAAAGGCAAATGCCCTTACCACAGAAATTGTTTTGAAGGGCTTGCCAGCGGACCGGCCATATCAGAAAGGTGGAATACCTCTCCGCAATCAATACCAACTGATCACCCAGCCTGGGATATGGAAGCCGACTACATCGCCCAGGCAATGAGCAGCCTTATCTGCAGCTTTTCTCCTCAGAAAATTATTCTCGGAGGAGGTGTCATGAAACAATACCATTTATTTCCAAAGGTCCAACGCCTCACCCAAGTCTATTTAAATAGCTATGTACAATCTGACCTGATCATTAATCACATCGATGATTATATTGTTCCACCCAGGTTAGGCGATCAAGCAGGTGTCAAAGGTGCCCTAGCGTTAGCGCTAGACCTGGATAGATAATTTTTCCAAAGAAATTTATATCACTGGCCTCTATTTCCATAAATCACTAAAGGTTGCTCCCTTCAATCGAAACCAAATCACCTTACGATTTCGATTTTTAAGGGCCTCGTAATCACCGAGTGCCTGTGCCAAAATCAAATCCTGGTAACCCAAACCCCATCCAGGAATTTCAACCTCCGGCATTATTTCATCGGTAATCATGATAAAAATGCCTTCGTCGGGCCCGCCTTTGTGTAATTGCCCGGTTGAGTGAAGAAAACGCGGGCCGAATCCAAGTGTAGTCGCACAGTTTGTTTCATTCAAAATATGCAAACGCAACTCTTGAAGATCTTTAAGATTGCCTTCATTGCGCGTTACGAAAGCATTTATGGCAATAAAGCTGTTTTGTTCTGCTGTTTCTAAAATTTTAATCAAAGCGTCTTTGGGTGACTTAACTTCTTTTAACTCAAGATTCGAAGACAGCATTATGCAGCTATCAGAAAACTCAAATGCTGGTTTTTCAATGTCAAATTTTCCTTTTTCTTTAAAATCTTTGACTTTCTGTGCAGTTCGCTGCTTACTATCTTGAACATTGGGTTGATCAAATGCATCCACTCCAATGATAGAACAAGCAATGGCGATTGCAATCTCCCAGCGATAAAATTCTTGTCCAAGTTGATAAACGTTATTTAAATTAAATGTAATAACAGGGTGATTCTGTTGAGCAATATGGTCTACCTGTTGTTGATAGGTACCGTCATTGCGTAAATATACGAAAATTCGATCACTATGGTAGGAACCGTTTGTCATGAATGGCTCAATATCCACCGGGACGATACCAAGCCCCAACTTTCCACTTGATTCAGCAACCAACTGTTCCAACCATGATCCAAACGATCGAAAAGGTTCTTCGGCAATAATCGTCAATTTGTTTCTTCCTGCTTTGTTGGCTTCGCCGAGAATAGCTCCCAGAACAAGGCCGGGATTTCTGCCTGCCGGTATTGAAGGCTGACAATATTTTGCAAACTCAACCGCTTTGCTGCTAAAACGATCTAAATCAACTCCTAACAATGTCGCCGTTACTAATCCGAACATAATCATGGCCGAATAACGACCACCAACATTCGGATCAGCTTCGAATAACTTGAGGAAACCCATATCATGGGCTTGCTTGGTTAAAGAAGTACCGGGATCTGTAATCGCTATAAAATTTTCACCTGCCTTACTGCCAAATTTCGCCTGCATTTTATTATAAAAATATGCAAGATTTGCTTGAACCTCAGAAGTTCCTCCTGATTTACTGGCAATGCTAAAGAGCGTCTTTTCTCGATTAACCAAATCAGTTTCAGCAAGAACTTGCTCAGGAGCAGTTGAGTCCAAAACCGCAAGGTTTAAACCATTGACAGCTTCTTTGAAAGTTAAGCCTATCACTTCCGAGGCTAGCGAAGACCCTCCCATACCTACCAAAAGCATATGGCGAAACCCTTCAGCCTGAACCTTCTCACGGAAGGATGTCAACATTGGAATCTTGCTGCTAATTGTAAAAGGTGCATCCAGCCATCCAAGACGTTTTTGAATCTCTAATTGACTGCTGCTATCGTTAGTCCAAAGCGTTGCATCTTTTGCAAACATCCTCTTCATGACTTGGGACTGATCCAATTTTTCAACTTGCTTTTCAACAGCTTTTTGCATTGATAAAAGTGAAGCCTGAAATCTATCTTTTTTTGATTCGATTGTATCCAGTAATGAAGAGAAAGCATTGGCAAATGACGTCACTCCTTCATCTTCCAATTCTTGAGTTACAACATCGAGATCAATTCCATAGTTTGGAAGATCATTCAAAAATTTACGAGCTTGCTCGACTTCTTTTTCAATTGTTAGCGCAACAATTCCATGATCACGAAAAGCCTTCAAGGTCTGCGGAGGCACTGTATTGACAGTATTTGCTCCAATCAATTTATCGACATACATCACATCAGAATAGGCTGGATCTTTTGTACTTGTGGATGCCCATAATGGCCTTTGTAGCCGTCCGCCGGCAGCCATCAGTTTTTTTGCTCTTTCGCTTGAAAATATTTCTTCGAATAGTTGGTAAGCGATCTTAGAATTCGCAATTGCAGCCTTACCTTTGACTTCTAATGCATTTTCCTTGGTTATTTTCCCGGAGGATACGAGATCATCAAATTTTTTGTCTATTTTGCTATCAACCCGCGATACAAAAAAGGAGGCTACTGAGTTAACTCTTTCAATACTCAATCCTTTTGCAAGGCGATCTTCCAGACCGCTTAAATAAGCTTCAATAACTTCGCGGTACCGTTCAACTGAAAATATCAGCGTAACATTAATATTCAAGCCGGCCGCTATTGATTTGCGGATTGCCACCAGTCCTTCTTTTGTTGCCGGGATTTTAACCATCAAATTTGGACGATTTACCAATTTCCATAAACTTAAAACCTGCTGGTAAGTCCCTTCGGCGTCATACGCCAAGCGAGGGCTTACTTCCAAACTGACAAAACCGTCTTTTCCATCAGTATTTTTAAAAAGGCGAGCAAATAGATCTGCGGTATCTTGAATGTCCTCAATCGCAAGTTGAAAAAACATGTCTTCAGCCTTCCACCCTGCCCATGACATGGTTTGTAGTGCATCGTCGTAATCACTGGATTTGGAGATTGCATTGTTAAATATGGATGGGTTTGAAGTAACTCCCCGAATTTCGCCAGCATTAATCATTGCTGCCATATCACCGTTTTGTAAAAGCCGCCGTTCAATGTTGTCATACCACAATGATTGGCCTAATTTTTGTAGTTTTTCAATTCTTTCCATTTTCATATTTCCTTTCTGGTAACACAACCAGTTTTATTTTGAATAAAATTTGTATCTTTTCAATAAAACCGGGTAGAGGATTGTTTTTAGGCAGGCGATCACCCACCTAAAAACCCTCTGGACAAATTTTTTGAAATGATACGAAAACTCTCTATAAATGCCCAAATTCTTCCAATTTATACACTTTTCCCATTCGTCGCACAAAACGTTCATCCATATCTTTCTGTGCTGAAAGAAATGATGCTGTAATTTCATCAGCAACAGCAGATCCAATAATTCTTGCACCAATGCATAACACGTTCATGTGATCGTGTTCAACGCCCTGATGTGCAGAATAATGATCATGACAAACGCCTGCAAGAATTCCTTTCATTTTGTTAGCGGCAATTGACGCGCCAATACCCGATCCACAAATAATAATTCCTCTTTCGACTACTCCGCGCTGCAAAGCATCCCCCACTTTGTAAACATAATCCGGAAAGTCTACACTTATCGCATCAGTATCTGTCCCGAAATCGATAACTTCATGTCCAAGCTGAACAGTACGTTCAATCACAACTTGTTTAAGTGGAAAACCACCATGATCACAGGCTATTGCTACACGCATTTTTTTATTCCTTTGAAAGCAAACTAAGGGCACATTCAATAACATGGCTGCTGGTTATACCCAAGTTTTCATAAACATCCAGATATTTTCCAGATTCACCAAATCGATCAATACCTATCATCGTGCCAGAGTCACCCACCCATTGATGCCATCCCAATGTCACACCAGCTTCCAATGATATTCGAGTCTTTACTTCCGGTAAAAGAACTTCTTCTTGATAACTTTTATCCTGTTTTTTGAAGAGATAAAACGAGGGGAAAGACACAACCCTAATCGAGAAGCCCTCTTTGGCTAGTTTGTCAGCAGCCTCAATCAGTATGGCGACTTCTGAACCGGAACCCATCAGAATGATTTCCGGCGTTTTCTCCCCATAATCACGTAAAATGTAAGCGCCACGCTTAAGCCCATCAGCTGCTGAAAATAAAGTGCGGTCAATCGTGGGTAAATTCTGCCGTGAAAGTGCCATAATAATTGGCCGATCTTTACTCTCAATCGCAACCTTCCAGGCTTCGCGCACTTCGTTTGCATCGGCTGGCCGCAAATCAATTAATCCCGGTATTGCGCGCAACGAAGCCATATGCTCGACCGGTTGATGGGTGGGGCCATCTTCCCCCACTCCAATTGAATCATGTGTAAATATCCATTTTACAGGGTAACCGGAAAGTGCTGAAAGTCGTATGGCAGGTCTGGCATAATCGGTAAAAACCAAGAAAGAAGCCCCGTAAGGGATAACACCTTTATGGACTGATAAACCATTTAAAATTGAACCCATGGCATGTTCTCGAACGCCAAAATGGATGTAACTGCCCAAACGATTGTCAGCCTGGAATGATGTACCCCCTTCAATCCAGGTGTTATTGGACGGAGTTAAATCTGCAGAGCCGCCCATTAATTCGGGTAGCTTTCTTGAGAGAGCATTGAGCACCCTGCCTGAAGCAACCCGCGAACCCATCCCTTTGGCATCCGCTGCGAAATAAGGTAAATCCATTTGCCACCCTTCTGGTAATTTACCTTCTATTCGACGAATAAAATCAGTTGCTTTTAATGGGTACTTGACGGCATACTCTTGCAGTAGTTTTGCCCAGTTTGTGTCGAATTTCTCTCCAATGATCAATGATTGTCTGAAAAATGAAAGGACATCATCCGGAATATAAAAATAAGGGGTGAGCGGCCAATTTTTTAGTTCTTTGGCTGCATTTAATTCTTCCACTCCCGGCGGTTTGCCATGGGCTTCGGCTGTGTCTTGAACTGTTGGCAACCCATAGCCAATGGTGGTTTTACAAATAATCAGTGTTGGTCTTTTGTCTTCTTTTGCCTCAGCGATTGCTTGATCTATTAAATCCACATCATTGCCATCAGGCACTCTTAACACCTGCCATTTATAGGATTCAAAACGTTTGGCAACATCTTCAGTAAAAGTTAACTTGGTTTCGCCATCGATTGAGATACCATTGTCATCATAACAGTAAATCAGTTTTCCTAATCGAAGGTGACCTGCCAACGATGCGGCCTCAGCGGTGACCCCCTCCATCAAATCGCCATCCGTAACAATGGCATAGACATAGTGATCGACCAGTTCAAAATCAGGCTGATTGAAAACTGCGGCCAGGTGCGCCTCCGCGATTGCCATTCCAACCCCATTCGCGAACCCTTGGCCTAATGGACCGGTTGTCACTTCAACTCCAGGCGTCAAGAAATATTCAGGATGTCCAGGAGTTATGCTACCTACCTGCCTGAACTTCTTCAAGTCATCCAAAGTCACTTCGTAACCTGTCAGATGCAGCAGTGAATATAAGAGCATTGAACCGTGCCCGCCCGACAAAACAAAACGATCTCGATTGAACCAACCAGGGTTGGCTGGATTGTGTCGTAAATGTTTCATCCAAATCGTAAATGCGATCGCTGCTGTTCCCATCGGCAAACCGGGGTGGCCACTATTAGCATTTTGGACCCCATCCACTGCTAAGAAACGAATTGTGTTGATTGCTTTTTCCTGGAAATTCTCGTCAATTGTCATTGCAAACCTTTCTTTTGAAGGAAATATAAATAATTGCTAAGATCATTATAGCCTTTTGATGTCTGATTTTCACCTCGAAGGTTATGGTTAATAATTAATTTAGATTGACACAAGCCAATAAACTGCTAATATCTCTGATATGCCTAAAAATAATCAAAATCAATCACTGCCTAATATCTTGCTTATCGTTTTTTCAATGATATGGATAGTTTTCACAAGTATCCGCAGTTCATCAACAGCTGAAATTCGAAATGTGCAACCACAAAAGGGATTTCTTGCACCTGATTTTCAATTAAAAAGTCTCGATGGGAATACAGTCAGTTTGGACCAATTAAACGGCAAACCCATATTGATAAATTTTTGGGCCAGTTGGTGCATTCCATGCCAAACTGAAATGCCAGCCATCCAGGAAATGTTCGAACGTTATGGATCAAAAATCTACATAGCAGCAATAAACAATACCGCTCAGGATTCTCTTGCAAATGTCAGGGCATTCGTTAACAAAAACCAGCTCACTTTTCCAGTGCTTCTCGATGAACGCGGTCTCATTACCAGTAGCTATCAAGTTCAAGCACTTCCCACCACTTTTTTTGTCAATTCAAATGGTGTTATTCAGGAAATTATCATTGGTGGACCCATGTCTGAGACATTGCTGGAAATTCGCTTTAAACAGCTCTTGGGAGAACCATAATGCTACCCATACTTAATATTGGACCTTTAGCAATTCAGGCACCCGGTTTAATCATATTAATTGGCATTTGGTTGGCGCTGACTCTCATCGAAAAAAATAGCGTGAAATTCAACGTCGACAGCAATGTTCTCAGCAATTTAATTTTATGGTTTCTACTCTCGATCGTATTGTTTGCCCGAATAGGATACGTAGCGAAATATTTTTCGGTATTTGTTGAACGGCCACTTTCAATTCTTTCTCCTAATTTGGCTCTTTTCGATCCTCTTTCCGGTCTTATTCTGGGTTCTGTTTTCTTCTTAGTCTTGATACAAAGGAAAAAACTGCATTTTCGGGATGTACTTAATGCATTAACTCCTGGTCTGTCTATCTTTGCTATATTTTATTTTTTGTCATTACTGGCATCCGGACAATACTACGGATTGCCATCTTCTCTCCCATGGGCGATTCCATTATGGGGAATCGAGAGGCATCCTTTGCAACTCTATTATGTATTACTGCTAATAATTCTGTCTGCTTGGATTTTCTGGCTGGTGGAAAAAGAAAAAAAGATTTCCTTTTTATTTTTGGAATTTGTCCGCTGGTTCTCGGTTATTCTGATCTTTTTGGATTTCTTTCGTGGAGATGGAGCAATGCAAATTGGCTCAATACATATACTACAAATAGTGGGATTTCTGTTGCTGCTTTCATCTTTTATTTTATTGAAAAGGTTTCAAGCAGAAAAGATATCCCCATCAGTCATTCAACGAGCTGAAAAATAAGCTAGCTTTCAAATTTTAGGCGAGATTTCATGATTTTTCAAAGAAAGTATTATCCACATGGATTTCGTTCGAAATATATGACCTCTCCAGCTTGGTTATTTCTTCAAAAAAATATTTACTACTCAAAAACCCTGAATTTGGGCTGGACGTTGCTTATAAGTTAATTGAATTTTGAAATGTAAACATCGTAAACAAAAGTTTATTTTTAGCGTGGGATACGTTTATTTTTCATTCTGTAATAAGAATGTAATTACCAAAAAATTAATTTTCTCTCTTGATTAGTTGGGCTGTAAGCTCTTTAATCACTTGCAACCCCTCCGAATTGATATTGGTCAAACTGAGCAATGCTTTGTTGGCCAGATTTGAGTAATATTGTGCTACATTTTCTGCATATTTTCTTGCTCCAATTTTCTCCAGCTCCATAATCAATCGCGCAATGCTTTCATCATCTTTTTCAGTATTCCGCATTAATTCGATAATGGCAGGATTATTTTCAAATCCATAAACTACCGGTAAGGTCTTTTTACCATCTTTGAGATCCGCAGAAACAGGTTTCCCTGTCTTTTGCTCATTGCCCCAAATTCCCAAAACATCGTCCCATACTTGAAACGCAATACCGATCGCCTCACCATAAGTACGCAAGGAATTCCGATTCATTTTTGAAGATTGAGATACGATTGCGCCAAGTTCTGCCGATGCACCCATCAAAGCAGCGGTTTTCCCTGTGATCATTTCGAAGTAATCATCACGGGAAATTTCATCACGCGATTCAAATGACATATCCAGGTATTGGCCGCCAGTCAATGAAATGCATGTCTGATTCAATAAAACCGATGCTTCATATGCCACCATTGGATTTACTTTGATACCCAAATGCAACATACTTATTTGCGCCAGCGAAAACATGGCATCTCCGCAATTAACGGCTTGATTAACGCCCCACAATTTCCATACGGTTGGTTGACCGCGCCGGAATTCAGATTGATCCTCAATATCATCATGTACCAAAGAAAAATTATGTAGCAGTTCAATTGATGCCGCAGCAGGCAATGCCTTCTGCCACTCACCGCCACACAGCTGGGTTGCCAGCAAGACAATTAAAGGGCGAATCCTTTTTCCCTGCGTATTTTTGGAACCATTCTGGCTTTGCCACCCCATATGGTAAGCTATCATTTCCTTCATTCCTGAATAACGAGAAGGAATATGTTGATTAACCAGGTCTTTAAGTACTTCTTCTAAATCCGGCAACATTTCTGCGGTTGATTCCTGAATTGTCATTTTATTTCTCAATCTTTTCAATTTTATGGTTTTGAAATCCTTTTATGTTTAGAGAACCGGTTACAAACATGGCAATCCGAAATATTCTGGCAATAATTTCAATTTCTTTTTCAAGTTGATCATAGGACAAAGCGGCTTTCTTTAGAATCGCCCCGGCGATCCCAGCCAGATCTGCACCTAAAGCGATTGCCTTTGCCACATCCATCCCGGTTCGTAATCCCCCAGAAGCAAATAACGCAATATTCAGGCTCGATCCGGCAATGTCCGTAAGAGCTTTTGCAGTGGGCAAACCCCAATCAAGGAATGCTTCTGCCACTCGAATATCACTATCATTTGATAGGCGGAACCGTTCCACCTGAGACCAGGAAGTTCCACCTGCGCCCGATACATCAATTGCGGCCACGCCTACATCAATCAATTTTTTTGCCAAAGAAGCGGATATTCCCCAGCCCACTTCTTTCACAACCAAGGGGACTGTAAGTTTTTTGGCTACTTGCTCTATTTTCGGCAATAGACTTTCAAAATTTGTGTTTCCATTCAGTTGTATCGCTTCTTGTAATGGATTTAAATGTAAAATCAATCCATCGGCACCAATCATATCGACAGCCTGCAAGCATTCATTTATCCCGAATCCATAATTAAATTGTACTGCTCCCAGATTCGCGAACAATAAAATTGAAGGGGCATACTTACGAACTTGAAAGGATGATACCAGCTTGGGATCTTCGATTGCAGCTCTTTGTGAGCCCACCCCCATGGCAAGCCCATATTTTTCAGCAGCACTTGCCAGTCTTTGATTAATTTCCGCTGCCAGATCAGTTCCACCCGTCATCGAAGAGAAAAGTATTGGAAGGCCAACTGATTTATTAAATAGTCGATGTTGGGTATCGATTTTAGCAAGATCAATTTCTGGCAAAGCATTGTGCAGGAAGCGATATTGCTCAAAACCATTACTTAAATGGGAAGAGACATCTTTCTCGAGGTTTATTTTAATATGATCGCTTTTCCGATTAGAAATAAATTTATCATCCATAACTTTTCTCAAACAAGGTGTATTAATACTAAAAGCTTCAATTTTCTTTCAAATTCTTATATCACAAATCGATTTTACTTGACAGAATAAAAAGGAACGTTACAATTTTCAAGTATACAGGATAGAAAATTTCAGGAGGAACGAATGAGCGATGTTTTTGACCAGGTGAAAGCGATCATAGTCGATGTTCTCAAAGTCGATGAAAACGAACTTGATATGGATACCCGATTTATCGAAGATCTTAAAGCAGATTCAATGGATCAATTTTTTCTCATAGATGGTTTCAGTGAAAAATTTGATTTGCAAATTCCAGATGAAAGTGCCCGGCAAATCAAATCCATTGGCGATGCAGTTAATTATATAGAACAAAATTTAAACTAGTCCATTTTTCAATTCATTTCGATAATAAAAATGTGCCCTAGGGCACATTTTTATTATCGAATCAGTAACTCCGCAATTTCTTCGGGGTGTCGGGCTATTTGAACACCAGAGATGCGCAGTGCTTGAATTTTCTCCGCTGCGGTCCCCTCTCCATCTTCAATAATTGCGCCTGCATGCCCCATCCGTTTCCCTTCCGGTGCTGAATCACCGGCTATGAAAGATACAACTGGTTTTGTCATAAATTGTGCGATGTAGTCTGCTGCCTTTTGCTCGTCATTGCCTCCTATTTCACCGATCATCACAACCTGGTCGGTTTGAGGATCAGCTTCGAACATCTCAAGCACATCAATGAAATCCAACCCATGAATTGGGTCACCACCGATGCCAATACAAGTGCTGGCACCGATATCTTTCATCATCATTGCATGCAGAACTTCATATGTCAGGGTTCCGGAACGTGAAATGACGCCCACGTTGCCAGGTTTTGAAATGTTTCCGGGAATGATACCCACGTTCGATTCACCCGGGGTCAGTAAACCCGGGCAGTTTGGACCAACAAGTTTTACATTGTGCTGATCCAAATACATTCGAACTTGCATCATATCCCGCACAGGCACGCCTTCGGTTATGCATACTACCAGCGGAATGCCTGCATCAGCAGCTTCAATCATCGCATCTGCCGCGTAGTTGGCTGGTACAAATATGACGCTAACATTTGCACCAGTCGCATTGTGAGCGACTTTTACGGAATCAAAAATAGGTGTTTTGCCGTCAAAAATCCAATCCCCACCCTTACCTGGTGTTACGCCTGCGACAATATTCGTGCCATACTGCAGCATTTGCCAGCTATGGAAGAGCCCCTCATTACCTGTGATGCCTTGTACTAACACACGGCTCTTATTGTTGATAAGAATACTCATAAGGACCCTCCCTCGGCTAAAATAACGGCTGACCTGGCTGCCTGAACCAGCGAGGTTGCGGTATGGATCGCTGATCCTGCCAGTAATTGTCTTCCTTCTTCTGCATTCGTTCCCACCAACCGAACAACAACCGGGATTTTCACTTCCACTTCATTAAAAGCTGCCAGGATTCCACGGGCAACTTCATCACAGCGCGTTATACCACCAAAAATATTGATCAAAATTACGCGCACATTTGGGTCGGAAAGAATAATCCTCAACGCTGCAGCAACTTTCTCTGCTCCGGCTCCCCCACCAATATCCAGGAAATTTGCGGGTAGACCTCCAGATTGCTGAATAATATCCATCGTCGCCATAGCCAAACCTGCGCCATTAACCATACAACCAATGTGGCCGTCCAATTTAATGTATGAAAGACCATATTTTCGGGCTTCGATCTCCGCCGGTGCTTCAACATCCACATCACGCATCTCCATGAAATCTGGATGGCGGAACAAGGCATTATCGTCAATGATCATTTTGGCGTCCAGCGCCAGCAAGCGGCGATCTTTTGATAAGACAAGAGGGTTAATTTCTGCCAAAGTGGCGTCACTTTCCCAAAAAACACGGTAGAGTCCATGCAATATTTTTATAAAATTCTTCCAATGTTCTTTGGGAAGGTCGATGCCTATAGCTATGTCGCGTGCTTGAAAATCTTGTAGTCCAATTAACGGATTGATTGCAATTTTAATAATTTTTTCAGGTGACAAATGAGCAACTTCTTCAATGTCGACACCCCCAGCTGCAGATGCCATCACGATTGGTGATCTGGAGGCACGGTCATTGACAATAGCCAGGTATATTTCCCTATCAATACCGACCGCTTCATCTACCAGGATTTTACGAACAGGCAATCCTTTGATTTCCATCCCAAGAATGTCGGTCGCAAATTGCTTTGCCTCCGCAGGATCGCGTGCTAATTTAATACCTCCCGCTTTTCCGCGTCCGCCCACCAAAACTTGAGATTTGATGACTACTCGTCCACCTAGCTCTTCGGCGATTTGTTTCACCTCCGAAGCATTATTGGAAATTCTTCCGCGAGGTATCGGTACATCATATTTTTCGAACAACTTTTTCGATTGGTATTCATGTAATTTCATTATCTCTCCCTTACCAAAATCGAACATAAAATTGTGTACATCTTTAAAAAATTATACATGCAGTATAAGCAGAGCACAGGCATCTGTATAAAGCAATTTCAAGGGGAAAAACAAAAACCGGGAGGTTCTAAAACTCCCGGCTTTGATTCACACTTGATGTGATTTATCCCTTTAAGAAATCGTCCAGCGCTGATTTGCTTATCCGGTAAGCCGACCCGATCTTTCTGGCCTTCAGGTCTCCTGCAACGATTGCAGCAACAATATCCTCTTCTGAAACCCGCACTATTGCAGCAGCTTCAGCTGGAGTCATTACATCTGACGTTGCACTACTGGCAGCAGCTGCACCACCTGCTGCGCCGGATTGAGCTCCAGTCATTCCTGAGAGCGATTGCGAAATAACGTTCCCGATACCAACACCAGCACCAATTCCGGCAGTCAATCCTGCGCCACCGCCCTCATTCCGAGCAGCTTCACGAAGTGCATCGGCAGCTTGGAGTTGTGTGTAGGTTTGCATATCCAGCATTCCCATTGCTCGCAATTCTTCAGCGGATTTATCAGAAGGTTTAAGATTCGAAATATAAAAGGATTTTAATAATAAACCTAGAGCAGCAAAATCATCCTGCGCCTTGGCGCGAACACCTGCTCCTAACTCCTCTGTTAAACCGATTAATTCAGCAACGCTTTTTACCGCTCCTGTCTCACCTAACAGATCCTGTAGCTTTGATAACAGCATGGCTCGCAGCCTGCCTTCAATTTCTGCCATGCGATAAATGCCGTTCGCACCAACAACCTGCGTGACAAATTGCTGCGCATCTTTTACCTGGAAGCTAAAACTTCCAAATCCCTGCAATAAAGCAACACCTAAACCCATTCCAGGATTCCGAACGAGAATCGGCTGTGGTGTACCCCACTTTTGATCCACAAATTCGCGCATTGAGACATAATAGATTTCAGCGGTAAAGGGAGTCCGGTCATTAAATACCTTCCCAATCAGGTTGACAAGCAACGGGATATTGGCGGTAACGATTGTGTGCCTGCCTGGACCAAATTCATCTAAGGCACGACCATCACGAAAGAAGACTGCTTTTTGAGATTCACGAACAATCACCTGCGAGCCAATTCGTAAATCCGCTATGCCTACTTCCGGAAATCGATGGACGATCTCATCCTTCATTTCACTTGCATATTCAACGACATCAAATACTCTAGCCATCTGGTTACTCCATTCGTAATTGAATTAATAATAAATTTCGATCAGGGGGTTTTCTCAGTGTTAATACCACCCATAATCACTTCGGACCGTTTGTTATATGCATCCAAGGATTGTTGTGCTGTAGAAGTTAAATTCCGGATTGTTGCAGGCAAACCATCAGTTCCCAGAGATGCTTCAACATTATCAATTGCACGACTTAATTGATCTGCATGATCCATTAAAGCCAGATCATATTGGTACACTGTTGCCAATTCTTCTTCGCGAATTTTAATTGCATCAAAAAATGGTGCATAACCATAGGTGGCATGCCGAATTCTATCGATGAATTGCCGAATTTTAATCGCAGCTCGTTCGAGGTCATCCACCCATTCAAGCCCACCAGTACTGATAAGTTCTGTCTGTAACCCAGAAATTCGATGCCATTCTACTTCAAATCGATCCGCAACAGCATCCCTTAATATTTTGTCTGAAGCTCTACGATTTTCACGTTCAATATATCCATTAAATCCTGGCACTTTACTTAATAATTTCCTGATTGCATCCTGATTTGCTGTTACACGATCAAATAAATCGCTCATAACTCCTCCTTGACAAGTTCCTTATTATTTATCCTTTATTACTTTATTTATTATAGCTTAATCTAATGACAACCGAATGCAAACTTGGTAACTCTATATACGCAAACCGAATTAATTCGTTTCATTTTGCTGATTGTTTCCAAAATTGGCGAATTAGGCGTAAAAATTGCGTAAAAACGCCCTTTGCTGTAAGGTATCTGTAATGTAAACCTATTGCAATAATGTTCGGACGGGTTATAATATGACTAACATTTTAGAAAATTAATGAGGGAAGGAGGATACTAACATGTTATTTGCACCGAAAGAAAAAGGCCAAGGTTTAGTTGAGTACGCATTAATTCTTGTATTAGTAGCTGTTGTTGTAATTGTTATTTTGGCGTTACTCGGGCCGGCAATTGGTAATATCTTCAGTAATATCGTTACCGCAATTTAATCGCATCGAACATTGAAATGAAAAAGAGATCTCTTCACGGAGGTCTCTTTTTTAATTAACAGCCAATTTGTCACATGCTAATTAACACAATTTTTATTGTCTTGTTGCTTGTGGCACCTTACAATACTGCAAAACGGACTTGCAAAATTGATTAATAATTTTTTCTATATGGTTGTATAATCAAAATGATCTCAAATTAAATCCGACATCTATAATATTGGCACAATTTATGCATTATTCTGATATGTAAAGAGGCAGGGGAATACCATTATTTGTGTGTTTGTGATCAAATTCATTTTTTTGGATTGCCGGATAATAAACAAATTGGTTAGTTTCCCGCACAATTAATAAGGAGACATGGGCATGGCTAAAAGTGGAACAAAAAGTGGAAGAGTAATAATTATTGTGGCACTTGTTTTGATCGTAATTGTGTTAGGGGTTGCGTACGCATATATTCAGCTACGGCCATTGCTCCAACCCCAAGTCACTGAAGGTCAACAGCCTCCAGCTGTAATGGAAGAAATGGTTAATATTGTGATCACAACCCAGGCGATAGCACGCGGTGACGTGATTACTGAAAACGTAGTAGCCACGATTCCATTTCCTAAAAAAGAGTTGGTTGAGGGAACTTTTGTGACCGATTTAAATCAGGTTATTGGCAAAAAGGCAATGTATCCATTAAAACCCCGAATGCCCATAACACCCAGTTTGTTGATCGATTCGGTGACCGGTGGTTCCATTCCAGCCTTCGATATTCCTGTCGACAAAACTGCCCTTAGTGTACCCATTGATCGTGAGGCGCTGGTAGCCTATGCCCCACAACCAGGTGATCATGTTATGGTCATTGGTTGTATGTGGCTGGTCGACATAGATCCTGAATACCAATCGATACTTCCGAACTACACAGCTTCTGTAACGAAAGAAATCTTTAACGCGGAAAGCACTGTGGAATCCCTCTCAATTAATATTCAGGGGGGCAATGAAGCATCAGCTCAGGGTCGAACAGAGTTGGATCCAACATTAAATGAACCCCTCTACGTTCAACCTTCTGAACCGCAAAGGCCCCGCCTTGTTTGCCAGAACGTAATTCAAGATGCGATTGTCTTGCGAGTAGGAGAATTTCCATTGGATGGGGTTGATAAACCGGTCGCTACTGAAACCGCTCCGGTGCCTGGACAGGAAGCAGCACCTGTTGAACCAGCACCCAAACCGGACATTATCACTCTTGTCGTTTCACCTCAAGACGCAGTCTTAATGAGTTATTTGAAACTTGCCAAAGTTTCATACTCGCTTGCCTTACGGAACCCCAACAATATACAAGAGATTGTCACTGATGCCGTTACGCAACAATATTTAATGGATCAGAAGAACATTCCCTTACCAGCAAAGTTACCCTTTTCAGTTGAACCACGATATGGAGAATCTGCACCAGTAAACAATCAATAAACGAATTACTTTGATATTAAATTAAGCATCACTTCCATAGAAAACGGAGTTATATCTTTAAAAATGGCCGGACCAGAAAAAATTCGGGTACTCATCGTCGATGATATTCAAGAAACGCGTGAAAACATTCGTCGGATGCTTCAATTCGACCCTACAATAGAGATTATTGCCGAAGCAAGAACAGGCAAAGAGGCGATTGATTTAACACATCAAAAACTACCCGATGTGGTTGTAATGGATATTAATATGCCTGATATGGATGGCTTGGTAGCAACCGAAGCGATTCGCCGTCGTTTACCATACATCCAGATTATTATCCTGTCCGTCCAAAATGATATAAGATACATGCGTCGCGCCATGTTAGCCGGAGCTCGCGATTTTCTTTCCAAGCCTCCGATGATAGATGAACTTACAAATGCCATTCGGCAGGCAGGCAAGGTGGCATTCGAAGAAAAACGGAAAGCACAGGTTAACCTGGCCACGATGGAAGCGGCCAGCAGCAGTGCTGCTGGTCATCGGTCATTAGGCAAAATAATTGTTGTTTACAGCCCAAAAGGCGGTACAGGTTGCACCACCATCGCCGTAAATGTTGCTCTTGGACTTCAAACTGAAACAACGCCAACTGTCCTTATTGACGCCAGTCTTCAATTTGGTGATGTCGCTGTTTTCCTGAACGAACAGGGCAGAAACTCGATCATGGATTTAACTCCACGTGCTGACGAACTTGATCCAGATATTATCGAAGAAGTGATGATTAATCACAAATCTTCCGATCTGGATGTTTTAGCGGCACCGCCTCGTCCGGAATATGCCGACAGCATCTCATCCGATCAATTTTCAAAAGTTCTGAGCTATTTGCAGCGAATGTATTCATACATCGTTGTTGATACTGCTTCCTACCTCACAGATATCGTTCAATCCTCTCTTGATATCGCCAGTGTAATTATCCTGGTAGCCACTCAAGACATTCCTTCCATCAAAAATGCAAACTTATTCCTGGGTTTGTCAGATGCATCCGGAATAAACCGAAAACGAGTGTTATTTGTTATTAATCGCTTCGATAAACGTGTTTCTATTACAGCAGAAAGAATTGGTGAAAGCCTACGCCAACCAGTTGATGCAATCATACCTTTTGAAGATCGTGTCGTAACTACATCCATAAATCGTGGGACACCTTTCATTATTGAAAACAAAACCTCAATTCTGTCAAAAAGTATTTATACTGTGATAGATAAAATTAACGAGAAGATAGCAGAGCAACACGAAGAAGATTCGGTCGTCCAGGCTTCTTCCAGATACTAATAAAAAAAAATAAAGGGGTCTAAGGCATGTCAATTCTCAGGCGAATTCAAGGTGAAGGTCAAAGCAATGGGGTCCAACCGCCAAAAACCGGTGGTTCAGATCCATTGCGAAACCCTGCTTTACAATCGAGGCGAATTAACGCACCTACTTCATCGACTTCCAATGATACCTATCAAGACCTTAAAAACCGTGTTCAGACAAAATTGTTGGGCACATTGGATCCGACAATGGATGTCACCCAAACGGCAGACGTAAAGCGAACGATTCAAGAATTATTTGAACAAATTCTCAACGAAGAGAATATTATTCTCTCACGGCCAGAACGTTCAAGGATGTTCGAGCAGATATCCGCGGAAATACTTGGATTTGGACCACTCCAACGATTGTTGGAGGATGAGACAATCACAGAAATTATGGTCAACGGCGCAAAGAATATTTACGTTGAGCGCTTAGGAAAAATCGTACGGGAACCAATGGCATTTGAAAATGATGAGCATGTCATGCGAATCATCGAAAGAATCGTGGCACCATTAGGACGTAGAATTGATGAGTCGTCTCCGTACGTTGACGCACGTTTACCGGATGGATCGCGTGTGAATGCAGTTATTCCTCCCATTTCACTGGTTGGACCTGTGCTGACCATTCGTAAATTTGCAAAAACACCTATCACAGTTGATAAACTGATTGAATTTGGCTCGTTAACCCCCGAAGCAATTCAGTTCTTAGATGCCTGTGTGAAGGCACGTCTGAATATTGTTATTTCGGGTGGTACCGGTTCAGGGAAAACAACCCTATTGAATGTGTTGTCCGGTTTTATTCCTTCAGACGAGCGGATCGTCACTGTTGAGAATGCGGCTGAGTTGCAGTTGCGACAGGAACATGTTGTCACCCTGGAATCCCGCCCTCAGAACATTGAAGGCAAAGGTGAGATTACCATTCGTCAACTTGTAGTCAACACACTGCGTATGAGACCGGACCGGATTATCGTTGGCGAAATTCGCGACGAAGCAGCACTGGACATGTTACAAGCTATGAACACCGGTCATGATGGTTCTATGACTACTGCCCACTCGAATACCCCACGAGACACTCTCTCGCGTATGGAAACAATGACTTTGATGGCTGGAATGGATCTGCCCGTGCGTGCAATTCGCGAACAGATCTCTTCGGCTATTGATTTAATCGTCCATCAATCTCGTATGCGCGATGGAACGCGTAAAGTAGTTAACATTACAGATGTTACCGGCATGGAAGGTGATATTATTACGATGACCGATGTGTTTGTATTTGAGCAAGCCGGCTTTGAAAACGGTCGCGTCATTGGTCGCTTACGCCCAACCGGTTTACGCCCAAAATTTATGGAAAAAATTGAACAGTCTGGAATTCATTTACCCCCTTCCATTTTCGGAATTGGAGAACGCCGCCGCTATTAATTTATTAGGAAAGCAGGCATAGCTTATGGATCTCGCCCAACTTTTTAACCAAATCAATCCGATAGCAATCATTGCGACAGGAGCTGGAATCTCCTTTGTTTTATTAATTATCGGTATTGTTATCACAGTAACGAGCGATCGTAAAACAATGGAGTTGGAACGACTGGGAAAATACATTGCCGAAGATGAAGTGCTATCCGAAAGAGAACGCTCCACCCCGCTGACTGACTGGCTAAACCGTCGAGTTGAACGTTCTTCAATCGGCGAAAAGATATCTCAAAGTCTCTCCCGTGCGGATTTAAAATTAAAACCTGGCGAGTTCATCGCAATTATCGTAATTTCTGCATTTCTGGTCGGGTTTGTTCTTTGGTTTATTGGCGGCAAAGTAATCGTCATCGGTATTTTAGGAGCAGTCATCGGCGCTTTTCTACCTCGAATGTATGTAAATGGCCAGCAGAAAAAACGCTTAGTCAAATTCGACGATCAATTGCCCGATATGCTCAACTTAATGGTTAATGGTCTCCGAGCGGGTTTTTCTACGATGCAAGCTATGGAAGCGGTTTCGCGTGAGCTGCCAGCACCCATTTCTGATGAATTCCGCCGCGTTGTTCAAGAAATGCAATTAGGCATACCAATGGAACGTGCTCTGGATAATTTACTAGTGCGCATACCCAGTGACGATCTTGATTTAACCATCACCGCAATCAATGTACAGCGGGAAGTTGGTGGTAATTTGGCAGAGATTATGGAAACCATATCTCACACTATTCGCGAACGTATTCGGATTAAGGGAGAAATTCGTGTTTTGACAACTCAGGTCATGTATTCCGGTCGTTTTCTTTCTATGCTGCCGCTTTTTGTTATGGGTATTTTGTATTTACTCAATCGGGATTATATGATGGAATTCTTTAAACCCGAAAGCATGCCTTGTGGCTATATTGCGCTCGGACTATCCGCATTACTTATCTTCTTTGGCTATTTAGCAATGAATAAACTGGGTGATATCGAAATTTAAAGATTGAAAAGAGGAAAAAATGGTTGGTTTATACATAATTATCGCAATTGTCATTATCGGGGCCATATTTCTCACGGTTATCGGTCTGCGCAACCCAGGAGCTTCCGATGATCGCCTGATGGAATCGCGTTTGGAAGAATTGAATCAATCGGAAGAACCTGTAACACTTCGGAAATTGGAGCTTTCACAACCTTTCCGGGATCGTGTTATTTTTCCTGTAGCCCAAAAATTTGGTGAGTTGGCTATACGTTTCACACCTCAAAATGCCCGCCAATCTATTGAGAAAAAACTGGAACTCGCCGGAGCGTCTTCCAAGATGGATCCTACCATTATTTTATTTTTGCAATTTGTTGGTATGGTCTTTTTTGGCGGAATTGTAATGTTTGTTCTTACCATTGGTTCGATTGATTGGCCATTTGGACGTAAATTAATTGTCGCCTTTGTGTTTAGCTTAATCGGTTTTTACTTTCCCAATTTGATGTTATCATCACAAATTACTAAAAGGCAAAAAGAAATTCGCAAAGCAATGCCGGATGCTTTAGATCTTCTCACTATTTGTGTGGAAGCCGGTCTGGGGTTTGATGCTGCCATGGCAAAAGTGAGTGAGAAATGGGAAACTCAACTTTCAATGGCTTTTGCGCGTGTAATTCAGGAAATTCAACTGGGAAAAGTTCGCAAAGAAGCATTGCGTGATATGGCCGATCGAATTGGTCTGTCTGAAATGACCAGTTTTGTTGCTGCAGTAATCCAAAGCGAACAATTAGGCGTTAGCTTATCAAAAGTGCTAAGAATTCAAGCAGATCAAATGAGAATTCGCCGCCGCCAATACGCTGAGGAAGAGGCTCATAAAGCACCCATTAAAATGCTTATCCCAATGGCAGGGCTAATTTTTCCATCATTAATGATTGTTCTACTGACACCAGCAGGCTTACGATTGTTCCGTTCATCCCTTGGGGGAATGCTCAATTAAATAATCCTTCGGAGCTTTTATGGCAAACCAGGGGATACAGAAAAGAGCGTTCACTGCAGTAGCTTACCATCGCTTTTGGGAATGTCTTGATTTATTATTTCCGAGTCGTTGCGCTGGTTGTAATGAACTTGGTTATCGATGGTGCTCTCAATGCGATGAGGATATTAAGCCTATTCAAGGAGCAATTTGCTTCCGTTGTGGTGAGCCGTTAGCGGACTTGCCTTCGACAGGTTCATGCCATTGCGCGAGTTTTCTCAGTAATATCGATCAGGTCCGTTCTTATGCAAAATACGAAGCCCCTCTTTCAACTGCTATCCACAAGCTTAAATACAGAAGAGATATCGGTATAGCTGAATCATTGGCAAAATATCTTGTCAAATTGTACAATTCTATTGACGTTGAGGCTGATATGATCGTCCCGGTACCTCTAAATAAAAAGCGATACCAAGAACGAGGATACAATCAGGCATTATTATTAGCAAGGCCATTTTCATATGAAATTGACCACCCAATGAGACCAAATGCTCTTATCCGCAAACAAAATACACGATCTCAGGTAGGACTCAACCGGTTTGAGCGAAGTGCCAATGTCCAGGACGCATTTATTGCTGATAAGAAGTTTGTGAAGGACAAAGTGATTCTCTTGATAGACGATGTTTCAACAACAGGTTCAACGATGGATGCCTGTGCAAAAGCTTTGAAAAAAGAGGGAGCCAAATATATAGTAGGATTAACCTTGGCGCGTGCTTTCAAGACAAAAAACGGTTATAGTGATTTAATCTCAATTGAAGAATTTACGCAAACTTAAACCCCAGGAGGTAATAATGGCAGACAGATTTGATATCTTCGCAAAGAATTTAAAAATTACGGAGCGTATAGAAGAATACCTCAACAACAAAATCACCAGACTTTATCGTTATTTAAATGATATTGAGGAAACCAGGGTAGATCTTTCATATGTCAAATCAGCACGCAGTGCAGCCGACCGCCAAGTTGCTCAAATCACCATCCGCGGACGAGGCTATATTCTTCGCGCAGAAGAAAGATCAGATGATATTTTCGCTGCAATTGATAAGGCTGTCGATAAAATGCAACAACAAATTTCCCGATTGAAGGGAAAAAGAGGAAATGTGCGCGGTGACGGTACGGCACTTTCCGAGCTTGCAGCTGAATTACCGGAACTGGGGGAAGCTGAAGAAGCATCTGAAATTGTCAGACGTAAAACGTTTACATTATTTCCCATGGATGAATATGAGGCGATCGAACAAATGAAACTGCTTGGTCACGAAAACTTTTTCGTGTTTTTCGACATGAACTCAAATAGTGTCAACGTTCTTTACCGCCGTCGGGATGGCGACTATGGAATTATCGAACCAAAATTAGGGTAACCTTGTTCATTTTAAATACGGGGCAAATTGAATTGCCCCGTATTTCTTTAATTTATTTTGACCTATCGAAAAATCAAGTCCATTCCCGGCAACTTTCTTAATTATGATAGTTAGCATTCTGGAGAGTGTTGCGCTCGTTTAACAATCGCAACGAATTTGGATACTCCTTGTCACACAATTAAGCATAAGCTATAATTGCCCTGTTAATAATTAACGAAAAAGGTGCATAAATGATTGATGTAAATGAGTTACGCAAAGGTGTAACCTTTGAATATGACGGAAATTTATTTAAAGTTGTTGAATATAGCCATAACAAACCTGGCCGAGGTTCAGCCACCATCCGGATCAAAGCGAAAAATTTATTGACAGGTTCCAACGTTGAAAAAACATTTAACTCTGGTGAAAGAATTCAAGACGTCCGTTTGGATTTCCACAACGCACAATATCTTTATTCAGATGGCGACTTCTATTACTTCATGGATAATGAAAATTTCGAACAATATCCTTTGAAAAGTGATACCTTGGGAGATTCCATAAATTATTTGAAAGAAAATATGGAAGTTAAGATTACCTTTTATAACTCCCAGGCAATCGATATTGAGCTACCAACCTCTGTGGAACTGGAAGTAACCTGGGCAGAGCAAGCCATTCGTGGGGATACTGCTTCAGCTCAAACCAAAAAAGTAAAAGTTGAAACAGGTGCAGAGGTAAACACGCCTTATTTTATTGAAACCGGTGATTTTATTCGAGTGGATACTCGCACAGGCGATTATATTACGCGAGTTTCGTAATTAATATGCAGACTCCTTACGGAAAAGAATGCCATTATTTTTATGGCGATTACTACCGCGGACGTCACCATGAAGAATGCCGTTTGTTGGATCCCTTGATCTCATCCTCACAATGGACCAGCAAGCTTTGTAAAAATTGCCCGGTACCAGGTATACTTCGTGCGAATTCTTGCGAGAAAATGGTTTTAAAAGGCGAAATCAATCAAGGTATTCTCGGTATTGGAAAATCCATGAAAATAAGCGCGTATTGCATCAAAAGTGAAAAAGTGGTTACGGACCCTTATGTAGGGTGTGGTTTGTGCCACCCGTTATCTGATATCATTTTTAAAGATAAATGAAAGCCACGCTCCTTTTTGATTTAGACGATACATTACTAGAAAATTCAATGGACCTTTTCCTGCCACCTTATTTGGGTAGCCTGAGCGAGCATTTGAAATCCTATAAACCTCAAGTGGATGTCAAAAAAGCGGTTCTGGAAGGAACCAATTTAATGATCCATAACACGGATCCTTCCTGCACTTTAGAGGAAATCTTTGATTCTCACTTTTATCCAAGTATTGGGATTAAAAAGGACGAACTTCTGCCAGCAATTGATTTCTTTTATCAATCTGTTTATCCAAAATTTGCAAAAAATACCAAACCAGTTTTCGAAGCTCAAACACTCATTGGCAAGCTCGCAGAAAAAAGTGTTAATCTTGTTATTGCAACAAATCCGCTATTTCCAATGCAAGCGACCCTGCAACGTCTTGGTTGGGCAGATCTTGGAGTAACACCACAACGCTTTTCACTTATTACCAGTTTTGAAAAGTTTCATTTTGCCAAACCTAACCCGGCTTACTATGCCGAGATACTTGCTTATCTTGGCTGGCCGGAGGCTCCTATCGGTATGATTGGCAACGACTGGGAAATGGACATCGTGCCACCTGAAACAATTGGCATACCAACTTTTTTTCTAGGTTCAGCAAAATACCACAATTTTGTTCGGCATTCAGAAAGCAGGCAGGGGGGCTGGGAAGAACTTAATCATTGGATTAATGAGCTCTTCTCAGCGAAAAGTACTTTTGAATTAAAAGTATCGAAAGCGAGCATCATCGCAATTTTATCTTCCACAGCTGCTTATATCGATTCTCTCAGAAGACAATATGGTTCTATTAACTTCTGGAAAAAGCGTCCGGAGCCTACCGAATGGAGCCTTGTTGAAATTATTTCTCACATTACCGATGTAGATGCTGAAGTAAATCTTCCACGACTCAAATTATTGAGGGAACAAACCAATCCTTTTTTTGCTGCAATCGAAACAGATCAATGGGCAGATGAACGTCATTATATTGAAAATAATGTTTACAGCCAGATGGAAATGTTTATTGCAAATCGAAAATTGCTTATAGACCAGTTTTCTTCGTTGTCAAAACATGATTTTGAAAAGACTATTCAACATGCTATTTTCGGCCCCACTTCCGTATTGGAAATTTTTAAATTTATATCCCAACATGACCGCATCCATATCAATCAAATATTCAAGGTACTCACCGCACTTAATCAAAGCAACAATGGTGGTCTATTGTCATGAGACGACTACTTCTTCCTTCCCAATCCCAAGTACTTAGTGAACGAACCTTTATTAGAAATTCATTAGATTTAGCCTTATAGTTGTTCAATAACTAGGCCACTGCAATATAGATTGGTATAATTCCACCTAGTTATTCAAATATTATTGACTTTCCTTGATGGGAGGCATTTGTGAATTCAAGAAATCAATCTTACGTAATCTACCTGCTGCTCTTCGTGGCCATCATTGTGATGGCTGTGTATAGTTTTAGCCAGCGAAGTGTTACGGAAGAACTTACCATTAACCAAGTTGCCGCTGATGTAAAAGCCGGCAAAATTTCAGAAATTGTAGATGATGAAAATAGACTTCGGGTGAAATATTATCAAGATCTAAGTGAAGGCATTTCAAATAAAGAAAACTCAGCAACTTTGGTTGAGCAATTACTTAATTTAGGTGTTACACCTGCAGATTTAGATCCGGAGAAAATCCGGATTATTATCAAGGCTCCCAGCCCGTGGCTCGGCGTCTTGACAGCATTAGGTTACATCTTCCCATTTTTGCTATTGGGAGGGGCATTTTTCTTCATTTTTCGACAAGCCCAAGGTAGCAATAGTGCAGCAATGTCCTTCGGTAAATCCAAAGCACGCATGTTCACAGGTGATCACCCGACAGTGACTTTTGCAGATGTTGCCGGTGTGGAGGAAGCAAAAGAGGAATTGGAGGAAGTAGTTGAATTTCTGCGAGAACCTCAGAAATTTATTGCACTCGGTGCTCGAATTCCGAAAGGGGTATTGCTTGTTGGACCTCCTGGAACAGGTAAGACACTATTAGCAAAGGCTGTTTCCGGTGAAGCTGGCGTACCATTCTTCTCCATTTCAGGATCTGAATTCGTGGAGATGTTTGTTGGTGTAGGCGCAAGTCGGGTGCGTGATCTTTTTGAGCAAGCAAAACGGCACTCCCCATGTATTGTTTTTGTCGATGAAATCGATGCAGTCGGAAGGCAGCGCGGAGCTGGTTTGGGCGGAAGCCATGATGAACGTGAACAAACTTTAAACCAGATGCTGGTAGAAATGGATGGCTTTGATACCGATACCAACGTCATCATTATGGCAGCTACCAATCGCCCCGATATTCTTGATCCGGCATTACTACGACCTGGGCGCTTCGATCGCCGCGTGGTTTTAGATCGCCCGGACGTTCGTGGGCGGGAAGCAATTTTAAGGGTGCACATAAAAGGCAAACCCCTGGCAGAAGGAATTGACTTAGGGGTAATTGCAAAATCCACACCAGGATTCGTAGGGGCAGACCTGGAAAACCTGGTCAATGAGGCAGCAATTTTGGCAGCGCGCCGAAATAAAACCCAGATCACTCAAAGCGAGTTTGAAGAATCAATTGAAAGAGTGATCGCGGGACCAGAAAGAAAAAGTCGCTTGATCAGTCAGGAAGAAAAACGAATTGTTGCCTACCACGAAGCAGGCCATGCCGTAGTCATGCACGCACTGCCAGAAGCTGACCCAATTCACAAAATTTCTATCATTAGCCGCGGAATGGCAGCTGGCTACACGATGGGTTTGCCTACCGAAGACCGAACCTTAATGGCACGCAAGAAACTAATGGCCGATATGATAGGTTTATTAGGTGGTAGAGCTGCGGAAGAAATTGTTTTTGATGATATTACCTCCGGCGCTTCGAATGATATTGAACGAGTCAGTAAATTGGCCAGGACAATGGTTATGCGGCTTGGCATGAGCGAAGACCTTGGCCCAATGGTGTATGGTCAAAAAGAGGAATTGATTTTCCTTGGCAGAGAAATATCGGAACAAAGAGACTACTCCGAAAATGTTGCCGAACGAATTGATACTGAAGTACGCAATTTGGTTAACTCGGCGTATAGTAGTGCAAAGCAAATACTTACAGAATATCGCGAAGCATTGGATGCCGTTGCACTGAAGCTTTTAGAAGTGGAAACTCTTTCCAAAGCTGAGTTTGAAAAAATATTCCCTGCTCCTTTTGAGAAAAAGAGCGGTGTTCCATCAATTGCAACCGGTGGATCAGAATCCTAGAAACAAAAAACCGGTTCAGATGAGCCGGTTTTTTTATTCTCCACGGGACGTCCAACCAAGATCTGATTGTATATAATCAGCAATTTCATATTTGCTCAGGTTTATTACATCAAACCATTTTATGGATGGGTCATTTAATTTAAACCAGTTTGCCTGTCGCCGGATAAATTTTCGCGTGTTTCGTTTCATCAAAACAATTGCGTCAGGTAAAGATATACCCCCATTCAAATATTGACTTATTTCGCGATAGCCTATGGCAGACATGGATGAATATTTCGGTGAAACACCTTGAGCCAGTAAGACTTCTACTTCTTCTATCAATCCATTTTCAATCATCGCATTAATTCGTTCATCTATTCGCTGATATAAGGTCATTCGATCACATGTCAATCCGATCATTTTTCTTGTATAAGGTGATTCCGAAATTCCCCTTCCCGCGGAAAATAATCGGCCGGTTCTTAAAATAACTTCGACCGCTCGAAGGGTCCGGCGTTTGTTGCGAGGGTCGATATGAGCTGCTGCTTCAGGATCAACTTTCTCCAAGAATGCATAAAGAATGTCACGGCCTGCCTTCTTAACTTCATGCTCAAGCACCTCACGGAGATGATCATCCCGTTCCTGGGTTGGTAAATTCCACTCATCCAACAAGGCACGTACATATTGACCAGTTCCTCCTACTAATAAGGGCAAATTGCCTCTTTGGTGAATAGCTGCGATTGCCGTCCTGGCTTCACTTTGAAATCTTGCGATGCTCCAGGTCTCATCCGGTTCGGATATGTCGATAAGATGGTGGATTACATTCCGCATCTCTTTTACTGTTGGTTTCGCAGTTCCAATATTCATTCCACGATAAAAGTAACGTGAATCAGCAGAGACAACTTCTCCGGAAAGAAGCTCTCCCAATTCAATTGCCATGCTTGTTTTTCCCACTGCGGTAGGCCCAACAATAATTACCAATGGCCGTTCAAAATCAGTCCAGGACATTTTCAATCCATTTAATTTCAATTCTATTGTCGTGAATATTCCGAAATACTGCAATCACATCGATTTGCCAGTCAACTTCATCGATATTATTCAATTCAAAGAAATCCCAAGCCACCTTTTCAATATGTTTCAGTTTGGTTGAATTTACCGCTTCTTCCGGATACCCAAATCGGTCTGATTGGCGGGCTTTTACTTCGAAGAATATATAGCGCTCTCCTGATTTGCCAATCAGATCAATTTCTCCAAAGCCGGTTCGGAAATTATTAGCAATAATTTCAATTCCCTTCTCACTGAGATAATCTCTCGCAATCTTCTCGCCTAGTTTTGCCAACTCTTTTCGAGTTAATGCTTTCATTTTTGTATGTTTTATTGGTGTGCTGGAATCATCGTCTAACATTTGATCCTTTATTTTATTTATGCAGCATGATTAATATATATCCTGCATTCTACGTTAATCATTCAAAAAAACAAAGGGGATCGCCATTAACACACATTTAGACACAAATCCCGAATCCCGTTTTGCAAATAAAAAATTACCAAACGGCATTTATTATCAATTTTTAAGATCGCAATTGAACTCAATACCAATGTTACGGAAAAAATATTTACGCATTAATGTGTACGGCGTACAAGGCAACTATCAATTCAGAGGCTGTCATTATATAATATGATGTATATGAATCTTAAAAAAGGAACTTTATGCCCAGCGCTGAAATTATTACCATTGGAACAGAATTACTATTAGGCGAAATTCAAGACACAAACACTCACCACATCGCCCGGGTTCTCAGAAACGCAGGAATCGATTTATACAGAACAACGACTGTCGGCGACAACCTTGAACGCATTGCATTGGTTGTACGTGAAGCGATTTCACGTTCAAATATTATCATAACCACGGGTGGCTTGGGCCCTACCGTTGATGACCCTACCCGCCAAGCCATTGCAAAGGCTCTAAACGTGGAGGTTGAATTTCGATCCGACCTTTGGGATCAAATTCAAACCCGCTTCATGCGTTATGGGCGATTGCCCTCCGAAAACAATCGGCGGCAAGCATTCATTCCCAGCGGTGCTGTTCCAATTGAAAATCTAGTAGGTACTGCACCATCCTTTGCAGCAGAGACCGGTAACGGATTACTTATTGCGTTGCCTGGAGTACCTCGAGAAATGGAATTCATTCTAGAAAACTCGGTTATGCCAATGTTGAAGAAAAGATTCTTATTGGAAGGCATTATCAAAACTTTTTCCATCCATACTTCAGGTGCCGGCGAATCGCATATTGACGAAAAAATTGGAGACTTGGAATTATTGGCAAATCCAACTGTCGGCTTGGTTGCTTATCCGGGTTTAATAGATATACGAGTAACAGCAAAAGCGGCTTCAATAGATGGAGCAGATAAAATGATTGCTGAAATGGTCAGGAAAATTGAAGAAAGGGTCGGAAATGCTATTTTTGGCTATAACGAAACGACAATTGAACAGGTTGTATCAAGTCAATTAAAAAAAAGAAACCTGCGCATTTCTGTAATTGAATATGGATTAGATTCGATGTTAAGCAAAAGGCTTCAAAATGAAGATGTATTGCTTGAAAAATCTTTGCCGGTTGAAAATCTGCTGACAATAGAAAGAGGAAAAAATGTGGCCAGGGATCTTTATCAGAAAACCCAACCCAACGTTGTGATCGTTGCCATTTTGTCCCCGATTTCAAAAGAACAAATGGACCTGGCACTTTTTATGATCATCGATGGACATGAATTTGAGAAAATCAGGTCTTTCGGTGGACATCGAAATCTTGCAAAACCCTGGGCTGAAAATACGGCTTTGGATTTTATTCATAAAAAGCTTCAACAATTTTAGGAGAGAAAATGAAAACAGTGGGAATACTGCTCAGGAATGCAATCATCTTGACCATGGACGAAAATTTTAGCATTTTCCAGCCTGGCGCAATTGCCATTGATGGAGATCTGATTGTGGCTGTTGGACCGGAAACCTCTGTTCTAGAAAGTTACAATGCAGAGCAAATTATCAACTGCGAGGGCAAAATTCTTATGCCCGGTTTAATTAATGCCCACACACATGTTCCTATGACACTTTTGAGAGGATTATCTGATGATCTGCGTCTGGATGTTTGGCTGCTTGGCTACATGATGCCGGTGGAGCGAGAATATGTGACACCTGAGTTTGTCAGATTAGGTACCAAAATTGCTTGCGCAGAAATGATTAAATCCGGTATCACTTGTTTTAATGACATGTATTATTTCGAAGACGATGTCGCTCAGGCCACTGCGGAGGTGGGTATGCGTGCAGTCTGTGGAGAATCGATCTTAAAGTTTCCCACACCAGATGCTCAATCCTATGAAGAGTCACTGTCTTATTCAAGAAAATTTATTCAGCGCTGGAAAGATCACCCGCTGATTGTACCTGCTATCGCGCCACATGCCCCGTACACCTGCACAGAAGAAATTCTAAAAAAAGCAAAAGACCTGGCCAAGGAGTTTGATGTCCCATTACACATTCACTTGTCCGAAACAGCATCTGAAGTGGATAATAGTCGTCTGGAGCATGGAATGCCAGTCATTCCATATGTTAAAAAACAAGATTTATTTGAAGCAAAAGTGATTGCTGCACATTGTGTTCATATTGATCCCGGTGAAATACGTTCATTAAAAAATGCCAATGCCGGTATTGCACATAATCCCTCCTCAAACCTGAAACTGGCCTCTGGTATTGCCCCGGTGAAACAAATGATGGACATTGGCTTAAATGTTGGCATCGGAACCGACGGCCCTGCCTCTAATAATGATCTCGATATGTTTGAAGAAATTCGTTTGACAACTTTTTTAGCGAAAGGCACCAGTGGGGATCCAACTGCTCTACCAGCAAAAACAACACTTGCGATGGCTACGCGCATCGGAGCGCATGCTCTTCACATTGGCGACATCACCGGTTCCCTGGAACCTGGCAAACGTGCCGATTTAATTACCGTAAATGTTAATGTAACCCATAACTCGCCTTCTTTCAAACATAACCCGGATGGGCCCTACGGACAAATCGTCTATGCAACCAAAACAACAGATGTCAATGATGTTATGGTTAATGGACGTTGGTTGATGTTGAATCGTAATTTGCTGACTTTAGATGAAGATGCGCTTCTTCGGCAGGCCAGTGAGTACGCCAAAAAAATTGATCTCTTTCTCGAAAAACGTGAATCTTCTGTCGTACTTAAATTGATTGCCATTGGCGGTGCACACGAAGAGGAAAGTTTTGAAGTCCAGGTGAAGGTTGAAATCACTGAAAATCAGGATATTGAAAAACGCCTGCTGAAAAGTGGGTTAAAGATTCTCCGCAAACGGCACTATCGCGAATATGATTCCTATTTCTTTTTTGAAAATCCTGACGAGGGACGCTTACGTTATCGCGAAGATCACTTTATTTCGGATAGCGGAGAAATCACAAACGTCCGTTCTCGCTTAACATTAATTGGGGTGAGAAGTGAACGCCATTTTCATGACAAAGTCATCCTATCACGCTCTCGTTATTTCGCGCCTGCAACTCAAAGCCAGCGATTTTATAAAGAGTACTTTAATTCTGTTCATATGCTGGAAATCGAGAAGGATCGCAGAAGGTATTTAATTGAATATAAAGATACCGAATTTTTCATTAATATCGATCATTTCCATCAACCTTTACTGGGTTCATTCCTTGAAATCAAGAGTCGAACATGGAGTCTGAACGATGCTGAGAAAAAATCCGCTTTAGCGATTGAATTGATTGAGTTATTGGGATTAAAAGGATCGCTTCCTATAACAGAAGATTATATAGAACTCATCCGAAAAAAGGAATATTAGAAAATTAGGAGAACAATGCCCGATCACAAGAAAATTAATGTCCTCTATCTGGCTTCGGAGGCGGATCCGATAATTAAAGTGGGAGGTTTAGGGGACGTTGCCGGTTCCTTGCCAAAAGCCCTGCGAAAGCTTTCTCCGGCTAAATTGGGTGGTCAATCATTGGATGTGCGCCTGGTTCTTCCTTTTCACTCGGTCATCACCCAAAAGTTTGATAATTTCCAGTTAGTATCCTCATTTACAGTCCCGCATCCAAATGGTGGAATTGGTTCAAGAGCCTTCTTATCCTACATAGGTGATTTACCCGTCTATTTAATTGAAGGTTATTCGCTTCTCACTGCTCCAACGGTTTATTCAAAGGACAATTTACGGGATACGCGTAAATATACTTACTTTTCTCTGGCTGTTCTTGAGTTTGTTAAATCTATCAATTGGCATGTGGACATTTTACATGCAAATGACTGGCATACGGCTTTGAGTGTTTATGATTTAAAACTGCGAAGACAACAAGAACCTTTTTTCAGTAATACCTATTCAATTTTATCAATGCACAACATGCCTTATATGGGGGCCGAATCAAAAAAAGTAATTCATGATTTTGGGTTACTAACCTGCGAATGTGACCATTTACCCGATTGGGCTCGAACGATTCCTCTTCCAATCGGCATGTATGCTGCCGACCAATTGTTAACTGTTTCTCCCAATTACGCTAAAGAAATTCTGACTCCGGAATACGGCTGTGGCTTACAAGATTTCTTAGTTTCCAGAAAAGAATCTGTGGCAGGAATTCTTAATGGAATCGATACCGATGATTGGAATCCAAAGACGGATGCTGCATTGCTTTTTCGTTATGACGAGGATACATTGGAAACCCGCAGTTTGAACAAAACTGCTTTACAAGATGAGTTTTCTTTGGAAAAAGACCCACAAATCCCATTAATTGTGCTTGTCAGCCGTATGGACCAACAAAAAGGTATTGATATTGCAATTGAAGGCTTACGGATTTCTTCCAACCTTAACTTTCAAGCAATTTTTCTCGGTACTGGTGACCCGATTCTTGAAGCCGCCTGCCGTAGTTTAGAGGTAGAATTCCCGGATCGTGTACGTGCGGCCATCCGTTTTGATCTTAATCTTTCACGCAGGATGTATGCCGGTGGTGATTTATTGCTCATTCCTTCCAGGTATGAGCCATGCGGATTAACCCAGATGATTGGCATGCATTATGGCTGTGTTCCTCTGGCAAGAGCTACCGGGGGACTGAAAGATACAATTATTGATTCTAAGAATGAGAACAAAAATACCGGATTTCTTTTTAACGCCGCTACCCCCGAAGCATTTGCTCACACATTACTGCGTGCCATTACTATTTTTAAGGACCAACAAAAATGGAACCAGCTGCAAAAGAACGGCATGCAATCAGATTTTTCGTGGGAAAAATCGGCTTTAAAATATGCACATTTGTACATGGATCTGACGGGAGGAAAAAATGAAAATTAGAGCTGTCATCCTCGCTGGCGGCGAAGGAACACGCCTGGGCGTTTTAACTGCAAAAAGGACAAAGCCGGCTGTCTTGTTTGCAGGTAAATATCGCATAATCGATTTTGCTCTCTCAAATTGCGTCAATTCGCAAATTTTTGATGTTATGGTGCTGGCTCAATACCGGCCACAATCATTAATTGAACACATTGGATCGGGCAATCCCTGGGATTTAAACCTTGATTTCACCGGCGGCGTACGCATTTTAACTCCTTATAAAGCTCAGGCATCAGATTGGTTTGTGGGTACAGCAGATGCTGTCCAACAGAATTTCTCATTCATAAAAAAAGATAATCCAGATCATATCCTTATACTTTCTGGAGATCATATTTACGCAATGGATTATCGTAAAATGCTGAACTTTCATCTAGACAAAGATGCCGATCTTACTATCGCCTCTATTTCTGTCCCAATGGAGGATGCACACCGTTTCGGGATTTTACATCATGATGAGACCCAGAGAATAATCAGTTTCGTGGAAAAACCTGCCAATCCGCCCTCAAACACCGCAAATATGGGCGTGTATTTATTCAAAAAGGACGTATTAAACTCTGCACTCTGGGATGATCACACCACACCTGACTCAAACCATGATTTTGGCAAAGATATCATCCCAGCACTGATGAAAAAGGGATTTAATGTATTTGCATATCCATTCACGGGGTATTGGGTGGATGTCGGTACGGTAGAGGCTTATTGGCAGGCACACATGGATCTTCTCAGTGAACCGCCAGCTTTTCAACTCTACCAGCCCGATTGGGTAATTCATACACGGTCGTATGAACGAGCCCCTTCTTTCATTCAAAAAGGCGCTAAAATCGAAAACAGCTTGATTTCAGATGGTTGCGTTATTGATTCCGGTGCGGTCGTAAGCAATTGCGTTCTTTCCGCTGGTGTACATGTTCATAGAGGCGGCGTGGTCAAAAACTCGATTCTTCTGACGGACTGTGAAGTCTTTGAAAATTCAAAATTATTTTATGTAGTAGCCGATAAAAGGGCAAAATTCTTGGCAAACTCAATTATAGGAAAAGATGAATATCCTCCTCTAAAAATTACTCTGATTGGTAAAGATTCAATATTGCCCGAAGATATGGTATTGGAAGCTGGCGCAATTATTGGCACCGATGTAAGACCATCAGATTTCTCAAGCAAACTGGTTAAAGCCGGAGAAATTATTCAAACTCACAGGTTACCATATGAAATCTAAACGGCTTTCTGGAATTCTGCTGCATCCTTCCAGTTTACCCTCGCCTGATGGCATTGGTGATTTAGGTCCTGAAGCTTATCGCTGGATTTCCTTCCTGAAAGAGACCGGAAGTTCATTATGGCAGGTTCTGCCTTTAGGTCCAACGGGTTATGGTGATTCACCTTATCAGAGTTTTTCGGCCTTTGCGGGTAATCCTTACCTCATCAGTGCCACTTTGTTGATCGAAGATAATTTACTAACGGTTGAAGAATTGCAAGAGAGGCCCGTTTTCAATGAAAATTGTGTAGATTTTGGACCAGTTATTCAATGGAAATTAAAAGTCTTGCATAAAGCCTATCTGAACTTTAAAATGAGCAAAAACGGCACTCTTTTGGCCGAATTTGAACAATTTCAGCAACAAGAAGCAGATTGGCTGAAAGACTTCGCTTTGTTTATGTCTTTGAAAGAGGCTTTTGGGGGTAATTCCTGGGAAACATGGGACATAAAATATCGGTCTAGAAACCCTCAAGTGATTGAAGAATTTGAACAATCAAATTTTAACAAAATCCAAGAACACGTTTTTAAACAGTTTATATTCTTCCGTCAATGGAACAATCTCAAGTCATTTGCTAATCTAAACGGAATTCGGGTGATTGGCGATATCCCTATTTTTGTATCCTTTGATTCATCAGATTCATGGTCACATCCCGAACTTTTTTATTTTAGTCAAAATTTAAAGCCGACTGTTGTTGCAGGTGTCCCTCCTGATTATTTTTCAGCAACAGGCCAATTATGGGGAAATCCGCTCTATCGTTGGGACGTTCACAAATCGACTGATTATAAGTGGTGGTTTAAGCGACTCAAAGCGACGCTTAAACTCTTTGATATTATCAGGTTGGATCATTTTCGTGGTTTTATCGATTATTGGGAAATCCCGGCAGGCAACCCAACCGCTGAAATCGGTCGTTGGATGCCAGGTCCAGGAGCAGATTTCTTTGAAAAATTAAGAACTGAGTTGGGAGAACTTCCGATCATAGCAGAAGATCTGGGTCAAGTTAATCCAAAAGTCTTTGATTTACGTGACCAATTTGGTTTGCCCGGGATGAAAATTCTTCAATTTGCATTTAGTGGTGATCCAAATGATCCCTTTCTACCGCACAACTATCCTGAAAATTGCGTAGCCTATTCAGGCACTCATGATAACGACACCGCATTGGGTTGGTATGAGAGTGCACCGCCAGCTGAAAAAGATTTTTACCGCCGATATCTGGCCAGATCCGGGAAGGATGTCTCCTGGGACCTTATTCGGGCGGTTTGGTCTTCGGTTGCTGCAACCGCAATCGCGCCTCTCCAGGACTTTCTCTCGCTTGGAACTGAAGCGCGAATGAATTTCCCTGGTAAGCCCAGCGGTAATTGGAGTTGGAGGGTAAACAGCAATCAACTTTCCGATCAACTCAGTGAAAAAATACTTGAACTCAATTACCTTTATGGGCGCAAGAATTCAAATAACAGCGACTCAATCGATCAAGAATAGTATCTTAACGGATTTACACCTTTTTTTGACTAAACTTTCTCCAGTTTTTTGGCGAACCGCCGATTTGCTAACGAAACCACCAAAATGCCGGTTAGAATCATTGCCCCTCCAGCCAGTTCTGGGGGTAATGGCATTTCTCGGAAAATAATAAAAGCAAGAATTATCGTCCCAATTGGTTCAGCCATTAATGCCAGCGAAACAAGCGAAGCCGGAAGAAAACCCAATGCCCAGTTAAAAGTTGAATGTCCGAACAATTGCGGAATAAGCGCCAGTAATATCATCCATAAATATGACTCATTTGAATAGCCAAACAATGGAATCTGCGAGGCAATTACGACTGCTAATAAGATTAATCCCGCTAATGCGTAAACCATAAATGCATAGAAAGTGATTGAAAAATTATTACGCAGCTTTCTGCCAACCATCATATATCCGGCGGCCATCCAAGCCCCAATCAATGCCAACAAGTTTCCTAAAAAGCTCTTGGCTGCAAACAACTCGCTTAATTCGGAGCAACTTAAAAGGTTATCTCCGTTAATTTGGCATGTTTGGCTGCCAGCCACGAGTATGCTTCCCAGCAATGCTAAAATAATACCCAGCCACATTTTCAAACTTATTTTTTCTTTTAGAAAAAAGGGTGAAAAAATCGCCACCCAAACCGGGGTTGTGGTTACAAGGACAACCGAGCTTGCAATCGAGGTCAACTCCAGAGAAGTGATCCAGCTCGCAAAGTGAGCCGCTAAAAATAGCGCAGCAAAAAGGAACAATCTTAACGTTTGACGATCAACCTTTTTAAATTCTTGCCTGGTTTTTATAATTACGTAAACAAATAAGATGCTGCCTGCGATAATAAGCCTGTAAGTGGCGATAACTAACGAAGGCGCCCCTGCTTGACCAAGACGAGTTAAGATCGATGAACTCGAAATTGCCAGGATTCCAATTGGGAATATCAGAAATGAGAGTATTTTAGTATTTTTTAACTTCATTAATGGGACATTCTTCGCTTGACAAATAAAATTTGCACAGTTAAAATCAAACCAGACTATACAAATAGTAGATCAATTGCTTGAAATATTGTTTTCCATGCGGTGTGATTTAAAGCTAACGATTTCTTTTACGTAAAATCAATCAATTATATCAAGCATCACTTTAGCTCGCAAAAATCAAATTGTAGTTCTTCTGGTAAATAGAGAAAGACGATTTACCAACAAATTTTATGGAGGAATTTATGACACATGTAATTACCAGTTTGTGCTTACGCGATGGCGGATGTGTAACAGTCTGCCCGGTTGAGTGTATTGTACCCGGACTGCCACAAGAAGAGTATCCCTTGTTTTATATCGACCCTGATACTTGTATCGATTGTGGTGCCTGCGTGCCTGAATGTCCGTTTGAATCTATTTTCCCCGAAGACGAAGTGCCGACAAGTTACGTAGCCAAAGGCGGCGAGAAAATCTCCATGCCTGCCGGAACGCCTGAATTTACGGAGGTTTATGACGGCACCAATCATGATGGAGAAGCGGTTCATATCGAAACCACAAAAACATTAAAGGCTGGTGAGGTTGTTGATCTCACCCCGGCGACTGAATGGAACGCGTCATACTTCACTGACGGCCCCGGCTATAAGACTGCGTTGTAGTCAGGAATTATTAAACAAATGGAGGAAGTCTCACGACTTCCTTTTTTGTTTCCAGCCATCTAGGCAAGAAAAGAGGGATCGAACATGAGCCAAACACGTACTGAAAAGGATTCTCTTGGTCCGCTGGAAGTGCCAGAAGATGCACTCTACGGAGTTCAAACACAGAGAGCGGTAGAAAACTTCCCTATATCCAATATGCGCCCTTTTAAAGCGTTTATATGGTCAATGGCAGCTATCAAGACTTCTGCGGCAACTGTCAATCAAAAACTGGGTTTATTGGATGATGCCAGGGCGCAAGCAATTGTTCAGGCAGGTAAAGAAGTAATGGATGGAAAGTGGGATTCACAATTTGTAGTTGACCCCTTTCAGGCAGGGGCAGGTACGAGCCATAACATGAACACAAATGAAGTTATTGCTAATCGTGCCACACAAATCATGGGCGGGAATTTAGGGGAGTATATAGTAAACCCGAATGACCATGTCAATATGGGCCAATCAACCAATGACACCATCCCAACGGCAATTCGTTTAGGATGTCTCTGGCGTATGCAAGAATTAATTCAAGCCATTCATGGACTTGCGGAAGCATTAAACAAAAAAGCGCAGGAATTCGATCCTATCGTAAAAAGCGGCCGTACCCATTTGCAAGATGCTGTACCTGTCCGTTTGGGGCAGGAATTCAGCGGTTATGCACGTGCCATTGAAAGAGATTCTGAAAGGATTAAACGTTCTGCCGATAATCTGCGCAGATTAGGCATTGGTGGCACTGCCACCGGCACAGGTTTGAATGCACATCATGAGTATCATCAACGAATGATAATCCAGTTAGAACAGTTAACTGGTTTGGAGTTGCAGCCTTCTGACAATCTCTTTGAAAGCATGCAATCCATGGCAGACATGGTTGATTTTTCCGGCTCCATGCGAACACTGGCTGTCACTTTAACTCGCATTGCCAATGATTTTCGATTGCTTGCTTCCGGACCGGCAACAGGCCTGGATGAAGTGCGACTACCAGTTGTCCAACCCGGCTCCAGTATTATGCCTGGAAAGGTCAACCCCGTGATGGCGGAAATGTTAAATATGGCCATGTATCATGTCATTGGTGATGATGCCACTGTAATGCTTGCTTCACAGGCAGGCCAATTGGAATTGAATGTAATGATGCCTATCATTGCTCATAACCTTTTTGAAATGATGCAAGTCATGATTGGCAGCATCACAGCTTTTACCGAGAAATGTGTGATTGGGCTGGCGGCAAATGTCGAAAAAGCGACTGGCTGGTTGGAAAAAAATTCCATATTGGTGACTGCCCTCAATCCAATCATTGGGTATCAAAAAGGAGCCGAGTTGGTTAAAGAAGCCAACAAGAGAAATATCACCATCCGAGCACTGGCACTCGAAAAAGTAAATCAGAAGCAATTAATTAATAAAAATAATCAACAATTGTTAACCGTCAAAGATATCGAGGATGTCTTTAACGATCTTCGCCGCTTTACCGATGGTGGAATTTTATCCTGATCTGTTTACCTGGTCTTGAGCATATAGAGCCGCGCCTATGATTCCCGCCTGATTTAGAGATTGGGCGGGAACAATATTAGTTTGGATGGTCAAGAATGGTGCAACTTTACCCCATTTTTTGCTGACTCCACCTCCAATCACAAACAAATCTGGGGAAAACAATCCTTCCAAAATCAATAAAAACTCATCCAATGCAAGAGCCCATTTTCGCCAGCTCATTTCCTTGAGCTGCCGAACAGCATCCGATGCACGCTGTTCGGCATCTTTACCCCGTATTTGCAAATGGCCAAATTCCGTATTGGGCAACAAAACACCATCGCTGAAGATGGCACTTCCAATACCGGTACCAATGGTCAATAAAATCACAACCCCCTGCTGATATTCACGCCCAGCGCCAAATTTCATTTCCGCGATACCGGCTGCATCGGCATCATTTAAAGTAAATGCAGGCGAACCTGAAAGATCAGTTAAGAATTTATTGACATTCATTCCCGTCCATTGATCTGAAATATTGGCCGCTGTTCGCGCTATTCCATGTTGGATGACAGCCGGAAAGCCACATCCAATCGCACCTCGGTAACCAAAAAAATCAATTATCTTTGAAATCGCATCAGCCATATCTTTCGGAGCAGAGCCTTCCGGGGTTGGTATTCTTTGACGATCCGTGATCAAACTGCCCGTTTCAGTGTTTACAATTGCTCCCTTAATGCCAGTTCCGCCAATATCCAGACCTAAAATTTCCATGTTTAATTTTCTCGCTTTCAGGGGCACTCATTGTTTAGATGCTGATCATAGGTTTCAGCAAAATTGTGCAAACCAGAACCGTCACATTTTGCCCGGAAAAAATAATACGATGATGTTTGAGGAAAAACAATTGCTTTTATTGCTTCTATTCCCGGGTTACAAATTGGTGTAGGTGGCAATCCGGAATAACGGTAGGTATTATAAAGCGAGTCGGTTTGCAAATCTGCATTGGTAAGCGGATTACTCCACCAACTTGATTGGCGAGCGTTATACCCGATGGCGTATTGGACAGTCGCATCACTATCCAACTTCATACCGACGTTGTATCGATTTAGAAATACCGAAGCAATTAATGGCATCTCATCTTTGATAACAGCTTCGCGTTCCACAATTGAAGCAAGTATGATGGCTTCTTCCAGACTCAAACCCTGCTCACTGAGTTTTACAATCCACTCACTTTTCAGGTTTTCCATAAACCGGTCTGTTAACATGCGCACGAATTGATTGAGACCTATTTCGCGATCAACCACATACAAGCCTGCAGCCAGATACCCTTCTAGCGAATCAGCCGGAAAAATTTCATCCTCAAACCAGCCATCCGGTGGATTTTGGACGAGCTGTAGGAATTTTTCGGAATCGATAGATAAGCCAGAGCGGGGTAAGCTGGCTGCAATTTCTTCTGCCCGCCAGCCTGCCAAAACAGAAAATTGCACCTGATCTGGCGTCGAATCGATAATCTTCTCCGCAATTTGCAAACTATTCATTCTTGCTGAAATTTTGAAATAACCTGTTTGAACCAATCGATCATATCCGCGGTACACCAAATAATCTCGAAAAATATCCGCATTTGCGATCAAATCCTGTTCTTTTAAGCGGAAAGCGATTTGTCCAACTGATTCACCAGGAGAAATTTCAAAAAAGGTGGTATCTTCGCGCATTAATGCTGGCTGCAGCAAGACCGTACCGTCTGTATAAAGACGAAACGTATATTGTAATTGGTTTATTGTTGATAAATGATCATTTGCAGGTCCATAAGTGCTTGTTACGCGATTTTTAACTTCAGAATAACCGAAATAAGTTGCAACAAGAAGAAGGCAAAGAGCAATAACAAAAAGTATTGAGAGAATCGGAACCGCTCTTGTTCGCTTTTGTTTCTGCATTTAATCTTTCCCTTTCATATAGCTTTCTCGAATTTGTCGGAAATCAAAGGAATCCAGAAAAGATTGGAGAATTACAGTAGCAGCGAGATCATCCATATGACCGCTACGCTTCTTCCTGGTGACACCCATCTCGATGCGAGCCTGCCTGGCAGCAACCGTGCTTCCGCTTTCGTCCCAAAACTTCACGGGAACATCAGTGAAATGTTCGATAGCGGCAGCCAGTCGTTCTGCTTTGCGGGAGGATGGTGTTGCTGCACCTTCGCTATCTAATGCCTGCCCAACAATTATCAAGACAACATCATTCTCACTGGCAAATAATGCAATGGATTCCGCATCTTTTTCGCGTTGCCGGTGAACCAGAACTCTGAAAGGATTGGCAATGGTAGCCGAAAGGTCACTGATGGCCAATCCAATTCTTTTATCTCCCGGATCAACCGCCATGATACGCATCCACTTATCCATCGATATGCACCCCAATCCGAAAAGATAAATAAGGCATACGATTCCAAAACGAAGGATTGATAACAACATTATTAATAAGTTTAAGCGAGGTGTCTCTTTCAATCAACCTCTCCGCTTCTTTCATGCTGAGACCAGCCAGACGTCCGGCAAGAATTGCCTCGTCGATTTCCGGCTTGACAATCATCTTTGCTGAAATCGTCCAGCGCAGATTTGAATCCGTGTCAAATCGGGGGCTGCTTGTATTCGCAATTTGAATAGAATCTAAGTCGATCGTTTCGCCTTCATCAATGATTGATTTAGATGCAAGTATAACGAGCTCAATAAGGTCATTATTAGAAATTGTCCAAATTGAATACTTGCTTTTCATTCGCAATGTAAAGCGTTCTCCGGGTAAATTCACCTCCGGAAAACGCTCTTCAAAGATAACGGCTTCCTGAGTTAATGTTCCATCTACAAACAGATTTATTCCGGTAAATTCACTGCGAAACAAATCATCAGCCTTGTTTTTCATTGAAATTTTAAGCGCTTCGGATGCTTTCGCATAATCATCTTCGCTGGGTGTAAGAGTCTTAATATCCGTTCCTCCACTGAAAGATGATGGATTCTCGACTGCAACGCTGCCACCGACAATTCCTTCAATTGCGGTAACCGTATAAGGAGGCACATTACCAACCACACCACCCTCTAAGCATATTGCTCTGACCCTTCCTATTGAGTTTATTCCTTCAGGAAGAACCAGCAAAGAATTTGTCTGGAAACGAACAAGTGGATCATTTGCGGTTCGAACAATAGTCCCAGCTGGAATGCGCACCTCGCCTTCGGTTAAATTACGAAACGTCAATTCCCCGGAGGAATTCAGCCCAGGAATGCGCACATAGCCATTGCTGATACCATCATATGAATCCTCAACATCTACATATACAATATGAGCAGGCACTGCACCTGAGAAATTTACCATGGAAGTGTCTGGATTGGCTGAGATTGCCAGCTCCAAAGTTTTAACTTCGCTGACCGCTTCCACACCTAATGACGCTGAGGGAACAAAAAATGCGACCAGAGCACCCACAGCTAACAAACCCAAAATGAAAAACGGGATTCTGACCAATCTGGAATTCAGAAAATGGAGATCCTCTGTTTTTTGAAAAGTCTCCTGGTGCATATCGATTTTTTTGGACTTGCGCTCCTCAAAACCCCGCCGTTTAATCCATTTAGAACGACGCCAAGGCGATTTATACGCGCTTGGAATTGATTCAAATACCTGAATCCCGACCTCCTTACTCAATTCAACAAGTTTTTGGTCATCGCTGACAAACGCCAATTGCGCACCCAAGGCGTCAGCCTGTCGTAGAATAAGCAAAAGATCGATATGAGTCAGCAAGATCTTGCCATGATCTGGCCAAACAACCAAAATCCGGGAAGCTTTACTCCAGCTGATCTTGTCTTTGATTGAAATGAAGTCATCAAAATGATTTAATTGGATTACGTGGGTTTTCATTTTATCCGATAGGTGTTACCTAAACAACAAGAATTTCTTCCTTCTCAATTTGAACCGTTCTGGAAGAGAACTATCTTCAGCGAAAATAGCTTGTGAAGATATCCATTAACATCGCTTAGAAAATGTGCATTCTCAGCCAACTAATTACTTCTCAACAGATTACCTACGAGTGATTATACAATAACCGCGTTCACTCTCGAATTACTTTGCGCACTAATTGACTTTTAATGAGGTTCAATTCTTTTAAGGAAAGATCACGAAATTGCCCGGGAGAAAGATCTCCAAGCTCCAAGGGCCCGATTGCCACGCGTATCAGACGCAGAGTAGGATATCCCACCGCAGCCGTCATATGACGAATTTGTCGTTTCTTTCCCTCAACAATTTGTATTTTTAGCCAATCGGTTTCATGATGCGGAGTAATTTCCTTGCTCCTTGGCATTACTGCGGGTTTTGAAATTCTTTCGACTTCACAACGAAGTGTTTTGTAACCCCCCTTTATAACCGGCCCCAGTGATAAATCAACCAAAGCTTGTTGTGTGATTAACCCTTCAACCTGTACCAGATATGACTTTTTCAAATGCGTTTTAGGAAAAGTTACTTGATGATTCAACCAACCATCATTCGTCAACAACATTAATCCTTCACTATCCATATCCAATCGCCCGGCTGCATAAATATTGGGATACGGGATGAATTCTCGCAAAGTTTTTCTATTTTCCGAATCAGAAAAACTTGAAAGAACGCCATCCGGTTTGTAAAATTTAATATATATTTTTTCCTGCTCGTACGTTTTCATCTTTATCGTCTTATACAGCTTTTAGCCCGTTTGTGAATAAGGTTTATAATAAATTAACCTTTTCTGATCAAATTGGAGATTATAAAACGATATGCGTTTTGGGTTAAGTCTTTTAATTATGGTAATATTTCTGGCTTCGTGTAATTTACCGCTTTCGAGCACTCAGACTCCAGATCTAATTGCCACAGAGGTAGCAAATATTTTAACATCCACACCTTTTCTTGAGGCGTCGCTCACTGCTCCTATTATTACGCCAGATGTGGTTGTGACAGAGATCACCCCTATTCCTACCAAGCCAGCCCCTACTTCTATTCTGACAGTAGTTTCTCCCTCGGACACTCCAATTGAAGTGTCTCTGACCAGCACCGCCACCAATACTCCAACGTCCCCAATAGTTCCCGTTGGAGAACCAACCTGGAAGGAAACATTTGAGACCGGCACCAACTTTGGAATTAATGCAGATGGTTATGATGATGGCAACACACGTATTTCGATTGAAGACGGTGCAATGAAGATGGTCAGTATCAATGTGAATAGCTGGCGCGGATGGAGGTTGGCCAGTCAGAAACCAAAAAATTATTTTCTGAAGGCAGACTTTGAAATAGAAAATTGCGCTGGCAGTGACCAATATGGTCTGATTACGCAAGCTCCGGATTTCGACTCCGGTTATGGTTACTATTTTGGTATTACTTGTGATGGCCGTTATAGTATCCAAAAATGGAACGAGAATGGTCTGTCCAATTTAGAAGGTTGGCAAACGTCAACTGCTATAAATTCTGGTGCGAATCAACAAAATCAGATCGGAGTCTTAAAATCTGCGAACTCCTACCAGTATTTCATCAACGAAACCAAGGTAGCTGAAGTCCAGGATGATTTTTTCGCAGCGCCCGGGTTTTTCGGGCCGTTCATAGCAGGTTTATCCTCCCCAAACTTTACGGTTAAATTATATGAGATTGCATATTGGCTAATACCTTGATTATGTAAGGACGGACCTATGCGAACCCACGCTACCCAGCAACAAGCAATTGAATATGCTCAAAAAAAATTGCTCGAGAACCCTGTTTATCTGGACACAGAGACAACCGGATTGGGGAATACGGACGAGATCATTGAAATTTCAATCGTGAGCATGGATGGAGATGTATTATTCGATTCATTGATCAAACCAAAGCAGGCCATCCCGGCTGCTTCGACCGCCATAAATCACATCACTATGGAAATGGTTGCAGATTTTCCTACATTCCCGCAAATTTGGCCTGTTTTACTTGAAATACTACTCCCAGTCCCAATCGGAATGTATAATGCGGAATTTGATACACGAATGATAACCCAATCCATGGCCAATTATGGAGAGAAAATCAAGCAGAGACTTCAAGCTTTTGACATAATGAATGTTTATTCCGATTTTCGCGCCACCTGGGATCCCCGTCACAACACCATGCGCCGTCATCGATTGGAAGATGCCGGTAAATACCTGGGTATACCAATTCCCAACAGCCATCGTGCACTCGACGATGCCAAGTTAACCAGAGCTGTCTTCCATCGCATTGCCGGCCAGCCATATTGATTACCTTTAAATAATTATCGGGAATTCCAATACATAGATCAGGGGGTTATGCAACAAACTTGCACAAATAGCTCAGACGAGATGTTTGGGTCATATTGAGATACTTCACTTGAAATCGGTGGCAACTGATGGATAACCGTAATTGCGAGGATGGCGCTTTACACCCGACAAAGCAATCCTGTCCTATGCAAGAAAGATTGCTGCGCTGCTCATAACATAAAGATCTGGCGCGTTACAAACTACCTTGAGAAAAAAGTTAAAAGGCTTTCCTTCCGAGGGGTATGATGTCTCTTTCACATGAGAACTCTCTTAAGGGCGAAGTATCCGGGGAACCCTCCCATCCTATAAAAACATACCCATCGCGGATGCTTCGCCCATCAGCCGATTACTCCGGCCCATACCATATATAAGTGATGGTTTGGCGCATGACAAACACACCCCACGACTGTTCTGCATTGAGCAAAGCTATTTCATCCTCGTATACCGCCTTTCGGCGGTAGAGCTGAATCTCGCAATGACAGTTTAATCAGCAAAGGTCGGTAAGAAGGGGGATTACTTAAATTTTTTTACGGTGAAAAATAACATTGTTACATCAGAACGATCGTAGAAAAATCACCGCCATTCATCCGCAGATCATTTTGCGTGACCAGCAATGGCGCGACCAGCTTGTGGTTTGCCAAAATTCAATTCTAATTTTGGAAATGATGGCAATTTATTACACTTAAAAGATTTGCGATAAAATAAAAGAAAATCTGTTCTGGAAATTAAATGAAACAATTTTCTGAAATGCAAGAGAATATTGCGGAACACGCCATTGCTGAGACCATCTTTCTTTCTGGTAATGCCGCCACCGGGAAAACAACAGCAGCCTTAGCCTATTTGAAAACCTTAAGAGCTACTGGCGTTTCCGGAAATTCCATTATGATTCTTGTCCCCCAACGCTCTCTTGGCATAGTTTACCAAGATTTTTTAGCAAAATTGGGTGATTTTAATGGTGGTATTGTCCAAATTAATACTCAGAGCGGGTTGGCACAACGCATGATTCGGCTTTTCTGGCCAATTATTGCCTACCAAACCCCTTTTGCAAACCCTCGGCTCTCGCCTTTATTTTTGAATTTAGAAACTTCTCAGTATTATCTGGATAAAATCTGTCAACCATTTTTCGAGAAGGGCTACTTTGAGTCAGTTCATCTTGAGCCTCCTCGCATCTTGACTCAGATTTTGGATAATTTGAATAAATCGGCTCTGGTGGGGTTCCCCTATCAAGAAATTAGCGAACGCTTAAAAAGTGCCTGGAATCTGGCACCTGGGCATATGCATGCCTACGATGAAGCTCAGGAAGTGGCTGATGAATTCCGCCATTTTTGTTATCAGCACAATTTGTTGGACTTTTCACTTCAGATTGAGATTCTACAGAAGTATCTGTGGCCATCTCTATTATGCAAACAACATTTGCAAAATCAATTTCGTTACATTATTTACGATAATTGTGAAGAAGACACGGCATCCATACATGATATTATGCTGGAATGGCTGCCGAAGACTTCAGGCGGATTGGTAATTTTTGATGAGGATGCCGGTTTCCGTACCTTCCTTGGGGCAGATCCTATCAGTGCCCAGCGATTGAAATCGGTCTGCAATTTTGTACATACACTCTCAGAACCTTTTCTCCCAAGAGAGAATATGGAAACGGTAAGCAACGTATTAAACGCTGCCTTGAGCGGAGAAAGAATCAATCATATTTCTGGCACGTTTAAGCATTCATTTTCTCATCAATATGATGATTTCTATCCGAAAATGATCGAATCTGTTGCTGAAAAAGTCAATGAACTGGTCTCGAATGGTATCAAGCCGGCAGAAATTGCAATTTTGGCACCATATGTCAGCGATGCACTCCGCTTTCAGATACAGCAACAATTATCTAAACATGGCATTGAATTGGCATTTCACCGGCCATCGCGAAGCCTGCGCGAAGAACCAGTCACCCACGTACTTTTGACCTGGGCGAAAATCGCTCATCCTGAATGGGGATTGATCCCAACCCATTTTGACTTGCGTCAAGCTTTAACCTATACCCTACAAGGGCTCGATCCAATCCGCGCGGATTTGTTAACCCGCGTGGTTTTCCAATCCAAAAAAGAATTCTGGTTAAATAAAATTTTTTCTGTGCGAATGGAAGTTCAGGAAAGGATCAGCCACTACATAAGTGAAAAATATCAAGAATTACTGGAATGGCTTATCACGTATCGTGAAAACCCTGTAGATTTGGATATTTTTCTGGCCAGATTTTTTGGAGAAATTTTAACCCAACCTGGTTTTGCATTCAAAGATAATTTCCACGCAGCTGAAGTAACTTCAAAGTTGATTGACTCGATTCAAAATTTTCGTCAAGGCTGGCTGCAACGCAACCCGCTGCAAATCATAAATATATCCCAGGAATATATAACCACACTCGAAGCTGGCGTGATCGCAGCACTTTATCTACAGAGTTGGGATAAACCACCTGAAAACGCGGTCTATCTATCACCTGCGTATACATTTCTGATGCAAAACCGGACTGTGCAATACCAATTTTGGATTGATATTGGCAGCCTTGGTTGGTGGCAGCGTCTCTTGCAGCCATTGACTCAGCCATACGTTCTTAGCCGCAATTGGCTTCCGGGCCAAAAGTGGACCGATTTTAACGAATACGAGACAAACCAGGCCAACCTACGAAGATTATGCGCGGGATTGATTAAAAGATGTGAAAGCGGTTTGTTCTTACATTACAGTGGTTACAATGAAAGCGGAGGTGAAGATCGCGGACCTTTATTAAAAGCTGTCCAAAAAATCTTACGGTTTACATTCACTGATCAGGAGATCAAAGATGTTTAAACCACGCTTGAAACAAATTGAAGTCTTGAAATATAGTGATGGAAAAATGGGTGTTTCAGCCGTCCCTGGTTCCGGAAAGACTCAAACGCTTTCATTCCTCGCGGCAAATATACTGGCAGAGGGGCGAATAAATGACGATCAGGAGGTATTGATCGTTACTCTTGTCAATTCGGCTGTAAATAATTTTTCTGGTCGAATTTCATCATTCATGCAGAATTTCGGTTTACTACCAAATTTGGGCTATCGTGTCCTTACTCTGCATTCATTGGCAAACCAAATCGTTCAGGAACGTCCTGACCTGATTGGGCTGGACAATCAATTTCAGATCATCGATGAGCGAGAGATACAGGGCATAATCTTATCTTCGGTTGATAGTTGGATGCACATCAATCATCAAATTTTAGAAAATTGGACAAAAGAAGACAATTCTCTGGAAAATCCTAAAATTCGCTCTGGATGGCAAAAGGCTCTGACCACCATCTCACTTAACTTTATCCGCAAAGCAAAGGATCTTCGAACCACACCTGTCGAATTAGAAAAGTATTACAAATCCATGGCATTGGATGATCCCCTGCTTTCCCTCGGAATTTCAATTTATAAAGACTATCAACGTGCCTTGAATTTTCGGTCGGCTGTTGATTTTGATGACTTAATACGTTTTGCATTGCTTGCTCTTCAAATGGATGTGGATTTCTTACAAAGACTTCAATATCGCTGGCCTTTTATTCTTGAAGATGAAGCCCAGGATAGCAGCGCATTACAGGAAGAAATTTTGCATACACTCGCTGGAGATGATGGTAACTGGGTGCGGGTTGGCGACCCAAATCAAGCAATTTATGAGACCTTCACAACTGCCAGTCCTGAATATTTAAAAAGGTTCTTAAAACAGCCTGGCGTGATAGCGCGCGATTTGCCCAATTCCGGACGGTCCTCCCTGGCCATCATGGCTCTGGCCAATGAACTGATACGCTGGACAAATGAAAACCACCCGGTACATGAATTACGTGATGCACTTACCGAACCTTTTATTTTACCAACTCCTGCGGGCGACCCCCAGCCAAATCCACCAACCATCCCCAACGGTGTGGTTATTTACGATAAAGAAATGCCAGCCAATGTGGAACTTGAAAATGTAGCCAAATCAATAAAAAGCTGGTTGAGTGATCATCCCAGCTCCACAGTAGCGGCACTGGTACCGCGCAATGATCGCGGGGCTAAATTGGTTGAAATACTCCAAAGGGAAAATATTCCTCATTTGGAAATTTTACAAACCAGCCAATCAACACGTGAAACAGCGCGTATGCTGGCGGAAATCCTCACATTTATTCAAAACCCAATGCAAACGTCAAATCTTGTCAGGGTTTATGAAAATTTTGACAAAATTTTCTTCCATTCAATAAACAAACGATTAAATGAGACCATTCAATTATTGCGTTCTTGCCCACGCCTGGAGGAATTTCTTTACCCTTTTCCAGGAAAAGATTGGCTTCAATCCCAATTTCTGAACGATAGCATCATCGATCCACTTATATTCACCAATTTGGAAAGTTTCCGCCAGTACCTGGTGCGATGGCAAGCAGCTGTAGATCTGCCCATTGATCAATTAATCCTGACTATTGGACAGGACATTTTTTCTGAACCGGCTGATCTGGCACTTTCTCACCGGTTGGCACTGGTTTTGGAGCAGACATCTCACAATCATCCTGATTGGCTTCTGCCAGATTTTGTAGCTGAACTTAAAATGATTGCAGAAAATCGTCGAAAGATGTTTGGATTTCAAGATCAGGATACTGGTTTTGATCCCGATTTGCACAAAGGGAAGGCGATCATCACTACTTACCATAAAGCTAAAGGCTTGGAATGGGATCGAGTTTATTTGCTCTCTGTTAATACATACGATTTCCCATCTGCCCAGCAAAGCGATAATTCGATTAGTGAAAAATATTTTTACAAAGATTCTCTCAACCTCGAAGCAGAAATTCTTGCCAGGCTGGAAGCATTGGCACAGAATGACATTGAGGCCCTATACCAGCCTTACGGGAAGGCCACTGATCAAGCAAGAATAGATTATGCTGCCGAGCGATTACGATTGCTCTTTGTAGGCATCACCCGTGCTCGCACTGAATTAACCATCACCTGGAACAGTGGTGATCCGCATCGTAAAGGGGCAGAAAAGAATTCGGCATCCATTCCGCTTATTGCTTTAAAAACGTTCCTGGAGACTCAAAATGAAGCACTTCCTTAATTTCTCATTCAGCCAAATGAAACTTCAAGATTATATTGAATGTGAACGCCGTTTTGAGCTTAAATATATTCTTCAACAGGCCTGGCCGGCTCTTCGATCTGAGCCTGTCATTTTAATTGAAAAGCAAATGCAGCTTGGCAAGCAATTTCATCTGCTTGCACAGCAATTATTCAGCGGAATACCTGAATCCGATATAGCCCAACAAATCGATGATATCAATTTATTGGAGTGGTGGCAAAATTTTTTGCCCTTTGCTTTGCCACTTACAAAAAACGATCATTATCCTGAATATAAGCTTTCAGGAAGAATTAATAATTCTCCATTCATTGCGGTTTTCGATCTACTTGTCATTACAAAAGAAAACCAATTTATTATTTATGACTGGAAAACCTCACAAAAAAAACAAACACGCTCCGAATTGAAAGAAAAAATTCAAAGTAGACTATATCCACTTTTGTTGGCACAAGCAGGAAAATACATCCGCCGTGACGCACCTGCCCAACCAGATAGCATTGAAATGGTTTACTGGTTTACCAATTATCCGAATGAACCTGAGACATTTCAATACTCCGAAAATCAATATGAAATCGATATAGAATATTTCACCAATTTATTAAACGAAATTTCCCACAAATTTGAAAGTGGCTTTGAAAAAACGGAAAATCTACGACGTTGTAAATTTTGTCAATACCGTTCTTATTGTGAACGGGGTGATCAGGCTGGATTATCAGAAGCAGTAAATGAAGAACTTTGGGCGGAGCAAATTGAAAATTTGGATATCATGCAAATTGGAGAAATTGAGTTTTGAGCGACCCAACGATTGAATGGGTTTTACGCCCTAAAAAAGTGGTTCCAAAGGATCTGATAGTTCAATTCCCGAATCAATTTGTTCAACAGCGGCTTCTGCAAAACAATATCAGTGAGCTTCAGCAAGCTAAAGCCTTTATCGACCCAACTGCATATACCCCCACTCCGGCGCAGCAAATCCCCGATTTGCAAATTGCCGCTGAAAGAATTGTGACAGCAATTGCAGAAAAACAAGAAATTGGAATCTGGGGTGATTTTGATGTTGATGGACAAACCGCAACAACACTCTTGGTACAGGGTTTACGCAGCCTGGGATGTAATCCACGTTACCACATTCCAGATCGCCAAAAAGAATCGCACGGGATTAAAGTTTCTTATCTTGAAGAATTTATTCAAGACCCAATTCAACTTTTAATTACCTGTGATACCGGCATAAGTGAGTTTGATGCCATTCAAATGGCAGCCAAATATGGAATTGATTCCATCATTAGCGACCATCACAGTCTTCCTCCTACACTCCCGGATGCTTTTGCGGTCGTCAATCCTCAGCGCTTGCCCGAAAAACATCCCCTCCGAGAGCTATCCGGTGTGGGTGTAGCCTATAAATTAATGGAAGCTGTTTTTAATAAGCTCGGTAAAGATGGTGAAATTGAAAAATTGGTAGATTTGGTGGCGCTTGGAACGATTGCGGATGTGGCTATTCTAAATCCTGAAAATCATTACCTTGTCCAAAAAGGGTTGGACCGCTTACGTAATACAGATAGATTGCTCCTCAAGGAGATTTTTCAAATCAAAAAAATCAACCCGGCCAATCTTAATGAAGAACAATTATCTTTTTATATCGCACCCTTATTAAATGCAATTGGCAGACTGGATAATGCTTCCCCTGTAGTAGAACACCTTCTGTCAAACAACCTGCAAGAAGTGCGTGTATTTGTCAGCATTCTCGAAAACCTAAACGAACGTCGAAAATTGCTCACAGAACAGATATATTCAGCGGCATTGAGCTTGCTGGAGAAAGATGCGGATCATTCTGAAAGTCCCGCACTTGTTCTTTACCATCCCGAATGGTTCGCAGGAGTTCTGGGAATCGTCGCCAGCCGGTTGGTGGAATTATTTTCTAAACCAGTCATCTTGCTGACCGGTGATCCGGATGAAGATATTAGAGGCTCAGGTAGATCGATTGAGGGCGTCAATTTAGTCTCCGCCATTCGAGAATGTTCCAAATTGCTTACTCATTTTGGCGGACATGCCATGGCAGCAGGTCTCAGCCTACCCTTTAAAAATTTAGCCGCTTTCAAAAACAACTTTAATCAATCTATACTTGAGCAGACAAAAACTGTACAAGTGAAGAAAGTGATCATGATTGATGATTTTCTTGATTTTGAAGATATTTCTCTGGAGCTGTGCAAAGAGTTGTCAATTCTAGCCCCATTCGGCCCTGGTAACCCACCCTTTATTTTTGCAAGTCGCAATGTTACCATCCACCGTTTGAAAAAATTTGGAAAAATGGGAAGGCACGCTCGATTGGTCATAGGCAATAATGAGCTAACTTCTCATGAATTTCTGTGGTGGCAAGCCGGCGATTTGGAACTCCCGCAAACAAAAGTTGATATTGCTTATAAATTAACCGTAGCCGCTTATAAAAATCAGGAAAACATTCAAATAGAGGTAGTTTCCATGCGGCTTGTGGAGGAAGAACAACAGGTTGTCTTAGCCCAAGCAGAGCAATTGGAAATAATCGATTTTCGAAATGAAGTATTTAATTTAGAAATCATTCGCAAGCGATTTCCAGATGTTTTGGTTTGGGAGGAAGGACTCGACAAAAAGAATCCCGATTCGATCAGCAGATTGGAAGTACGCCCTGCTAGCTGCCTGGTCGTTCATACCAGTCCTCCTAATTTACTTGAATTGGCTAAGGTGTGGAAAATCGTTAACCCGACCACTTTGATCCTGGCAAGCTTAATTCCCGCAACTGATTCTATTAATCGTTTGTTGCAAGTAATCACCGGGATGGCGAAGTACGTCATTGAAAAACAAAATGGGAATTTTAATCTCCAACGGGCTGCAGCACAAACCGGTCAAAGAGTATCCACAATTTATGCAGCCATCAAATACTTATCTGCAAAAGGAGTGATCTCATATTCTGAGCATCCTGATGCGGGAATAACCATCTCACTCCCAGGTCTTCCGGACCCACAAAGACTACAGCTGGCAGAAAATCTACTTCGATTTCATTTGCGTGAGACAGCTTCTTTCCGAAAAATGTATACGAAAATAGATCCTGGAATATTGCTTGATGAAATGGTCGCCTTATTTGCAACCAAAAAGTAAGTGGATTATTCAACAAATCCTTTCTAATCAATCTCGTTTTCATTTCAAGGTAGAATAAGGAGCTTGATGCAAGTTTTCAAATATACCAAAATCCTATGAGTGACCTGTGTGCGACTGTCAATTTAAATCAAAGTTTCTAAAAAAACTTATCAATTTTTGTGCTTAATTACAAGCGCAACCTCCCACAAACTCTGATTGTATGATAATATTGGCAAGCTTTAGGCGGCAACAATTATGTTGCTACCTTTCCGCTCTCAGCTCGCTAAACGTTGTCTGAGGGCAATCCCGTGGAAAGGAGGAATAAATTCATGCGAAATTATGAATTGCTCGTAGTAATTCAACCCGATCTTGAGGAAACAGCATTGGCTGAAGTTACAACAAAGATCAATGGTTGGGTGACTGAATCTGGTGGTACTGTCGAGAAGACTGATAACTGGGGAAAACGTCGCTTAGCATACCAGATCCAAAAACAACGTGATGGTGTATACATACTCTTCTTGTTAAACATTCTGCCATCCGCAACCAATGAATTGGATCGCAACCTGCGTTTCCTGGAACCGGTTATGCGTCACATGTTAACACTTGCTGAGTAGCTGCATTATGGTAGAAAGACTATGCGACAGTTCTTTCAGCGCAGGAGTTTGGTGAACCAGTTAACTCTGCAGAAGCATGAAAACCAGAACACATCCGCATATTTCAAGATTATGTTGTGAGCAAACTTTGTTCAAATCGTGGATAAAATTCTGAAGAGGTTTATGAAAAAGAAAACTTAGCCTTACAGAGATTTACCAAATTATGAACTCAAGATGAAATAAATATAAATGATAATAATCCATTTTAGGAGAAACCGGAAATGACAAACGAATCAGGTCAATTTCGAAGAGGACCGGCAGGCGGGCGCAGAACTTTTTCTCCCCGGCCAAAAATCTGCCAATTTTGCACCGAAAAAGACACAAAAATTAATTACAAAGACATTGAACTATTACGCCGTTATGTGATGGAAGACGGAAAAATCCGTCCACGACGACAAACTGGAACTTGTGCTAAGCATCAGCGCGAATTGGCAAGTGCCATCAAACGGGCGCGTGTTATTGCATTGCTGCCCTTCGTCGCAAGCTTTGATGATTAAGTTTTCTTAATCAATTCGAGATCAGGGCATGAACTTTTGTTCTTATCATGCCCTTTTTTACTTTTCACTTTGAGGTCAGATATGACAAAAGCATCAAAACCGAAGGCATCAAGTCCAAAAACAATTTCGAAAAAACACAAAGCACGATTGGAACGAGATCAGATCCAGCGGAAGAGAATTTTGACCGTCGCCGGGATTATCCTTGCAATCATTGTTTTGGTGCTGATTTATGGCGTCCTCGACCAAACCATCTTAAAAGCACAAAAACCGGTTGCGAAAGTTGGTAATGAAGTCATTCGAAGCTCTAAATTTATCAAACAAGTAAAATTTCAACGATATCAACTTAATCAACAAGCCTTGCAATACGCCAGTTTTAAGCAGATTTTTGGTGATGATCCTAATAATTCATCCTATATTGACAGCCTGATTCAACAGATTCAATTCCAGATGGAGAATAGCGAGTCGTTAGGCGGTATTGTTCTGGATAATATGATCAATGATATTTTGATTGCCAACTATGCCCGGGAAAACAATATTACAGTAAGCGATGCGGAAGTGACTGAAAAATTTCAGAGTGATTTCAATTACTACCCAAGTGGAACTCCGACACCTGAAAATACTGTAGAGGTGATCCCAACTTCAACACTGAATCCAACCCAAAATGCGATTATCACTCCCGTCCCAACTTTAGAACCGACACCTACGGTTGATCCAGGCAACATTACACCAACAGCAACCGCAAGTGCCCCACAAGCGACGGCTACTCCTTTTACCGAAACGGCATTTACTGCTGAGTTCAACTCTATGGTTGAACGCTTCAAAGAAATAGATTTTTCTGAAGCAGATCTTCGCGATTTGATGCGCTCCCAATTGTTAGGGGAAAAAGTCAGAGAGCAGGTTACTAAGAATGTGGATCGCGAAGAAGAACAAGTTTGGGCTCGTCACATCCTAGTTGGAACCCTGGAAGAAGCATTGGCTGTAAAGAAAAGGCTGAATGATGGTGATGACTTTGCGGCTCTGGCAGCTGAATTATCCCTTGACACAGCCAATAAAGATCGCGGTGGAGATTTAGGCTGGTTTGGAAAAGGAACAATGGACCCGGATTTTGAAAGTGCTGTCTTTGCTATGAATATTGGAGAGATTAGCGCTCCGGTTCAAACCGCTTCCGGATTTCACATCATCCAGTTAGTCGGTAAAGAAATTCGGCCTCTAAGTCCAAGTCAACTTGAACAGAAAAAACAAGCAGCTTTTACCACCTGGTTAGCTGCCGAAAAAGAAAAAACAACTATTGAAAAATTTGACACAGTCTGGAAATCTATTGTTCCAACCGAACCTGCTTTTCCAAAAGAACTTACTCAATAAATAAAATATCATAAAAAGAGAGCCGATTAAAAATCCGGCTCTTTTTTTACCAACCAAATTTTCAAATTCATTACAAAAAAAATAGCAGAGAAAATGCTGTTAAAATGGCCGACAATCCTTGACTATCAAAATCTTGGAAATCGCCTAACGCACCATTTCCTCGTCGACTTCATCCAATCGTAAAGAGATCATCTGGCTGGTAGAATCGCGACCCATGGTGATTCCATAAATGACATCAGCCACCTGAACAGTATTTCGGTTATGTGTAATCACAATAAATTGAATTTTTTGGGATAATTGCGCCAATAAATCACAAAAACGACCAACATTTGATTCGTCAAGCGCGGCATCAACTTCATCCAACACACAAAATGGCGTCGGAGAAACTTTTAATAATGCAAAGATGAGCGCAACGGCAGTTAGACTGCGTTCTCCTCCGGAGAGGAGCGACAGACCCTGCTCGCGCCGGCCTGGTAACCTGGCTTCGATATCAACCCCGGAATTATTAAAGTTTTCTTCATCCGTTAAAATTAACCTGGCTGTTCCCCCACCAAACAGTTGGGTGAACATATCCTTGAATTCGATTGCGACCGCATCAAATGTTTTCTTGAATTCACGCTGCATCAAACTATCTAATTCATTAATTACCTGCCTCAAATCTTCATCTGCTTTCTTAAGATCTTCCACCTGTGTCGTCATAAATTCAAAACGGTTTTTTACTGCGGAATATTCTTCATTTGCATCAGGATTAATTGGGCCGATTCTGCGAAGGTGAGCGCGTTGGCGACCGATACTGTTTTCCAAAGTTGCATCCAAAGCCTTCACATTTGGAAGTTGTTCAACCAAACCGTCAAATGGCAGAGGGTTAGGCCCACTCATACTATCCGAGTATTCAAACGCGACCAGGCCAAAATCTTCTTCTATTCGTCGTTGAAGATTACTTAAAGCATCCTTATGCCGTGAAAAATCTAACTGGCTTTGAGCATAATAGCGCTCTGCGATTGAAACAGCCTGCTGAGCATTGGCCTGTTCCTCCTGCAAAGCAGCGTAAAACGACTCAATTTCAACAAGCTTTTTCTCAGCTGGTTTGATTTTGATCTGCAGCTCTTCAATTTTTGTCTGAATCTGTTCTTCTTGAAGACGGAAAGCTGCCTTTTGTTCATCCACTTCTTCCAATGCAATTTGCAAATCCTCTGAGCGGCGTTGAAGTGAAAGGCGTCGTTGATGACCTTGCTGAAGTAATTGTTCAAATTCAAACAATCGTTTTTTTGCTTCACTTACAGATCGTTCAGCCACGGCAGCATTGGTACGGGCATAATTTAATTCCGCTTGAAATTCATCCAATGGCAATTCAGACAATGATTCATTCAAAAGGCGTATTTTACCTTCCAATTCAATGACTGCACCCTGATTTGCTTCGATTTCAAGCTTAAGTTGTGCTATTGTTTGATCAGCCTGCTTCAGCTGATTGCGTAATGATTCAGCTTGATTTAGAAGATACTCATTCTTCTGACGGGATTGTTCGAAGACAAGATTAGCCCTGTGAACAGTTTTTAATCGTTCTTGAGCGTCCTGGTCATATGATTGCAAAATCAGCCGCTCTTTTTTCAATTCATTGAGGTTTTCTTCTAATTTTTCGTCTCTTTTTAATTGTTTCTTTTGTAATTGGGATAGAGCTGTTTGGACTATCTCCAATGCGGTCTGCAATTCCTTCTTTTGACGTGGTCGTGAAATAATTGACGATCGATTTTCTTTACCAGCCACAACGGCTCCGCTGCCGAAGAAAATTTCTCCCCTTAAAGTTACCATCCGTGCATTGACTGGAAGTTTGTCAACCAATCGTAAAGCATTACGACTATCTTCCACAAAAACAGTGTTGGCTAGCAACATTTGCATTACTGGGTCGATTTCTTTTTCCCATTGAAAAAGTTCTTGAGCCACACCAATGACGCCCGGACCTTGAGGAAGGATTTCATTTTTCGCTTGCCGTAACTGATTAACCGGCAGTATGACGGCTCGCCCATTTTCCGATACGGTCAACAGATCAATCATTGCAGAAGGGTTCGAGCCGTCTATGATAACAATGGCTTCGATGAATTCGCCTAATGCGGCAGACACCGCTGGTTCGTACTGTTTGGGTACGTCTAAAAATCCACTCAGTGGTCGGAATTTTCCATTTAATTGACCACTTTTTGCAGCCTCCATAATGGTTTTTGTACCTATATTCAGCCCGGATAAAGATGCCTCTGCTTGTTCAACAACTTCAATCTGGGCGATTAATCGGGCTTGTTCAGATTGCAATTGATTTGATTCTTTTTGACTTTTTTTATTCTCTTCTTCCAGCTTGCTCACTATGGTGGAAAGCTCTGAAATGCGCTTTTCAATTTGGTCGCGATCATGCTCTTCACTGTGACCTCTGGCTTGCGCCTTGTCAAAAATACTTTTTGCTTCAACCACACTTTTTTCTGCAGTTTTCTGATCCATTTCAATTTTGGCGAGATTTTGCTGGTTCGATTTTATACGTTCTTCAATTTCATCCTTTCGGGCACGCAGTTCAACCAGCTTGGTCTGGTGCTGTACCAGGTCACGTCGCACGGAACGGATATCTTGTGTTATTTTTTCCCTTTCAGCCAACCTGGTATTTACAGTGTTTTCAAATATTTTTACTTGAGCACTTGCCTCATTAAAATCCAATTTCAATTGCTCGAAGTCAATTTTCAAATTCTCTAGTGTTCGGACATGATCGTTGAGTTCTTCTTCAATCTTCACCATGTCGGAGAGCCCATTTTGTCTTTGAGTGAGCATGCTGCGTTGGCGTTCATCCATTACAGCTAATTCTTTACTGATTTGTTCGCGGGTTTGATGATGAGCGGAGGAAACCAAATGCCAATCGTTTAGTTGGGTGCGAATCTCGTGAAGGTCTTTGCGTAAAGCGGATATCTCTCGGTCAAACTTCTCATACGTTTCACGTTCGCCAGCTAAATTAGATTCGCGTTCTTTTAACAATAGTTTCGCTTGCGACAGCTCTTGTTGCCCGTTGTGCCAATGAAAACCATACCATTCGCGCAGTAAAACCTGAAGATCTGCCTGGATTGTTTTATACTCAATATAACGGCGCGCCTGTCTCTCGAGGCTCTTTAAGCGTGGTTCCAACTCACTCAGTATATCTCGAACGCGTTCAAGGTTGCGGCGTGTCTGGTCGAGGCGGTTAACTGCTTCTTCCCTACGACTGCGATAAAGTCCAATTCCGGCAGCTTCTTCAAAAAATTTGCGTCTTTCGTCCGGGCGGGCACTCAATGCCGTGTCGACCAATCCCTGACCGATAAGCGTATACGTCCTTTCAGCCAATCCGGATTGGGCAAACAACTCCTGAATATCCCGCAAACGAATTTTCTGACCATTCAACAAATATTCATTTTGTCCATCCCGATATGCTCGCCTGGTAACCGAGACTTCCGAGAAATCAATTGGTAACCAGCTGCTCTCATTATCGAAGGTGATCGTGGCAGAAGCCATGCCCGCTCGCGAGCGCATTTCTGAACCAATAAATATCATGTCTTCGGTCTTACGACCTCTTAAGAGACGATAGGATTGTTCTCCCAATACCCAGCGGATTGCATCAGCCACGTTCGATTTCCCGGATCCATTCGGGCCTACAATTGCAGTAATCTTGCCAGGAAACTCAAATGATGTTCTACTCGCAAATGTTTTGTAGCCATGCAACTCCAGATTCTTCAAGAGTGATGTCATCCTATTTTATCTCCCCTGAGGTCCTGTTATTCCTGAGTGAGTTGGTTTTGTCTTCAATCAGGCCTAAATTCAGTAAAGCAAATGTGGCTGCCACCTTTGCGGCTGCCTGTTTGCTATTTCCTCGGCCGCTTCCGTAAGACTTTCCCTCTAGCATTACTTCAACTTCAAACACCTTGGAGTGGTCTGGCCCTGTAGCATTGCGGGTAACATATTGTGGCGCTGGATAACCCTGCGATTGTGCCCATTCTTGGAAAAGACTTTTCGGATCTTCATTTTTATTATTAATTAAGATATCTTCTGAAGCTTCAATGAGTAAATCCTCCAACAAGTAATTTACCGCCGGGATACCACCATCCAGATAAAGTGCACCAATAACTGCCTCAAATGTGTCACACAAGAGTGCCGGACGAGTGCGACCACCTGCCTGAGATTCCCCACGACCTAATCGCATAGCTCGGCCCAAATCCAATTGCATCGCAAATTCGGCCAGTTTCTCTGTGTACACCAACGCTGAGCGCATGCGCGTCAGGTCACCCTCTGGCATTTCCGGATAGCGGTGATAAAGCCAAGCTCCCACGACAAAATCTAATACCGCATCACCTAAAAACTCCAGACGCTCATTGTCTTCCAATGCCTCCGGGTGCTCATTTAAATATGAACGATGTGTCAACGCCCTGCTTAATAATAACCAATCGCTGATTTGCAGATCGATTCTTTGCGCCAATTCTTGAGGGCTTTCCAACTCCGTGGTCGGATTCTCATTTTTCATCTTGCCTCCAAGAACTCCTGGTGCGTCAACCACCTCAACTTAATGCTCAAGTAGCTTACGCCCCACCAGTTCTTCCAACGATTTGATTTTTTTGATTTTCTATTACTTTTCCAACGCCAGTTCAAACTTTTTCGAAATCTTTTCTTCTACCAAGAGCATGTTATTCAAGAATTAAAATTTTATTATCCGTTTTGTCGAAATTACGAACATTCTTGATTCACTTTTGTTTCAAAAGGTTGCTTCTAATTATATCCAAACTTATTCGTCTGTGGCGGGATAATAACTGCCCTCCACCCAGGTTTCGCCATCCGGACCGAATTCTTTTTTCCAAACGGGTACAATCTCTTTTATTCGATCAATGCCATACCTGGCTGCGGCAAAAATACCACTATCACGATGGCCACTTGTACAGATTACTACTACAGTTGGTGTTCCAGCCTCCATATAACCAATCCGCTGAACAAGGACAATGTTTTCCACATCAGGCCATTGGTCTCGAATTTCTTGAGAAATTTGCTCTAACTTGGCAACTGCCATTGGCTGATAAGATTCATATTCAAGTCCAATTGTCTTGTAAGGGCTGTCGCCGCCGGTTTCACCACGAATTATTCCGGTAAATATTGCCGCAGCCCCAGTCGTTTTTTCAGTCGCTTCCTGCAACAATTGGTTGAGATCAATGATATCGTTCGTTATCAAAGCTTTGGTTCTACCAGCTCCACCACTCACCGGTGGGAAAAAAGCAACTTCACAATTTGCAGTAATGTGAACATCATCTGCCGCAAATTGCTGATTTACAGCTGCAATCACGTTCGGCATATAACTTCTTAAAATAGGATAGCGATCCACTACAAACGCACGCAGATCTGCGACTGTAATATTGCGCGGAACCACAACCTCAACCCGGTTGCTTGAGGTTAGTTCTTTTAATTTTGCGAAGAAAAGCAATTCAACCTTAATGGTTTGCTCGTTTATTGAGTCATTAGACATTAAATATATCGCCGCTATTTCCACCTCTTTTTTCAACGAGACGGATATTTTCTATTCGTCCTGTTTTTTCGACTGCTTTAACCATATCGTAAACAGTCAGGGCTGCAATTGAAACAGCAGTCAATGCTTCCATTTCTACGCCGGTATTCCCGTACGTTTTCACCGTTGATTCAATCAAAACTCCAGGCAGATTATCATCCAATTCCAGAAATACACTGATCTGATTTATCGCCAAGGGATGGCAAAGTGGAATTAAATCAGAGGTTCTCTTCGCCGCTTGAATACCAGCAATTTGAGCCACAGTTAATACATCCCCCTTTTTCATCAGGCCATCCCGAATAAGCTTGACTGTTTCAAGCCTGAGAACAATCTGGCCTTTGGCTTTGGCGATCCGCTGTGAGGAGACTTTTGCACCCACATCCACCATGTGGGCAGCACCATTACTATCAATGTGAGAGAGTTTTTTGCTGTTCATCTCTTAATTTTAACATCATGGGAGTATTTCAGCAAACCACACGACAAACTAAAAGCTGTAATCCCAAATTACATGAATTATTCTCAGTTAAACGGTTTCTGCTATAATTGCCAGCGTGAGTTATCAAGTTGCCGGGTATCAAACAGAAGGCTATCTAATTGATACGGAACTATACCAGGGTCCGCTTGATTTACTCTTAGAATTAATTGAAAAAGCGGAATTAGATATTACGCGAATATCCCTGGCGCGAGTGACTGATCAATATCTGGAATATATGCATCGCTTGAAACTTGAGAACCCTGCGGAAGTATCTGCGTTTCTTGTAATCGCCGCCCGCTTACTGCAAATCAAATCGTCTGCCTTACTGCCGCGCCAGCCGCAAGATGAAAGTCTGGAACCGGAGGAAGATGCCGGTGATGCACTTGCACGCCAATTAATTCTTTATAAAAGGTTTAAACAAATTGCCCTTTGGCTCAATGAACGCGAAGAGATAAACTATCGGACTTACATCCGAATGGCTCCTCCCCCAAAATTTACCGTGCAGCCGAAATTAGATTTATCGGAGCTTACGCTTGAAAACTTAATTCAAGCTGCGCGTGAGATTTTAGCCACAAACACCGATTTGCAAAATCTGGATTCAGTAGTGAATTTGCCGCGAATCACCATTCGGGAGCGCATAAATTCCATTCTATCAAGAATGCAAAATGGTCAAATTTCATCATTCAGCTTACTTTTAAACAATAAATACTCGCGGGTTGAGATTGTGGTCACTTTTCTGGCATTATTGGAATTAGTCAAGAGGCACATTTTATCTGCCAAACAAGATTCTTTATTTGGCAATATTGAATTGAGTCAACAAGCCCAGGTCGATTCCAACATTGAAGTTGAGATTGAGTTTGAAGAATAATTTATTTTTCAAGAAAAATGTTTATTCGGCTAGCTCGTCAGCGTTTTTTTGATCCTGTGAAAATAAGCTCTCACTAACCATTTCATAGGGGAGCCGGTTACTTAACCAAACTATCATCAGGGTGATGTCATTATCACTGGCAGTATGACTCTTGTGTCCGGCATTAAACTCACTTATGAGCAGCTCAAAAGATTCTGCCTCAGGCCATTTGGTCATAAACCCGGGCAATTTAGAGCGATCAGCTTCTATCGGCAAAATCTTCCAACTTCGCCCAATCAAAAATTGGGCTATATCGATTGCCAGCTCTTTGTTTAGTTGCTGCCAGCCGTTCAAAATAGCAGCCACAAACTGCGGATTTTTTTCAAAGACCTGCACCGAACCATTAACTTTGAGCATCAACGGTGCCTGAGAACTGTTGCGAAACCCTTGAATACTGGCATATTTACGCACCAAGGAATTAATTTCTCTTTGCAAACTTTCCGTAAGGCGCGATAGGTTTGCTAACACATTTTTGATTACCTCTTTGCGGTAATCTGTCAGCATGAATTCATTAATTGCGTGAAAAGGAAGATAGCTAATTTTTTCTGTCATGGTCAAGAATTATATCAAAGGAAAACCGCTTTAGAACAAGGTTGACTGTTGAATGCCAAAACAAAAGAATTAAATCGAATAGCTACTTTGCCACGCGATCGCTAATTTCATCCAATCTTATCACTTCATCATCACTAAGCTGCCAGGAAATCACATCTGTATTTTGCTCTGCCTGTTGGATATTTTTAACGCCGGGTATGGGCAGTGTTCCTTTTGCGCGAGTCCAATTAATCGCAACTTGTGATGCGCTCTTACCGCCATGATCAGCACCGATTTTTTTAAGCAAATCAATTAGCGGCTTTAACCGGATCAAGTCATTTTTTGAGAAGCGGCTGGCGCGCATGCCCGGTAATAGATTCTGGGCAGAATATTTACCGCTCAGCACACCCATGCCAATGGGGCTGTATGCAATACAGACAATCCCCATTTCCTGACAGGCTTTCAAAACACCATTCTTTTCAATTTCCCGGTTGATTAAACTATATTCCACTTGATTGGAGGCCAGTCTTACGCCTTCTTTTGCCAGCGTGTCAAAAGCTCTTTGCATTTGTGAATAACTCAAATTAGAAACTCCAACCGCATCGATAAGGCCGTCTGCTTTTGCTTCGGCCATGTATTCCATCCATTTTTCAATTCGCACCGGAGGCAATGGCATATGCAATTGGTACAGATCAATGCGAGCCACCTTCAATCGATCAAGGCTATTTTTCAGGGCTTTCTTAAAGCTGTTTCGGGTTAATCGCCATGGAAAAGGCATGAATTTTGAGGCAATGATAATTTTTTTATTTGATTGAGCGATGAAATTTCCTAAAAATTGTTCAGATCTTCCCTGACCATATACTTCAGCGGTGTCAAAAAATGTTATCCCATTTTCTATGCATGATATAAAGGCTTGGTGAACCTCAGCGTCAGCATAGTCTTTTCCATACCCCCAGTACATCCTATCTCCCCACGCCCATGTACCAATCCCAATTTCTACGCCATTAAATAGTGGATTGTAATCAACTATTCCTTTTTCCATGCATCCCTCACCTTTTTTTTGCTGCTATCATTATACTTGAGGAAGAAATAATCACATCGACAAAGAATTCTTGCTTGCAGATTTATAGTCATCCACTTAAAATAAAGACTTATGACACCAGACGATATCACCCCAATCCGCAAACAATATCTTGATATAAAGAAACAATACCCTGATTCCATCGTTTTTTTTCGCATGGGGGATTTCTATGAAACATTTGATCGCGACGCAGAAATCACCTCAAGGGAATTAGAAATTGTGCTGACTTCCCGCAATGTCGCCAAGGGAGTCAGAATTCCAATGGCGGGCATACCATACCATGCCGTAGATAATTATTTATCCCGATTAATTGGCAAGGGTTACCACGTCGCTATTGCCGAGCAAATTGGGGAAACTCAGGCACGTGGTCTGGTCCATCGCGAGGTCGTACGAGTGGTAACGCCAGGCACCGTCATTGAACCGGGCTTGTTGAACAATGAAAAAAATAATTATCTTGCCTGTGTTGTTTTTGACGAAAATCGCATTGGGATAGCTTACGTTGATATCACCACCGGTGAATTTCGTTGTACCGAAATCCAAACTGATGATGTGCTTACGGAAGTCAAAGCCGAACTGGACCGGCTTAAGCCTGCGGAAGTTTTACTGCCCGAATCATTAAAATTCGAAGATACTCAGAATTTTCATATCACTCGCTTTTCCGCCTGGCATTTTGAATTCAACCGGGCTCAAACCAATTTAAAGCAACATTTTCAAACATCGACTTTAGAAGGTTTCGGGGTGAATGGCAAAATTCTTGCCATTTGCGCATCTGGAGCTATTCTGGATTACTTGGGTGACACTCAGCCGGCTGCGCTTAAATTGCTGTCGCACCTATCTGTTTATTCGACAGCTGAATTTATGAATCTTGATGCAGCGACACGTCGCAATCTTGAATTAACAGAGACAATTCGACGTGGCGAAATCAAAGGATCATTATTACACGTACTTGATAAAACTGTAACTCCGATGGGGCATCGTCTTATGCGCCAGTGGGTCTCGAATCCCTTAATAAAAATTGATGAAATTAACGTCAGACAGGAATGTATTACTTTTTTCACACAACAAGGTTTATTACGAGCAGAGGCAGCAGGTATTTTACAACATGTAAACGATCTTGAGCGGCTGGTTTCCCGTGTTATTGCGGGCCACGCTACCCCCCGTGACCTGGGGGCTATTCGCAACACACTAGAACATATTCCTGTCTTAATGAAGCTATTTGCTTTGGAAAACAACCCGGATTTAGAGACTTTCTTGAGTCTGATTCATAATTGCACCGATGAGCTGACTTTATTGAAAGCAGCCATTGCGGATGAACCGCCCGCTACCCTGCAAAACTCAGGAGTTATAAAATGTGGTTATTCCAGTGAATTGGATCAGGTTGTATCAGCTTCCCAAAATGCACGCGATTGGATCAATAACCTGGAACGAATCGAGAAAGACCGAACCGGGATCAAGACTCTGAAAGTTGGTTATAACAAGGTCTTTGGGTACTATATCGAAGTCACCCGCTCAAATTCATCCGCGGTTCCCGTTGAATACATTCGCAAGCAGACTCTTGTCAATGCGGAAAGATATATCACACCGGAAATGAAAGAATATGAAACTTTGGTTTTGAATGCTGAAGAAAGAATTCGTGAAATTGAAGGCAGAATTTTCTCACAGATATGTGAGGTTCTCGCTAAATCAAGCAGAAAACTGTTGCAAACAGCCCGGGGAATTGGCGAACTAGATGTTTATATTGCTCTGGCAAATGTTGCAGTCAATGGCAATTACACGCGCCCTATCCTGGTGGATTCAACCGACCTGGAAATCTATGATGGACGCCATCCGGTTGTTGAAACCTATGTGAGTGAAAACCGGTTCATTCCCAATGATTCAAAATTTGAAAATGGTGAAATTGTGCGCATAATTACCGGGCCAAATATGAGTGGCAAAAGCACTTTTTTGCGCCAGGTTGCTTTGATCGTTTTAATGGCTCAAATTGGAAGCTTTGTCCCGGCCAGTTCAGCCACAATTGGTATAACCGATCGAATTTTCACCCGCATTGGTGCTCAGGATGAAATTCATGCAGGTCAATCAACTTTCATGGTTGAAATGATCGAGACAGCCAATATCCTTAACCATGCTACTAATCGCAGTCTTTTGATTCTCGATGAAATTGGCCGCGGTACCTCCACCTACGATGGACTTTCAATTGCCTGGGCAGTGGTTGAATATATTCATAATCATCCCAAACTGCGTGCCCGCACTCTTTTCGCCACCCATTATCATGAACTTACCCAGTTAAGCGAATTGCTCCCAGGAGTTCGTAATTACAATGTGGCGGTCAGCGAAGCCGACAATAATGTGGTATTTCTCCACAAAATTGTGGCGGGAGGTGCGGATCGATCCTATGGAATTCATGTCGGACAATTAGCTGGTTTACCGCGACCGGTTGTGCAACGGGCTGCAGAAATTTTAAAACAACTTGAATCAAGTTCCGGAAAAGCGATAAATTTGCAAGCCCCTGCACCTCAACAAATGCTTCTTTTCCCTGAGACAAACCCAATCATATCCAGTCTTAAACAAATCGATATTGATTCATTGTCGCCAATTGAAGCTCTCAACAAGTTGTACGAGTGGAAACGAAAATTTATGGAATAGCAACCTGCTGCTGGTTACTTTCGCTTTCCCGGCGATTGTATTGTTCAGTCAGAATTTCCAAACCGGATAATAGCTTTCCATCGCTCTTAACCATTTGAAAAGAAGATGCGAAAACATTGAAAAGCGATTTACCTGTGGCTGCTTCGGTCAGGAAAATTGCCCGGGCTGCATAAGCGATTATATTGCGTGGCTCAATGCGGTCCAGATCATCAAAAAACCAGCCGCAAGATGTGTACATGCGTTGCCGCTCTACCAAAGCCTGCAGCATCAATTTGATTTTACGAATATCATTTGCTGATAGAACATCAAAGTGGTCATCTATAAATTGATTTTCTGTTAATTGCGCGGTTATAACCTTGCCGTATTGCATTCGAATTTTTTGAGAGTCAACCTGGAAGTCAGTCATGACTCCATCAAACTCTAAATCGATTTCTTTTGCGACTGCGTCAATGGCTGCCCTCAAGGGCTTTTTCCACTCACTGTTGGCAGTACAGTCACACCCATTGCCCCACCTGCTAACACCATGATGGCAACTCCAGGATGAATTCTCTCGCAATTTTATAGTTTTTTGTGGAGGATTTTTACGCAACCACAGGCCTGGATAGGTATATTCAATATTCTGTCGTGACAATGACCCATTCAGAAGATAATCCAGGAACTTTTCACGAAATGGCTGGTGATGTCCATACAGCTCCCCATCCGATGCAGCCAAAATCAATTTGGAGGTGTTACCCTTCAAGGATTGATTGAATAAAGGCATTACCGAGCCGGATGCAAAATGATCAGCATTCATGGTGGAGAGGGGATCAAAACTAATTTTCGTGCTGATTTCGCGATTGTAGAAAAAAACAGCTATCTTTCTATTTTCTTCAAGTTCTACCCAATATGGTTCTGTGCCATCGGGTTCCTCACCTTGTGCTTGCCAGGGGGCTAAGATTGTAAAGGTAATCCCTTTTTCAGCCATAATATTCAATGTTTCCATGTCCACAGCGGTTTCGGGCAGCCACATTCCTTCAGGTTTATGACCAAAACGGTACTCGAAATCGTCTATCCCCCATTGAATTTGCACCAGTTTGTCAAGCCTGGTAGCGAGTGGCAAAATTGTATGATGATAAGGTTGAGCCAAGGCATTGCCAACTCCGTACCGTTTGTAATTCCGTTGTTCTTGCGAAATTATATCTTTGACAGTCTCGGGGTAATATTTTTCCATCCAGGTGAATAAAGTGGGACCAACATTGAAGCTGATGCGTTCAAAGTTGCACAGTTCTGCGTTTGGTTTATAACAATGATGGTAAATTAGCTCATTCCAATTGCTGTAGGGAAAAGATCCTTTTTCATCCGGGATCAATCCTGTTATGGCGTCTTCTCTCGCCGGCTGATAAAAATGGGCGTGAACACTCAGTGCAAATTCACTCATTTGTAATAATCCGAATTAAATTCTTCATTCTTGCTTTTACTCTCCTGTTAAGAAATTGATTTGTTGTGTCAGTCGCGCGGGTAATATGCCAAATCTGCGTGATAGAACATCCAGGCTTGTTGTTCTATCTTCTGCCAGGGTATCCAGCCAGAAAAGCGAGACAGGAAAGAATTTTATGAATTGATCCATGTAAACCGCGATGATCCGTAAATACGCTGGAGAAAGTGAAACCAGAACCCTCTTTAAATTGAGGGTATCCAGTAATAATTCAACAATTTCTCGAAAAGTATATATCTCTCCGCCTCCAATTTCAAGTATTTCATTCAACGAGTTTGTTTCCTGCATTGCTACAGATATTGCAGCGATTAAATCGTCTATCCAGAGTGGCTGCAAAGCGCTCAGGCCATTCCCAGGCATAATAAAAAAACCCGGGGAGCGCTTTAGTAGTTTTGCCAGAGATACCAAGAATTGATCACCAGGCCCATAAACGTTGGCGCAGCGGAAAATGGTGTATGCGACCCCACTTTTTTCTATAAATTTTTCGGCAATTGCTTTTGCTTTTAATACAGGATATGCTGAATTTTGATCCGCCCCTAAATAACTAAGATAAAAAACACGCTTAACTTTGCTTGAACGGGCTGCTTCCATCAAGTTCTTGGTGCCGAGAATATCAACTCCATTAAGATCGGCTTTGGTGGCCTGGCGCTCGGTTCCAGCCAGATGAAATATCACTTCGATGTCTTTTAATGCGGCACTCAAGCCACGCGTATCGCTGAGACTGCAAACAGTTGCCTCAACCGATATTCCTTTCGGTAAGTTGGGGGAGGATTTCGAAGGTTTAAGTAATGTACGAACAGGGTATCCTGAAGAAACCAGTTGTTGTACCAATCTGCGACCAATAAAACCCGTTCCACCTGTTACTAATATCATTACGTCGAATTATAGCAGAGCCTGGTATTTTCCCCAGAAAATCTGGGTAAAAATCGCATAAAATCCACCCCTTCCTCGATAATTGTTCTGTTTACCTCAATCAATAGTGGCATGGGACTTGCTACATTAAATGCACCCAACCATTCGATCGAGGAATCTATGTTTGAAATTGAAAACAACAATCTTAATTCAAAACTTGGCTTGCATTATTTTCCTGACACCTTCCATTATCGTCAGGAAGATATCAGTAAATGGATCCCAGAATTACGCGCAATGAAAGTGGGCTGGCTGGTAATTAAATCATCCGCCGAGCGTGCGATCCCAGAGTCATTCATCAAAGCCTTAATAGATGAAAATATTACACCCGTCGTTGAATTCAATCTGGCATTGAATGGAAAAACGAAAGTGAAAGAACTTCAGGTAATATTCGAAGCATATGCCCGTTGGGGTATCAAGTATATTATCCTTTTTGACCGCCCAAATCAGAAAACTCAGTGGCAGGCTGTCAATTGGATGCAAAACGATCTGGTTGACCGTTTCCTTGATCAATTTATTCCACTGGCGCGCCAGGCCATCGAATCGGGATTGGTATCAGTATTTCCCGCATTGGAACCCGGGGGTAGTTATTGGGACACTGCTTTTTTAAGGGCTTGTTTTAACCATCTGCAGCGCAGGAAGCAAGATTTAATCATCAATAACATGGTTCTTTCAGCGTATGCTCACAGCAATGGAAAAAGCTTAAATTGGGGGTCTGGCGGTCCGGAACAATGGCCGGAAACCCGGCCTTATATTACTCCCGAGGGATCACAGGATCAATGCGGTTTCAGAATTTTCGATTGGTATCAGGCGATTGCACAGGCTGTTTTTCAAAAAGAATTCCCCATAATTTTATTACAGGCTGCATCTGTTCAGTCTCCCGAAAATACCGTTTTGACTGAAGAGCAAACGAAACAAAACCGGCTTACACAATGTCAATTAATTGATATCTTAAAAGAACCTCAGCTTAATTTAAGTGATTCAAATGGAGAAGTGGAGAGCATTGACACAAACGTGCTTTCATGTAATTTTTGGCTATTGGCCGATTCTCTCGCCGATGACACCTCAGGTTTTGCCTGGTTCCAAAACGGGGAAGCAGTTTCCCCCTGCGTAAATCGGCTTAAAGAAGAGAAAAAAACTTTTGAAGAACCCGTCGTTTCCAAAAGCCAGATCCAATATACCCCCAGCACTCACCACCCAATCCGACATTATGTACTCCTACCGCTTTTTGAATCAGGTGTATCCGATTGGCACCTGGCCGTCGTCCAGCCTTACATCAAGAAACATCAAGCCACACTTGGATTTTCTTTGAATGAAGCCCGTTTAGCAGCAAATGTAACCGTTGTAGCCAATCCTAAAACCATACCGGAGGAATGTCTGAATGAACTGCGTCAGGCTGGTTGTAAGGTTGAAAGAATCTACGGCGATGGCACGAGTATTGCAACAAAGTTAGCAGAGAGGTGATGCATGAATAATCCTGGTAGTCAATCCAACAAGAATCCATTTGAATATAAAACATTTAAGCCAGTCCTTAAAGTGATTGGACTTGGCGGAGGCGGATCGAATGCAGTCAATCGAATGATCGAGCTGGGCTTGCCCGGTGTCGAATTCATTGCTGCCAATACCGATTCACAAGCGTTGAAATCTTCTTTAGCAGAAAAAAAGGTGCAGATCGGACCACTGATTACACGTGGATTGGGCGCAGGCGGGAATCCTCAAGTTGGTTATGATGCAGCCCGTGAAAGTGTTCAAAATCTGGCAGATGCTCTTGAAGGAGCAGATATGGTCTTCTTAACTGCTGGAATGGGCGGTGGTACCGGTACTGGCGCAATTTCGATTGCTGCACAAGTAGCCAAACACATGGGCGCAGTTACTGTTGCAATCGTAACAACACCTTTTGGATTTGAAATGGGCCGTCGAAAAGCTAACGCTCAAGAAGGCTTGGCTCGTCTACGACAGCAAGTCGATACGCTTATTACAATCCCGAATGATCGCTTGTTGAATATTGCTCCCCGAGATTTACCCCTCGACATGGCTTTTCGTCTGGCGGATGATGTGTTGCGTCAGGGTATTCAGGGAATATCTGAATTGATCAATCAGACCGGATATATTAATGTTGATTTTTCACATATTCGTAATGTTATGAAAAATGGCGGCGGCTCACTTTTATCAATTGGCATTGGTCGTGGTAAAGACAAAGCACAACAAGCAATTTACAACGCTCTCCACCATCCTTTGCTTGAGTCGGTTAATATCGAGAATGCTTCTGCCATCATTGCCAACATCACAGCTGGAACAGACTTGCCTTTTATCGAGGTTACCGAAGCATTAAACAACTTACACGAACAAACTGGCCGTAATGCCGATATCATTCCAGGCGTGATCGTAGACCCCAAATTGGAAGATCGTTGTCAGGTCATCCTGATCATCACCGGCTTAGGAGCCACACCCATTGAATCTACACCGGTTACAACTTCCCACGACGTTCCCTTGAAGCAGTTTAATTTTGCTACCGCTGTTTCGCAACGCCAGGTGCAAGAAAGTGTTAATGCATCGGTGGAAGTAACAGTTGACTCAACCAACCTGGATCTGCCAGCATTTTTAAGACGCCGCAATAATCGATGAATTCAAATGAAAATGAGGCACCTTTGAACGAGATCTATCAACAGGTTTATCGAAAATTCCCAGAAGTAGCAGGTAAACGGCCGGTTAAACATGAACAGCCCAATGGTCACGTTTTGCTGGTTTTCAAAGGCAGTGGTACCACCCCAGATGGAAAGAAAATAGCACGAACAATTCGAGTGCTGGTTAATGAAAAGGGTAAAATCGTCAAAATGACGACCTCACGCTGATTTTACGAGGAAACAATGAAAAAAATAATTGAAAAATACGAAATATATTTTTGGGACACGCTTACAGCAGCAATGGCAAATTCTCGACTAATACAAAAAACTATTCGAATTGCCTACCCCATCTTTCAAGGTATTGACTTGAAGAAAATGATTAAGGCAATAACAATTTCTGGCTTTTCAGGTTTTGCAACAGGCTGGGCAATTTATTACATACTCTTAATGATTCAAAATTAAGTATCTTTCTGGTTAGATCCTCTCTCATGAAAAGTTGTTGCATTCTCAGGCAGCAACTTTTTCATTTGTAACGCGGGTTTATTCTCTCCATCTAAAAATTCCATTTGTTTGTTCTGTATAACAAACCGAATCCAGAAACATGCTAAAATCAATTAATATTTGGGAAGCGAGCCGAACACAAATAATATGCGAAAATTCTTTGGAATTCTCATTATCGCAATTACATTTTTTGCCTGTTTGTTCGCCGCAATTTATTTGGCGGAGAATGTTGCTCCATCCAGAAACTCGTCTGTAAATCCAAATTTCGAATTGACCAATCAGAGCAGCTTATTGGTTCTGGTCGTTGATCAGATGGTCGAAAAAAAGCCTAATTTGATTTCCGCATGGACATTGGTTTTTTATCAAAACCAGGAGAATGGAATCATTTTGTTGCCATTAGGTTTACGCTACATGAACAATTTTGACCAGTTAAATCAGCAGCTACGTATTGATAGTAAGCACAATATTTCCTCCATTACAATAAACGACTATCAAAAAACATTTAACATGAAGTGGGACGGCTATTTGTTGCTTGACCTGGATGGACTCTCTTCTTTGCTGGCCTGGGTTTCACACCAAGAGCTAGAATATTCAACAGATCAATTAATTGCGTTGACATCCAACCATGACAATGCTGAATTATTCCTCGATGATGTTTGCAGAACAATAAATGGAAAATCACCTGCTGATATAAATCAAATAGATTGGGAGCGCTTATCACCCACACATCTTACCAGCCCTCTTACTAAAGAAAAGCTAAATGATGTCTGGTTATCCTTGCCAACGGATCAGTTGCTGCAATGTGAATGGTATATGCTCATAAATTAATTGAAAATTAAGAACCAGAACATCAACTTGTACATGGATTTCTTCGAAATTGTGGGCTGCATGATATAATTTTTTCTAACAAAAAGCTTAAAAAAAATTTAAGATCGGAGCACAAATTGGAAAAGGACAACAAACCTGAAAAAATTAAAGATGACGTGGTGGTAACCTTGAATTATGAACTTCGTGTCAACGGAGAGATTGTTGACAGCTCTGAAGATGGCGATCCAATCGTTTTTTTACAAGGTTCAAATCAAGTTGTATCTGGATTGGAAAAAGCCATTTATGGCATGAAAATTGGTGAAACCCGCGACATCACAGTATCACCCGATGAAGGATATGGAGAATACGATCCGGATGCTGTCACAGAAGTTGAACGCAGTGAATTTCCCGATGACTTCCCATTAGAACCTGGCATTGAAATAACCGTGCATACCGAAGAAAGCGATGATGAGGGTGGCGAATTTGAAGAAGTTATGGAAGCGACGGTGCTTGAGGTTGGGAAATCTGTGGTCAAATTAGACTTTAATCATCCATTGGCTGGAAAAACTTTGGATTTTAAGGTCGAAGTTGTTGACCTTCGCGAGGCAACAGAGGAAGAGATCGAGCATGGCCATGTACACGGTGATGATGACGAATTTGAATTTGACGATGGGGATCTGGATGAATTAGAATACTAGAGTAATCAACTCAAAGAAAAAAAGAACCCCAGTGTCTCCAAGCAACTCTGGGGTTCTTTATTTATTCATCAATATTCAAAAGCTTACGCAGCCTCTCTTTATCAAAGTCAACGACAGCTTGCCCATGGATACTGAATGTGGGTGAAACCAGGTTCCCATTGGCTTGAGATCGGACATAGGCAGCCGCTTGCGGATATTCATTAACATTTATTTCCAAAAATTCGATGTAGTGATCCTTCAACCAATTACGTGCATGCTCACAATCAGGGCACCAGGATGTGCAGTACATGACAACATCAGCCGTTGGCATCTCACCAACATCCGGAAGATCCATAAAATGACGACCACTTTCAGGATCCATCTCCATAATCACATCGAAAATTATCTGGTTCACCGGTAGATCATCAATATCGTGCACATCAATATAACGAATGATGCCCTTTTTATCAATTACAAAAATGGCGCGCTCACTCCTTCCGTCATCTCGGAAAACCCCATATTTTTTAGCAACTTGGCCATGCGGCCAAAAATCACTGATCAATGGATAAGAGATCCCACCTAATTCTTTTGCCCATGCTTCCAAACAAGGTATGTGGTCTACGCTGATACCCAGAACCTGGGTATTTAATCCCTCAAACTTGGCGATATCAGCCTCGTAACTCGGGATTTGATTCGTTCAGACTGGCGTCCATGCTAAGGGGAAGAAAACAAGAACTACATTTTTCCCCAAATAATCTGAAAGCTGCACAGTCCTATTATAAGTTGCAGGACGTGTAAAATTAGGCGCTTTGTCACCAACTTTTAGTTTCATTATTTTTACCTTTGATTTTTTTTACCTTGGATTTTAACTAGTAAAGATTATTTTCAAATTATCATTTTACTCTTATTTAGTTTATTTATTCAACTTTTGTAGAATAGAGCTTTCAGAAACTATCGAATTCTTCTCCATACTTACATCTGGAAGAATGCATTAGAATTATATTTAACAAAATGTCTCATATAAAAAGTTTGACTTATCTATTTTCCTTCAGTATGGTATTGGTCTTGCTAAGTGGAATGGCTTGTACCCCAGCCGCTCTTGACACCATTAGCAAAACAGCCACTTACTCTGAATTAACTGAAACCCAGATCGAAACTGTTTTTCCAAATAGCGCTCAATCAACTCCATCCCCCCCACAACCGCTCTTCACGAAGACTGTGAAGATACCTGATCCAGCAGTTGTCGATTCCCAATCCAATTCCGAATACAAAATAAGCGTATTCTTTAATTACGGTCTCCAGCATGCCAGGGTCACTCAAGAAATTAATTACAAAAATATAATGCCCCAGGCCATTAATTCATTTATATTGGCTTGTGATCCATTACGATATGAAGGCGCCATCAGCATCAAAGAGGTATCAGTCAATCAAAAAAATTCTGATTTTGAAATTGGCAGTTATTGGCTTGAAATAAACCTAAAGGAAGCATTGCAACAAGGTGAGCAGGCAACAATCGATCTATCATACGAGCTTACACTACCGCCGATCCCAGAACCAGCCGATGATCGTAAACCAGCTATTTTTGGGTACACACCATTACAAAGCAATTTCGCCGATTGGTACCCGATGATTGTTCCGCGCGATGAAAACGGTAATTGGCTATTGCATAGGCCCTGGTTCTATGGTGAATATTTGGTATATGATCTCGCCAATTACTCTGTTGATATTCAGATCGAAGATTTTAGAGAGAATTTGTTAATCGCAGCCAGTGCAAAAAATGAATCCGGGCAGAATGGTTCTTATCATTACCACCATGAAAATGCGCGTAATTTTGTTTTTAGTGTCAGCCCATCTTACCAATTCTCCCAAACGAACGTTGAGGGTATTGCGATCACCAGTTATTATTTTCCATTTCATAAATCTGCTGGCGAGCAGGTTTTACAAGAGACCGCCAAAGCTGTGGCATTATATACCAGATTATTCGGACCTATTCTCAATAATAATTTGACCGTGGTTGAGGCTGATTTTTTGGATGGTATGGAATTTGACAGCTTTTATTTTCTAAGTCGTGGTTTCTACAATTTATTTGATGGAACACCGAAAGGCTACTTGACCACCATCGCAGTCCACGAAACTGCCCATCAGTGGTGGTACACTAGCGTGGCTAACGATCAAGCAATGCAACCCTGGTTGGATGAAGCACTCTGTACTTACAGTGAATACCTTTACTATGAAAACATATACCCGCAGTTATCCAGTTGGTGGTGGGCCTACCGGGTTGACTTCTATAACCCTGCCGGGTATATTAATGCGCCTATTTATGATTATCAAGGCTTTATCCCTTATCGAGATGCGGTATACCTTCAAGGTGCAAAGTTTCTGCATACTCTACGAGCTTCAATGGGTGATGTTGCGTTCTTTGAATTTTTGCAACAGTATAAAAACAAATTTAATGGCAAACTCAGCACAGAATCCGAATTTTGGCAGCTGGCAGAATCAATAAGTAAAAACGATTTATCATCGATTAAATCAACTTTTTTTAATTCGGGTCCTTAAAAATTTGCATCAACTTAAACAGAAAAATAATTAATTAGAATGAAAATTAAGTTTGTTTGTTTTGATTTTGTTCTGTATACTATAGATAGTTGAAGTTAATCATACAGGAGGAAATATGGCACCATTGATAAAAATTGAAGGGATCGGTCCAAAGTTTGCTGAGAAATTGGCAAAAGTTGGGCTAAAATCCACGGAAGGATTATTGAAGGCTGGTTCTACACCCCAAGGACGCAAAAAAATAGCTGAAGATACTGGTATTTCCGCTACTCTCATCTTGGAATGGGTTAACCTTACGGACTTATTTCGCATAAAAGGTGTTGGCGAAGAATATTCGGATTTGCTGGAAGAAGCAGGTGTAGACACAGTTGTGGAATTAGCAACCCGCAATCCACAAAACTTGATTGTAAAAATCCAAGAGGTAAATGCTTCCAAAAAACTGGTCAGAAAATTACCCGTACTTTCACAAGTAGAAGATTGGGTTCAGCAAGCCAAAAAATTACCACGTGTTATTCAATATTAAAATTTATATTGTGAGACTGATCAGCTCCTTTTTTCCAGGAGCTGATCTCATTTTTCAGATTGGATGAATGATATGAAAAGGTGCCCAAATCCAAATATTCCTACACAAAGAAATTCTTTGCGGCCATTTATTGTGTTGGGTGCAATTTATGGTGTGCTTACTTCTTTGTTTGTCATTTTCATGCTCAAATCAAAAAGGCGAGGCGTTCAATTATCTACTTCCACAACACTAACCTATATACCCCTTGAAACTGAGCTGATTGCAGATACCTCATTGGATCAAGCCCTAATTGTTCAAGACGATCTGACCAAAATCTCCGGCATTGGCCCTGTCATTTCCAATTACCTGAAAGCCAATGGAATTTTAACATTCAAGCAACTTAGCAAATTATCTGTAAACCAAATAAAAGAATTATTGGCGCAAAAGCAATACCGCCTGCAAGATCCGGAAACATGGCCGCAGCAAGCTCAATTGGCAGCTGAAAAAAACTGGGAGGCGCTGGCAAAGCTCCAAAAAAAATAAACAGGTATGAGTAGCTAACTTGGTCAAAACAGTGCATTCAACTTAAATATTTTTTCAATTGTGAGTGATGAACTATCGCCATCCCCAAATCTCGGATTTCAACCGGCTTACATGGTTTGCCTTTTAGAATTAAACGAATTGTGTATAAATTTGCAAACCCAAGTGCACCTTATCAATATTAAGAATCCTTAAATTTTCCAGGAAGTGATTGACTCTGTCGTTCATTTTTCCTATAATGAAATTGCAGGGAGCTCTAAGAAATTGAATTAGCCCCTTTACCTTAAAAATCAAATCATTAGACTGAATTTCAGGGAGAGGGATTCTCCGTTGTGCAATTCAATCGATTTGAAAAATCATTCCCAGAATGGTTAAGTCTCTCCTTAAAAATCGGAGAGCATGAAGCTTCTTGGGATGGGTAAGGACAAGCTAAAATTAGGTTACTTGGAGCCCCTGTTTCAACAACAAGATCCATTCTTCATTTATATTATTCATGAAGAATGGATCTTTTCTGCTTTTAGAAGACCAACAAAATCTAAATTTCGATATTTCTCATTATGATCCAACCCATAACCCACCACAAAACGGTCTGGTAAATCATAACCGCAGTAACGAGCAGGTATTTCAATCAGGCGGTGAGCAGGTTTGTTGAATAATACGCACACCTCTAAACTTTTTGGTTTTCTCTCCTGAAGATTCTTGAGCAAATAATTAAGAGTTAATCCAGTATCGATCACATCTTCCACAAAAACGACATGCCTGTCTCGAATAGGAAGGTCAAGATCTTTTACCAAACGAACTTCGCCCTGACTTCGTGCGTGCGAACTGTAGTTGCTTATTGCCAAAAAGTCCACCTGACAATCGATGGTTATTGATCTTAAAAGATCCGCCATAAAAATAAAAACGCCCTTCAAAATCCCTATAAAAATTGGGGTTTTATCTTGATAATCAAATGAAATTTGTTTGCCAAGGAAATCAACTTTCTCCTGAATTTGTTCGGCAGTAAATATTACTTCTTTAATGTCCGCCATAAGCGGGTTTTTTATCTCACTCATTCATTCCTCCCTGAGATGCTGTACCGCGGATTGATTGTGCCTCTTCAACCAAGCCGTATTTCACCATCAAATCCCGAATATCACGCCTTTTCATCAGTTTTACCCGAATTTCGGGGTATAGCTCGGTCATAAGCCTTATCTTTTTATTCTTAAAACTGGCCAATTGCGGCCGTAAAGTGGTTAATTCAATAAAAAGATCCTGTTCAGGTAAATAGAAATCCGGGGCAAAGGCTAGTTTGACTTTTCCATTTTTGTCCCATTCCAATTCAAACAATTTGGGTTCGTATTGCCAACTTATCCCATAAAAATTTAGAATTCTGGCAAACATCTCTTCTGATGGGTGTGAAAATTTTTCTGTTCTTATCGAATCCAAGGTATATTTAGCCTGCCAACCGCTTAATTTTTTGTGATTTGAGCTACCCACCAGGCAGCCCGGTCAATGGAAATATTGTCTGTATTGATTGTCAAATCAAAATGCGATGGATCATTCCAGTCAACATGATAGAAACGCTCCAAATACATACTGCGATAGCGATCACTTTGCTCGATTTGCGCTAAAGCAGCCTCAGGATTGACATTCTTTGATTTGCACACATTATTAATACGAGTTTGTCTGCTGGCAATAATACGAATGCGCATAATATTGGCAACGTCTTTTAAGACGATATGGCTGGCACGCCCAACGATAATATGTTTGCCTTCATTTGCAAATTCTAATAATATCTTCTTGACCGCAGCCAAATATGACTGACATGTCTTATCATCCGGGCACAATCCAAACAACTCAAATTCATCTATCATAGCAAGTGCCATGTCTGGAGCACCGATTTGCTTGGCTGCCTGATTAATGACTTCCCGCCAAATTAATGCGTATCCACAATGCTCAGCTAATAATTTTGCAAACGTGCTTCCACCGCTTCCATATTCCCGGGAAATGGTGAAAACTGATATCATTTTTCCTCCTGTATTCATTCGATCTAAATTATAGCATTGAGTAATTTCAAGCGGTAATATATTGAAAAATGGCGTTTTTACCCCAATTGACCACAAAAAAGATGGAAATTTCCGGCTTTACAATTGTTTGCTCGCGTTTTTCTTAAGCGATTGGAATAGGGTAGAATCAAATTGTAAAATGCAATTTGGATTGGAGTTGAAAATGATTTCGCGAATTGGGATAATTACCGCTGGAAATGATGTGCCCGGGTTGAACGCTGCTATCCGTGCGATTGGCAAAACAGCGCTTGAAACTGGCATCGAAGTGATCGGGTTTCATGATGGTTTCAATGGTTTGATTACAAACAATGGGCAGCAATTGCTTGGGCCAGACCTATCTGGAATAATTACTTTGGGCGGCACAATTTTAGGGACCAGTGAGGATCTGCCTGGAAATGGACTGGAATCCAAATTAATTATTGAAAAAGCCAAAGCTACATACAGGAAACAAAAACTCGATGCCCTGATTGTACTGGGTGGCGCAATTATGCAAAATGGCGCTTATGCCTTATCACAGGCCGGATTAAATATCCTCTCCCTGCCAAAATCGATATCCAATGATCTGGCATTTACCGATTACACGATCGGTTTCGACACCGCTTTGACCGTTGCAACCGAAGCCATCGACAGACTTCATTCAACTGCTTACAGTCATCACCGCATCATTATCGTCGAGATTTTGGGCAGGCATGCTGGCTGGCTCACGCTTGGAGCTGGAATTGCCGGCGGAGCGGATATTATTTTAATCCCTGAAATCCCATATTCAATGAAAAACGTTGCTGGTGCAATTGAAAAAAGGAAATTGGATGGCAAAAAATTCAGCATTGTCGCTGTTTCAGAAGGTGCCCTTACCCAAGAAAATGTTGATTTCTTCACCCGCAATAAAGAAATAAACCGCAAAATGAGAGAAGGTGTTGAGTTTGAAACAATTCACTCGCGTTTAAAAACAATTGAAAATCAATATGCTGATAATACAAATCTTCTTTCGCAATTATTGCGTGAATTAACCGGGATTGATACCCGCGTCACTATTCTTGGGTTATTGTTAAGGGGCGGAACACCTTCCGCCATTGATCGTCTGAGAGCAACTCAGCTCGGTTCCAGCAGTATCTCATTTCTCCAATCCGGAAGTCAGGGAGTTATGCTAGCCTTCCAGGATAATCAGGTTGTTGGAGTTCCGCTTAAAGATGTGGCGGGCCGGCATAATCCCCTTCCAATTGACCATACATGGATAGATTGTGCCCGCAAAGTTGGGACTTGTTTTGGCGATGAATAATCAAGTTTGGGGTTCTTTTATCAAGAATTTTCGTAGAAACCAGAGGCGGTAATGTTTTTACCCACGACAATAAGTGAAATGAATCAATTAGGGTGGGATGCGTTGGACGTCATCCTGGTCTCAGGTGATAGCTACATTGACAGCCCATACATCGGTATCGCTGTCATTGGTCACCTCCTGGTGGATTCCGGTTACCGGGTGGGTGTGATTGCCCAGCCACAACTTAACAGCTTAGACGACATTGGCCGATTAGGAGAACCAAAATTATTTTGGGGTGTATCTGCCGGCAGCATTGATTCAATGGTCTCAAACTACACAGCCTCGATGAAGAAACGCAAACAGGATGATTACACACCCGGTGGAATCAATAATCGTCGTCCTGATCGAGCAACGATTGTCTACACCAATCTGATTCGTCGTTATTTTAAACAAACAGCTCCAGTTGTTCTGGGCGGTTTAGAGGCAAGTCTGAGACGATTGGCTCATTATGATTACTGGAGTGATCAGATTCGCAGATCAATCCTATTTGATTCAAAAGCTGATTTCTTGATCTACGGTATGGCTGAGCGATCAATTCTTGAACTATGCCAGGCACTCGTTGAGAATAAATCGCCATTATCCATGCGCGGATTATGTTACATCGCCAAAGAATCTCCACCTGATTTTCTGGAATTGCCATCATTTGAAGAAGTCTCAACAAATAAATATCGTTTTATTGATGGATTTCATACATTCTATAAAAATAATGATCCCATTACGGCAAAAGGATTAAGTCAAAAGCATGGTGACAGGTACCTGATCCAAAATCCACCTGCTTTTTTCCTTACCCAGCCGGAGATTGATCATGTCTATAGCCTGAATTATGAGCGGGAACTGCACCCTTTTTATCGCAAACAAGGCGAAGTGCGTGCTCTTGAAACCATTCGCTTTTCAATAAATACACACCAAGGCTGTTATGGCGAATGTAACTTTTGTGCAATTGCAGTCCATGAAGGCCGCACAATTCGCTGGAGGAGCCAGGAATCCATTCTTGCTGAAGGCCATATTATCTCCAAACTTCCAGGCTTTAAAGGATTTATCCAAGATGTTGGTGGAGCGACTGCCAATATGTATGGCTTTGAATGCAACAAGAAAGTGACCCGCGGCGCTTGCCCGGAGCGGCGTTGCCTTTTTCCGGTCATGTGCAACGCATTACGGCCAACGCATCAGCCGCAAATAACACTTTTAAAGGCATTAAGAGAAATACCCGCTGTTAAAAAAGTTTTTGTAGGCTCAGGTCTCCGCTACGATCTTATTATTAATGATCACCGATTTGGAAGTCGTTACCTGGCGGAGATTGTTGATCAGCATGTCTCTGGGCAATTGAAAGTTGCCCCGGAGCATACTGATCCGACAATTTTAGCTCTGATGGGAAAACCAAAAATTGAAAAGCTACTTGAGTTCAAAAAGAAGTTCGACGCGCTCAACAAAATAAATGGAAAGCGTCAATTTCTCACTTATTATTTCATCGCTGCCTATCCGGGTTGTGATGAAAAAGAAATGCAGGCCATGCAGCGATTCGTTAGCCGGCAATTGAATACCACACCGGAGCAGGTCCAGATCTTTACCCCCACCCCCTCCACCTATGCCAGTGTCATGTATTACACCGAAATCAACCCTTTTACCATGCAACCAATTTTTGTAGAGAAATCGCTGGCGAAAAAGAACCGTCAAAAAGAAACCCTTACCAAACCATCCAATAGGAAAAAATTGCATGCCTGAAATCTTCTTCGTCATACCGCCCGGATTGGAAGCCATTGCTGCCCGTGAAGCACTGGATACATTAACTCTTTATTCAGACAAGCTGGCAAAAGAAGGACTTTCTTCTTTTCCTGAAATTAAATGCAGTTGGAATTTCATCCACATAGCCAACCGTGAACTGCGAGTGCCGACCCGTATATTGGTACGCTTAGGGAATTTCCGGGCAACAAATTTTGCTGAACTTGTCAAAAAAGCTGCCCGCATCACTTGGTCCGACTTCCTTTCAAAAAATAGTACCATCACCATTCGAACTACCTGTAAAAAGTCGAAACTTTACCACTCTGATGCAGTTACAGAACGGGTTCACAAAGCCATTGAAATGCAAATGCAGCAAAAGATAAATCTTGCAAAACACAAAGAAGAGGACGAGCCTTCTCCTATCGATCAATTAATTTTAGTCAGATTGGTTGATGATGAAGTGGAAATCAGTATTGATTCATCAGGCGAACCTTTATATAAACGTGGTTATCGCCTGGCGAGTGCCAAAGCACCAATCCGGGAAAATCTTGCAGCAGCAGTTTTGCTCGCATCCGGATGGAAGTATGATCAACCGCTCATAGATCCTTTCTGCGGCTCAGGCACCTTCCCAATCGAAGCCGCTTTACTTCAGAATAAGATTCCCCCCGGTGCCAATCGGAGTTTCGCCTACCAAAACTGGCCAGTTTTTCAAAAACAATTAAAGTTCTTACCCGCCAATTTACCATTGTCCGGACCAAAAGTTCCAGCAAGAAATAATATTTATGGATCCGACCGGGACCAAGGGGCAGTTCAAGCAGCAATCGAGAATGGCAAGCGTGCCGGAGTTGAAAAATACATTCAATGGAACTGGCACGCCTTCTCAGACCTGCCGCTATACGAACAACCGGGTTGGATCATCACCAACCCCCCTTATGGTCAGCGAATTTCCTCAAACAAGGACCTTCGTAATCTATACGCACAATTTGGCAAGATCGTCCTGAATAATTTTAAGGATTGGCAAATCGTTTTCCTGTGCTCAGACATTAAATTGGCAACTCAGACTCAACTGAAACTCAAGCCGCTCCTAAAATTCTCCAACGGCGGGATTAGAGTGACTGCATATTCAGCCAGGGTTTAATTCAAGTTGTTATGGGTAATTTAAAATTTGGATCAATGATGCTCTCTATTTGTACCCATTAAGTTAATTTAATTAATGCTCAACACCCTCCTTTCAAGAATTTGCGTTTTTCATTTTGATACTTTAATTGAAACCTATGGCAACTGATGGGTAACAATCATTGCGAGGAGGGCGTTTAACAATCGACGCAGCAATCCTGTCCTATACGAGAAAGAGTGCTTCGTTGCGCTACTCCTCATCACAAAAAGTAGTGGTTGTCAGGTCGGTTACGAATTAACTTGAGAAAAAAGTCAAAAGGCTTTCCTTCCGAGGGGTATGATGATTCTTTCACGTTAGATATCCCGTAAGGGAGAAGCATCCGGGAATCTATTCCATCCTCTAATAACATAATCACCGCGGATGCTTCGCCCATGCGACAACGACTGAAAACAAAAAGATATGGTGCGTTTCGAACGCATCCTGAGCCTTGCCTGCATTGCGTTTTGATATTTCATCCTCGAATACCACCTTTCGGCAGTGTAGCGGAATCTGCTCATAACATAAAGAGGTGGTACGTTACGAACCAGTTTGAGAAATAAAATTGTAAAAGGTTTTCCTTCCGTGGGGTATTGTGTCTCTTCCACGTGAGATCTCTCGTAAGGGCGAAGCATCCGGGAAACTATTCCATCCTCTAATAACATACCCACCGCGGATGCTTCGCCCATGCGACAACGACTGAAAATATAAAGATATATTGCGTTTCGAACGTATCCTGTGCCTTACCTGCATTACGTTTTGATATTTCATTCTCGAATACCACCTTTCGGAGGTATTGACGAATCTACTGCTGCTGCTGCTGCTCATGACAAAACTCAAACAAGTTGGGCTGGGGCAAGGACAAGCCCCTATTTTTCAGCCCGAGCATATAATCGATGAATATCAATTTTGCGGTGGATGGCTAGATAAGTCTGAAGGTCGGGTTGATTAAAGCATTCCCCGCATTTGAACATGGTATTGATGGTGCAGGTAGTTTTATACACAACGATACGGCACGACCAGTTTATTTATTCTACTGGAATAAAATGAACGGCATATAATAACCTCTTTACGTTCATAAAATATCATAATAAATGATTCTTTTGGGTAAACCAGCTCATGTGATAATACAAAAGAAAAATGATTTCTGTGAATGTCCCCAAAAAGAGTTTAGGTTCTTGCGAATGTTTTGAATCACGAAGAGCATCGCTCGAATTAATAAAAATTCCAGACTGCCATTGTAGATAGCTTCGCAAAATTCTTTTGTCTCCAACAATTAATATAAAACCGCTTAAAATGTTGAAATAGGCTGATGATGGTAAACTTAAGCTCCAATAATTATGAATACTTGAGGATTAATGTCTAATTACACTGCAACTGCGGTTGCCTGCCCTAACATCGCCTTCGCAAAGTAATCACAATCGACAACCGATTTATATTAACGCGCGGATAGAGATCCCTGAGCCTACACGTAGAAAACAAAACAGGTAACTCGGCAGTAGACTGTCAGAATCTTATTTATTATTATCCTCCGGTACCAAAAAACCCTTTGGTACGTATTTATAAGTCACATCAATTCGAGCATGCCCCAATAGTTCTGAGATTTGCCGACGAGCGCCACGATCATCCAATCCTTGGTCAAGAAATTCGAGATATCTATTTTGAGCATAATTTGCACGCAACCGATGTACTCCACTTATTGCAATTCCCAGCTCTTTTGTTGTGTCTAGCATAGTTCGCCGAAAACCAGCCCGCCAAGAAGCACTCGGGGTAAATATAAATTGTTTTGAACGGTTTAACCTAAGGATCAGATCTTCCGGGATTGGCACCGGTCGATAGCGGCCCCCTTTTCCGGTGATATGCAGCAGGTTGTGCTCCACATCAATATTTTGCCCTTGCATTCCAGCTAGTTCATCTTCCCGCAGCCCACAACGTAATGCCAGCTCTGCCGGCAACGCATAAGCCGATTTTTTCTCCTTCAAGAATTCAACCACCTTCACTGAATCTTCTGTTCGATAGCCAAAACGTGGTGCGCGCACATTGCTATCATCCCGAAAAGATTTTGCCCATCCGCGGAATTCCGGAGTAATCGGAGATGGAGTTTTCGACCAACCGAGTTTTAAGCATCCAAGATGAACTTTTTCAAGCGCCGCTAGCAGTTTGTTCACAGTTCCTGGCGCGGAATAAGTGTAATGTTCTTCAAATGTCGTCATGATGATGTCTGGATTCAGTAACCTGGCCAACAAACCCTCATCTGTAATTTCCTCTGCACGTTTGAAGAATAAGGTTGCCGTTTGAAAATATGTTCGACGAGTGTTGATTCCCAAAATGACAGGTAATGGCTGAGTGGGATCTCCGTCTGGTCGAAGTGACTTCTTGACAGAGGTCACACCACATTCGGTTTTATACTTCTCGATTTGTTCTTTACCCCAGGTAACTTTAGCAAGAGCATGATTGACCTGGTTTGAAATGGATGACAATGACAAGCTATACCGCTTTCATCGGCTTTGGAAATCGCTTCCAGCCGTTTCTAGTATTACAGAAATATTTTTTTGTTGTGCCGTTAAGCCTTTCGTCGAGATAATCTCGGCGTACGCGCCCCTATTAAGGGGTTTAACAGGGTTTTGCACTTCGCGATGCCGGCGACCCTGAAGCGCCCTGCCTGGCATCTGCGGACTGGTTTTAGCCTGTCAAGAATGAACAGGCCGGCAAGCGCAGGACTTGCCTTATGCACCGTCAATAACCTACGTTGAAATTAATCTTGCGTTAGGGGGAACCAACCAACGTTGAGAAAAGCAATTTGTCTGCATATTAAGCCTGTATCAACTGGTGATAGCAAGCAGAGACAAGATGTACTTTAACTAAACCATAAATCAATCAGTTATTACAAGTACCCTCTTTACAAAAAAAGTGCTTGATTAAGTAATACATATGTATTACAATTATATTAATCTTATCAAGGAGTTCGAAATGCCTAAGAAAAACTCATCTATCAAACCAGTTCGTTCTTTTCGGCTCAGCGTCGAATGCATTCATCAATTGAAAGACCTCTCTGGAACTATGGGGCGTAGCGAAGGTGATGTGGTTGAAGTGTCCATCGACCGGATGTATCGAGAAGAAATCCGTTTTGGAAATCTTTTGATCAGCGAAGGTCAAAAACCTGAAGACAACTACAAAGTAGAAAAGAAAGAGGGGTAAAGATGATTGCTGGATTGTTTCACATGGTGTGGAAAGTCATTTGGAACACATTTGTGATCATTATCTGTGCCAGCTTAATTTTTGTTGGTTATAAGGCTAACCAACCTATGACAGTGGTCGGAGTGCCAAAAGGTATGACTTACGTCGAGTTCATCCAGAATCGTCTCGATGCTGTAAAAACGGTCGAGCCTTCCCGTTGTGGTTGGGGAATGATGTTATCACTGGTCACCCTGGGTCCCATCTATTCATTCGTTTATACAGAAGTTGGAATTCACCCGGACGGATTTCTTGCTCGTGGTACAGCCAATGATCCAGATATCCCAAAGGATGTAGCCGGCGCGAAGTGGTATGAAGTTCCTGGTATTTGGTGGAATACGATTGAAAGATTATCCTGGACGATGTTGGGTAAGCCAGAACCGTACGGGTGTCAATTTAAACAAATAGATGGGCTAGAATGACAGTGATACCTGTACCTTGTTCAAAGCCTGAATATGCCTGTTTGGATGAATTTATTATTGTCCTGGTAACAAAGCGAATAATTTTCCAAAAAAAACGTTTTCACAATGGTACTGAAGGCATTTTTTACAAACCAATTATTTATACCCTGACTACAAGTAGAAAAAGTCTACCTGAAACAGGCATGCATCGGATGAAAATAGGTGAAGGCTCCACTTAGTATATAGTTTTTTTAAATCCAAATAAAAACATCAAATCCTAGCCGTTTATCTGCCAGCATGGCAAATCCTGATCTTAGGCGATGTGGTCCACATCCTGCCCATGATAACTCCTTAGCGGAAATTACCGGGGGCATAGACAATTGAGCCGACAGAGAACCCTTCCTTTTAAAACAATATCTATTTAGGAATCACAATCGATGCGTACGCAGCAACTGTGCATTGATAGCAACGATCACCGTACTAAGAGACATTAGAACAGCTCCTATAGCCGGGGAGAGCAAGATGCCAATTGGTGCTAATACGCCGGCAGCTAATGGTAAAGCAACAATGTTATATCCGGCTGCCCAGATCAGGTTTTGGACCATCTTGCGGTAGCTTGCCCTGCTCAGATCGAATATTTTGACCACATCCAGCGGGTTGCTTTTCACCAATATGATCCCGGCCGATTCGATTGCCACATCTGTTCCGCTTCCAATGGCAATACCCACATCTGCGCGGATCAAGGCAGGGGCATCGTTTACGCCATCCCCCACCATAGCGACATGCTTACCCTGCTTCTGCAGTTCAGCCACTTTCTGGTCTTTATGCTCAGGTAAAACCTCCGCAAAATAGGTCTTGATACCCAGTTCATCCGCTACGGCTTTCGCAACTGCCTGGCTGTCGCCGGTCAGCATGGCAACTTCCACCCCCATTTTGCGCAACTTATCGATCGCCGGCTTACTCTCCGGGCGGATGACATCTGCAAGAGCAAAAACCGCGACAACCTGCACCCCTTCTGCGCTAGTCTGGGCTAGATTGACAACGCTCTGCCCTTTTTCGTTCGACTTTTGCTCGAATTGGAGCAGTTTATCGGGTAGCTTTAGTTTAAGCATCTCCAATAAGCGCGGACCGCCCACATACACTGCCTTTCCATCCCTCTTTGCCTGTGCTCCTCGCCCTTGAATAGCTTCGAAGTCTGAAACAGCCGGCAAGGTTAACTTGCGATCTTCTGCCGACTTGCGGATGCCGCGGGCGATGGTATGCTCAGAGTCACTTTCGATGGCAGCCGCCAATGCGAGTGCGTCATCCTGGCTCCAACCGTCGACTGTTTCGATCCCGACCACACCGAACAACCCTTCGGTCAATGTGCCAGTCTTATCAAATATGACCATGTCGATCAGACGCGCTTTTTCCAATGCCAGTCGGTCGCGTACAAGAATGCCATTTTTTGCACCCATTGCCGTGGTGATGGCCACCACCAGTGGCACCGCCAGGCCCAAAGCATGTGGGCAGGCTATGACCAATACAGTCGCTACTCGTGCGATCACTTCAACGTTAAACCCCACCGCCAGGGTCCAGGCCACTCCGGTGATGGCGGCTACACCCAATGCGATATAAAACAACCATCCAGAGGCTTTATCTGCCAGTATCTGCGTATTGGATTTACTCTGTTGGGCTTGATCGACCAGGTGCATGATACCTGCCAGAGCTGTCTCGTCTCCTGTAGCAGTCACTTTCACCCGAAGGCTACCATCGCCATTGATCGTACCGGCGATGACCTTGGTACCCGGCTGCTTTTTCACCGGTTTCGATTCGCCGGTGATCATGGCTTCATTAACCTCCGAATTGCCTTCTTGCACTTCTCCATCTGCGGGCAAACTCGCGCCCGGCCTTACCAATACCAGGTCTCCGTTATTTAAGCTTGCTGTAGGAATGATTTCAGTCTTCCCGTCAGGATTTATCCTTTCGGAGGTGTCTGGCATCAATTTGGCCAACTCCTTCAAGGCACCTGAAGCCTGTCGAATACTACGCATCTCGATCCAGTGACCGAGCAGCATGATGTCGATCAGTGAGACCAGTTCCCAAAAGAAGGTGACACTGGTAGGTAGGAACAGCGCAGCCACGCTGTAAACGAAAGCCACGCTAATTGCCAGTGAAATCAAGGTCATCATACCTGGTTTACGATTCTTCAACTCGGGTACGGCCATCTTTAAGAAAGGCAGACCTCCATAAAAGAAGACGATTACTGCAAAGACTGGGGTGATCCATTTACTGCCCGGAAATTCCGGGACACTGTACCCTAACCAGGATTGAATTGATGGACTAAAAATTAACACAGGGATCGAAATTACCAGTGAGATCCAAAACTTTTTACGGAACATTTGCTCATGCCCGCTATGATCCACATGGGCACCGTGGCCTTCATGTTCTTTACGGTTCATGGACATGCCATGTCCAGCATGCCCTCCCATATCCATGGTCATGTCATGCCCAGAAGAGCCTTTCGCCTTTATATCCATATCTTTTATGTTCATATCATGTCCGGTATGAGCATCAACATCAGCCGTCACCTTCCCGTGATCATGTTCCATTTTCGACATATCATGCACTTCATGATCGTGCTCCATATTTGGGTGTGGCAAGGTGGAGTCAATCAGATTCTGTGTTTTTTCAACAATCCTTTTATTTTTTTCTGTCATCTTTTACCTCCTGAAGCTATTAATAAAAATGAGGTTGGTTTTATATTTACAATTTCACATTAAACAAAATTCACCGACACATTCATCCTGGTTAGTTGAAGGCGGCGGTGAGGATTAATTTATTCTAATATATTTTCCCTGATAATCAAAATGCCTAATTCTCAGAACTACCTGCTGCAAAGGGAGAGAAAATCCTGTGCGATAGCTTTGCTCTCCCGTGATTGAATCATTCAGTAAGCAGGTGGATTACAGAGTCACCAATTTTCACCAAGTTCTTTTTAGGCATTACCGACGCGCCCTTTTTGCTGCAGGTAATAATTAACAATCAATTGAGTTGAAGCGGGGTCGTCAGGCAGGTGTTGCTTCCTGCAAAGGTTGTGATGGGTGCCTCTGCAACCAAGCCATTGTAACTGACAGTCACGGTACCATCGATATTTCGCGGCAGCCATACACCTACAAAACCGTTCGCCATGGTAGTCAAATCAGAATTGACAATCTCTTTCCCTCCACTATCGGTGATGACTGCGTGAATTTCTTTGTTAACCAGCTCACCCTGGCAGGATGCCAGGCTGTGTGTTCCGCATGGATGAGATTCTTTGACATAAGGTGCAAAAGAGAGGTAAAACTTATCCTTGGGCAGCGCTAACCTGACCTCGTCGGATTCATCCATGAGGACCAGGAAATCACTCGTGATACTGGCTTTGAGTCCAGCGGGATCAGACGTCGTACTATCGAGCTTGTGCACAATTTCCTCGACGGAAAGGCCGCTCAATCCGTATTTTTCCAGGAAGGCAGTATGTGATTGGTTGACGGGTTTCTTCACCAGAAAAGCGCCAACTGCAACCACTACAACCGCGACAATGGCAGTGATAATCAAGGCTTGAGATTTTCTCATTTTATTTATTTCCTTTGCGTAAAAATTTTTCTGAGATATCAACGGAAAAGGAGATCAAATCCTGTATGATGTCCTTGATCTCCTATAGTTGAGTCAATTAGTGAATATCTTTCACCATCATCTGGTATTGTTCTTGGGTGATTTCGCCCCTGGCATACCTTTCGTTCAGAATCTGTTTTGCTGTTCGGGCATTGTCACTTGATCGATTACTATTTGAGTTGAACAACCCTTTCACAAGCAATACAGCCAGAACGATGATAATGACCCAAAAAACCAGCATACCGCCCATCATTCCAAAACCCATCATCTTTCACCTACCCTGTTCCTAGATCAGCTAAAAGCTTTTGATACTCTTCGCGGGTAATCTCGCCCTTCGCGTAACGTTCCTTGGCAATTTCAACCGGCAACACTACATTGTTCAGTGTTCGTCCCGAATTGTTATTGCTCAATCGTTTCACGATCCATATGACCAGGAACACCACTCCGATGATCAATGCAACCGAAATGACCAGGTTGATAACCATCCCAATCCAACCAAGACCACCGTACCAATAACCCATCATCATCTTGTTTCATCCTTTCGTTAAGCCTCAAAATGCGGTGTTTGTTTTGTACTTACATAACTATCTTAACATTGGAGGATGAAGCTTTATTCAAGGATTTGTAAAGTTTTGTTAAAGAAAATTGAGGAGCATAAAATTTTTTATCTAGAGATGGGGATCAGGAATGAAAAAGTGCTGCCTTTGCCTTCACCATTGCTCTCGGCCCAAATTTTCCCCTGATGAGCCTGAACCAGTGCCTTTGCGATGGTCAGACCTATGCCGCTACCCCCGCTCGCCCTTGTCCGGGATTTATCTGTGCGGTAAAAGCGGTTGAATATGAAGGCGAGTTGTTCCGCAGTGATTCCGATTCCGCTATCCTTTACTGAGAAAAGGACATCAGACCGTTCCCGGCGGACCAGAAGAGTGACTTTTCCTCCGCTGGGGGTATATTGAAGCGCATTTCCAACCAGGTTCGTCAGCACCTGGAGGATCCGGTCTTTATCCACCAGGATATCGGGGAGGTCGGATTCCACGCTTATCTCAAGCTGGATGTTCTTATCCTCGAATTGGCGGCCGAGAGTGCTCTGAATTCTTTCGATCAAACTGGAAGGTGAAACGGGCGTGAGCAGCAATTGAAAAGCTCCGGCTTCCACCCGGCTCAACTCTTGCAAATCATTTACCAGACGCTGCAAACGGTCAATTTCTGAGTGAATTTGCTGGTAAGTTTCCGGGTCGGCGGGTAAAACCCCATCTATCAACCCTTCCAGATATCCTTTGACCGCAGTTAGAGGTGTCCGTAATTCGTGTGTGACATCTCCAATCAATTCGCGGCGCATGGTCTCTGTCTTCTCTAGTTTATCTGCCATCTGGTTGAAACTGAGCGCCAGCTGGCCCAGTTCATCGATTTGGTCCGCCTGCTGGCCTCCGGGGAGAGCTAACCTTTCTTCGTATTCTCCCTCAGCGATGCGGTGGCTGAGGCTCATCATGCGCAACATGGGGGTGACAACCTGGCGGCTGATGAAAAAGCTGGCCAAGATTGCTGCGATCAAAGCTGCAACCACTGCATAGGTTACTGCTTCGTAGACCGCAGCCGTGTATTGCGAAAATAGCTCTGTTTGCATTTGCTGATTATTGCCGACCGTGTTTCCATTGGTCATGATTGCATTCATACTTGCCATATGTCGCTCAAACGCTGCTGGAACGGACAGGCTGGCGGCAGTGATCAGCACCACTCCTCCAACAAGAACAACGAGCAGATAAGAAAGGAATACCTTCCAGGCAAGATGCGTGCGTACAAATTTCATCATGGTATTACCTATTTATCCTCAAAGCGATAACCTACGCCACGGATCGTTTCGATCATGGATTCATCCCCCAGTTTTTGGCGAACATGGCCGATATGAACATCCACCACCCGGGTATCGCCAAAATAATCGTATCCCCATATTTTCTCCAGTAATTGTTCGCGGCTGAGCACCATACTCTGATGCCTTGTAAGTACTAGCAGCAAGTCGAATTCAACCGAGGTCAGGTCTATGAGATTTTCACCAACCCAGACTCGCCTCGCATCAACATCAATGCGCAGATGCGCGAAGTTGAGAATGGTTGGTTCCTCGGTATTGCCGGCAGGGTTCTGCAGGCGCCTGAGGGCAGCCTTGATGCGGGCGACCAACTCACGCGGGCTGAAAGGTTTAGTCAGGTAGTCATCCGCCCCGACGGAAAGTCCGACGATTTTATCCGTTTCCTCAGATCGGGCGGTAAGCATGATCACGTAGACATTCGATTCGCGTCTCAAGTTGGCAAGCAGCTCAATCCCGTCCATACCAGGGAGCATTACATCGAGGACGATGATATCCGGCTTAAACGAGCGGGCGGTAGCCAATCCTGTCGGACCATCATAAGCTGATTTGTATTCATATCTTTCAGCTTTCAAATAGGCGCTCAGAACGGTATGAATGGAAGATTCATCATCGATAATGAGTATCTTGGCAGCAGGCATCTCAATACCCTCGCAAAAAAAAAATTAGTTACTAACCTATTTTACATACAAACAGGGATCGGCATAACGGCCAATCCCTGAAAAGGAGGAGTGCGGATCAGATCATTCCCACATCTCGATAAAGGTTCCATGCCAGGTATGCAGGAAGACCTGTCCATTATAGCCATTGATGCTGAGCATCCCAGTTGGGTTGCCATCTTTCAGAATATCGATGGTGTAATATCCATAGAATGGATCGGGGTCCGTTGCAGCTTTGTAGCCAGGAAATTGTTGATCTAAATACTGTTGAGCAAATTGAACAGCCTGATCAGAGGTAACAGTCATCGTAGCTGAAGTAGAACTAGAAGTACTGGTATATCCACCCATCATACCGGTTCGTCCACCCATCATTCCTCCGGCTCCATTCATAAGGCCATATTTCAGATTCCACATCATGTTTGGACCATATTCAGGAAAGACAGATAGGCTTGTTGGGTCAACCAGCAATTCCATTGCACCAATACCGGTGCTTTTCTCAGTGATGCGGGCATATGCATTATTATCAAAGACCATAATTTCTTTGATCTCAAGATCAGCATTGTTCAGCTTTTTCAAATAATTCTCAACAGCTTGTTTGGCCTGATCAACGGTAAGAGGTTTGACGTTTGCAATATTACCTGGTTGGTAACCACCCATCCTGTTGTATCCGTTACCCATCATCGTATAACCGAATTTATTGTTTTCAGAACCCCAGCTCATCATTCCAGTTGGGCCGTATCCAGCCAATCCTAAATTGTTTCGTCCGACAAACAAACCAGCACCAAAGATTAGAGCACTTAACACGATTCCACTAATAATTACCAATACAATTTTTAGAGTTTTATTCATTCGTAATTTCTCCTAATAGATATTCTTTTTTTACTTACTATCTAAGCTTACTGTTTCGAGATAAAGGGATAGTGAAGCATTTCTAAAGTTTTTGTAAAGATAACTTATCCTTGGAGAATAAAGTGACTATTATGGGCTAATGTCTGCTTAATTTCTTTTGCTTCTCAGATCATATCCTATGGTCATTTTGTGGCTGTACAAACCTACTACTGGAGAGTGAAAATGAAACCTCGGCATTGGTTACCTCGTTTCTGTTAGCCTTACAGAAGAAGAAATGGAAGAAACAATAGGTATTGGGGTTGCCCTAGATGTGCTGCGAGAGGTTATAGATTATCAAGATCTCACTATTACGGTTTTGAATGGTGATATTAGTGCAATAATTGAAAGCTTTCGAACTACAGTGAGCTTGAATTAGGCCGATCCCAAGTATGAAGGGAAAGGCAAGCAGTCGTTTGATGAGGTCACTGTGCTATTGCCTTCTAGTGTTTTGACCTGGATTTATTTTGGGTGCAAAATAATTCGCACTGGAAGGAGAATAATGATTTCTTTGACAGTACTGGGCCACCTTCTTCGTTCGTTTATACAGAAGTTGGAATTCACCCGGACGGATTTCTTGCTCGTGGTACAGCCAATGATCCAGATATTCCAAAGGATGTAGCCGGCGCGAAGTGGTATGAAGTGCCTGGTATTTGGTGGAATACGGTTGAAAGATTGTCCTGGACGATGGTGGGTAAGCCAGCAAAGGTGGGGTGCCATTTTAACATATTGAACTAACAGCGACGGGTTGTTCCAAAAGTAAGGTGGAGTATCCCTTGGGCAGCTTGGCGGGCTTTATTATCATAGATCCAGTGTAAAGTGGGCATTTAGTAACTACATCCTTTTAAAAAATCATCGTTCTATCAAGATTCTGCAGGTGAATCCAGTAATTGCAGACCCGATTTACAGTTGGCTGGGGAAACCGTTTGAATGCGGCAGGCAAAATTACTGCAATGGAATGTGACAAACTTCAAAAAGGAAAGGAGGATTCGCGTATTGCGCTATTAATAGTTCATCATTATAATACATTCATGTCTGAGAATGTGAAAATGAACGAAAAACCTGAAACCCGGATTTCCTCCATGCTGACACAGATCCAACAGCCTGCACGCATGCAAATCCTGCTCATCATTGGCGAAAGTGAAACCTGTGTCTGTCATATCGAAGCTATCATAGGCATGCGCCAGGCGACCATCTCTCAGCATCTAATGGGTTTGCGTAAAGCAGGACTGGTATCCACCAGGCGCGACGGGCGGCATATTTATTATCGATTGACAAAACCTGAAATAATTAAATTACTGCACCATGCTGCCCGAGTTGTTGAAATCTCTCCAGATGCGCTCGATCACTTTTCCCTTAAGCCATTTCCCGGCTGTACCTGCCCGCAGTGCAATCCAGACCCGGATCGAAAATCCGTTTGCTAAAATTAATCCAATTTATAAAACGCAAGGAGACTAACAAAGATGGAAACCACCAGTGTCACCAAACGCCTTTCATTTTTAGACCGCTACCTCACCCTGTGGATATTCCTCGCCATGGCGGTTGGCGTCGGGTTAGGGTACCTCTTCCCTAAAGCCGTTGAAATCTTTAATGGTGCTGTGTCAGTTGGCACCACCAACATTCCCATCGCCATTGGCTTGATCCTGATGAT